>LFFM01000881.1_pt1 | contig 21344 bp, 19 predicted proteins | sample 643131 | NCBI WGS metagenome assembly LFFM01 (sample SAMN03777445, study PRJNA286221) | soda lake metagenome | biome: soda lake; feature: Kulunda steppe; material: water; isolation source: sample Tc-Br brine of Tanatar trona crystallizer | place: Russia: Kulunda steppe | collected 2011-07
ACCCGGAGGCGCTCCACGAGGCGTTCGACGTCCCCGACGGGTACGAGCCGGTCATGCTCGTCACGATGGGCTATCCCGCGGCGGACGCCGCCGACGAGGAGCGTCCCCGGAAGCTCCGTCGCCCCGTCTCGGAGGTCGTCCACTACGGCTCGTTCGATCCCGACGGCGGTGCCGACGGGGCCGACGGCGCGCTCGCCGAGACGGAAGCGACGACCGACGACTGAGGACCGACGTTCGACGACTGAGGACCGACGATCGACGATTGAGGGTCGACGACTGAGGGTCGACGATCGACGCCCGACGACCCTTTTAAGCGTTGACGCACGTATCTCCCGCCATGCCCTCCGAGAGCGACGCTCCCGGCGACGGGACTGTCGCCGAGCGTTCCGACGAACCCGGCACGGAAGCGGTGGAGTGGGGACCGGTCCGCTACGACCGGCTCCGCTCCGTCCTCGCCGGGGTCGGGGCGGTTCTGGTGGTAGCGATCGCCGCCTTTGTGACGCTGTTCGTCGTCCGGTTCTCGGCTGCGATCGTGAGCGCCGCACTCGCCGGCACCCTTCCGACCCCGAGCGGTAGCGTGTGGGTCCTCGTACTGCTGTTGCTCGTCGGCGGTCCGCTCTCGCTCGTGTACGTCCTCATCGGTCTCGACCGATCGACGCCGAAGGGACGGTCGAGCCTTTATAAGGGGTTCGACGGGTTCCGGGCGATCCCGCGGGACCTCCGGCCGGGCTGGACGGTGGCCGGGGCGGCCGCGCTCGGGGCGGTCTGGTGGGGCGGCCCCTCCTGGCTCGTCACGAGCCTGTGGCTGTTGTTCCCGATGATCTGGTTCGTTCCGCTGATCGCGGGCTACAGAGGGACCACCGTGCGGCTCGCCCCGGTCGACCGCACCGTCGAGCGGACGGTCGTCTCAAGCGACCGCACCGCCACCGACGACCTCGACGCGGTCGTCCGGACCCGGCGGATCGACCTGCCGTGGACGACCGTCTTCGTGCTCGCGTTCCGTGGCACCGAGTGGTACCGGTCGACGCCGTGGCTGTTCGTTCCGACGGCCCGCGCCGACGAGGTCGAGCGCGCCCTCGCCGCCGCGCTCTCGCGCAACGACGGTCCCGATCGGGCGGGCGTCCCCCAACGCGTCGTCCTCGCGCTCGTCGGCGGGAGCGCGCTGTTCGTCGGGCTCGCGCTAGCGCTCGCCGCCGACGAGAGCGCCGGCTGGGCCCTGGCGCTCGTCGCGTCCCCGATCAGCCTCCTCTTTTTCGCGCTGGCTGCCCGCCTCTGAGGACGGTGTGTCTGACGGTACCATACATCTCAAATACCGTCGGCACGTAGAGGAAACATGGACTCGAAACGTCTCGACGCCGCTCTGGCGGCGGAGTTCGGCGGCACCCGCGCGGAGCGCCGGGCGGTCGTCCGGGCGGCCCGCGACCTCGCCGACTCGGGGAAGCCGTCGCGCGACCGCGGGCACGCGCTGACCGTCCCCGGCGTAGTGAGTCACCTCTCGGACGCGCCCGACGACGCGTCCCTCGTCGACCGGTGGAACTGGTGGATGGGCGCGCTCGACACCGCCTACGGCGGCTACGACTACTTCACCGTCCGGTTCCTCGAAGGCGACGAGGAGGCGGGGCTCCGTCGGTAGCGCCCGATCGACTGTCGAGTGCCAAGCGACGATCGTCAGGCGTCGAGCGCCGATCGTCAGTATCGACCGCGGTCCGAGGCCGCATCGTCCACCGACCCCCGATCGTCAGTATCGACCGCGGTCCGAGGCCGCATCGTCCACCGACCCCCGACGCCTTCCTTTACTTTCACTTTCACCCCGCGCATGGCTCGCTTATAGGGTGTCACGCGGCCGATGAAGTGGTATGAGCACGCGAAGCCAGGACGCGCCCCGCTACGCCGCGCCGACGCGCGTCGACGTGACGGAATGCCGCGCCGACCGCATCGCCGACCGCGCCCGTGCGAACCGCGTCGGCGGCAGCGAGGTCCACCTCGAGCGACGGGGCGGTCGCACCTTCCTCGTCACGTCGCCGAGCGACGGTCGACGCTGACGATCCGACTCGACTGTCGCTGACGGGCCGGGCCGATTGTCGCTGACGGGCCGGGCCGATTGTCGCCGACGGGGCGGAGGGGCGGCCGTTGGGGAGCGTCGACGCGACGCCGCGGCACACGCCGCGTTAGACGACGCGGTTCCGCATCGCGTCGGGGTCGCCCGCCCGCAGCGCCTCGTAGTTCGTCGTCACGATCTCGCGCCACCGCTCCGGTTTGTGCGGCGACGAGCCGGCCATGTGCGGCGTGACGAGCGCGTTCGGCAGGTCCCACAGCTCGGAGTCGGGCGGGAGCGGCTCGGTCGCGAACGTGTCGAGGCCCGCCCCGCGGATCCGTCCGTACTGTAACGCCCTGATAAGGGCCGGCTCGTCACAGAGCTCGCCCCGGCCGATGTTCACGATGGCGGTGTCCCGGCCCATCACCCGGAACTCGTCGTCGCCGATCAGGCCCGCGGTCTCGTCGGTCAACGGGCACGCGAGGACGACGTAGTCGCTCCGGCGAAGCAGCGTGTGGTAGTCGTCCGCGGCGATCGCCTCGTCGACGACCGGGGGCATCGAGTCGAGGTCGCGTTTCGTCCCGAGCACGGTGGTTCCGAGCGCCGAACACAGCGTCGCGATCCGGGTCCCGATCGCGCCGACGCCGATCACGCCGACCGTCCGCCCGCGCAACTCCCCGCCCTCGACGCGCCGCCAGCGGTTCGCCTCGGCGTTCGCCATCGCCTCGTCGAGCCGGCGCTCGAACGTGAGCAGGTACCAGAGCACCTGCTCGGCGATCGGCTCGGCGTGGATCCCCGAGGAGTTGGTGACGACGACGCCCGCGTCGGCGAGCCGGTCGAGGTCGAGGTGGTCGACGCCGGCCGAGACGACGTGGAGCCACTCCAGCGACGTCGCCCGGTCGATCAGCTCGTCCGGGAACCGCCCGGTGACGACGATCCGCGCGTCGGCGATGGCCGACCGCGTCTCGTCGGGGGAGCGGGCGACACGAACCGACCCGGCTATCGGCCCGGAGAGCGCGTCCCGCAGCGACGACGCGCGATCGAGGCCGAGGTGGTGGGTCAACAGCACGTCGGGTGCGTCCATACGACCCCCTGTTTCGGGACGCGCTTAAAAGGGACCGTGCCGGACATCGGCGCGCCGAAACGCGCTTAAAAGGGACGTGCGGGTTCGGTACGTCTATACGACGCTACGTCGAGACGACCGCGACGCGAGCGCGGTCGCGCCTCAGGGTTCCAGCCGGTTCGGGTCGCGCGGGAACATGATCGCTTCCTTGATGTTGTCGAGCTCGGCGACCTGCTGGACGAGCCGGTCGATGCCGAGCCCGTAGCCGCCGTGGGGCGGCGTCCCGAAGCTCAGCGCCTCGAGGTAGAACGAGAAGTTCGCCTCCTCGACGCCCTCCTCGGCCATCACCTCGCGCATGACGTCGACGTCGTGCTGGCGCTGGCCGCCCGAGGAGAGCTCCTGACCCTTGTAGATCAGGTCGAACTTCCGCGAGGCGATCCCGTCGCCCTCGACGTCCTGCATGTAGTAGAACTTCTCGTCGGGGTAGCCGACGACGAAGATGGCCGGGTGGCCCTGCTCCTCGAAGTGCTCGCCGAGGAGCTTCTCGCCCTTCGTGTCGAGGTCCGTGGGGTCCTCCGGGAAGTGGCCGTACTCGTCCTCGAGCAGGTCGAGCGCCTCGTCGAACGTGATCCGCGGGAACGCCTCCTCCGGGACCGTCAGGTCGACGTCGAGCTCGTCGAGCTCGCGTTCGGCCCCCTCGGCGACCGCCCGAAGCGCGTAGCGCAGCGACTCCTCCTGGACGTCCATCACGTCGTGGTGGTCGTCGATGTACGCGAGTTCGACGTCGAACATCGCGATCTCCGAGACGTGTCGGGACGTCGCGAAGTCCTCGGCGCGGAACGCCGTGCCGTTCTCGTACACGGCCTCGTAGCCGGCCGCCATCAGGATCTGTTTGTACAGCTGCGGGCTCTGTGAGAGGAACGCGTCGCGGTCGTAGTAGAGGATCGGGAACAGCTCCGCGCCGCCCTCCGCGCCGCCCTTCGAGATGCGCGGCGTCTTGATGTCGACGAACCCCTCGTCGTCGAACCACTCCTCCATCGCGGTCATCAGCTTCGAGCGCAGGGTGAACACCGAGAGGACCTCGGGCTTCCGGAGGTCGAGCGCCCGGTTGTCGAGCCGGGTGGAGAGGTCGACGTCGATGTCCTTCGAGATCTCCAGCGGGAGCGGCGAGTCGGCCTCGTCGAGCACCTCGTAGGCGGTCGGCGCGAGCTCGACGCCGCCGGGAGCCTGGTCGCTCTCGAGCGGTTCGCCGACCACTCGAACGACGTCCTCCGCGCCCGCGTCCTGGACGGCCTCGAACAGCTCCGGCTCGCGCTCCTCCTTGAACACGACCTGGATGAGCCCCTCGCGGTCGCGAACGATGAGGAAGACCAGCCCGCCCAGGTCGCGGATCTCGTGTACGTGCCCCGCGATGGCGACCTCGTCGGCGTCCGGTTCGACGTCTACGGTGTGAATACGCTCGATCATAGGAGTAGTGAGTTACCTGCTACTGGCCGGGCGTCCGTCATAGGCCTGTCGTCTCGGCGTCGACCGTGGGGTCCGTACGGGGGTCGCGACGCCGTCGAGACGTGGCCGTAGATGGGTTGGGGGAGACGCTAGCGAGGCAGTCGGGAGACGCCGCCGAGACGGTCTGAAAACCGACGAACGCTCGGGAAAATCGGCCCGTTCCGACCGCCTACTGAAAACCGACGAACGCTCGGGGAAACCGGCCCGTTCCGACCGCCTACTGGAACCCGATACGGCCGGAGCCGGTGTCGCGCATCGCGTCCCGTCCACCGCCCTTGAACTCCCGCTCGACGTCCTCGTAGTACGAGAGGAGGTCCTCGGTGATCGTCGGCCGGACCGACTCCATCGCTCGCCGGAAGTGTTTCATCTCCACCTCGGTCGCGTCGTCGTCGTCGCGGAGCGCCTCGATCGCCGCCTCCCGCGCGATCCCCTCGAGGTCGGAGCCGACGTAGCCATCGGTGATCTCCGCGATCTCCCGCAGGCTGACGTCCGGCGCGAGCGGCGTCTCCGCCGTGTGGATCTCGAGGATCTGTTCGCGGCCGCCCTGGTCGGGCTGGCCGATCATGACGAGCCGGTCGAACCGGCCGGAGCGCAACAGCGCGGGGTCGATCATGTCCGGGCGGTTCGTCGCCCCGATCACCATCACGTCGCCCATCTCCTCTAACCCGTCGAGCTCGGTGAGGAGCTGGTTGACGACGCGCTCGGAGACGTTGTTGCCCATCTCCTGCCCGCGGGAGGGCGCGAGGCTGTCGAGCTCGTCGAAGAAGACGATCGTCGGGCTCACCTGCCGCGCCTTCCGGAACGTCTGACGGATCGCCTTCTCGGACTCACCGACCCACTTCGAGAGCAGCTGTGGCCCCCGCACGGAGATGAAGTTGGCGTTCGTCTCGTTGGCGACCGCCTTCGCCATCAGGGTCTTGCCGGTTCCGGGCGGGCCGTAGAGGAGGACGCCCTTCGGCGCGTCGACGCCCATACGTGCGAACTTCTCGGGCGAGGTGAGCGGCCACTCGACGGACTCTTGGACCTGCTGTTTCGCCTCCTCCAATCCGCCGACGTCGTCCCACGAGATCTTCGGGAGCTCGACGAGCACTTCCCGCATCGCCGAGGGCTCGACCTCGTTGAGCGCGCCGGAGAAGTCGCTCCGTTTCACTATCATCCGGTCGATGAGGCTCGGCGGGATGTCTTCCTCGTCGAGGTCGATCTCGGGGAGGTACCGCCGTAAGGCCTTCATCGCCGCCTCCTTCGTCAGGCTCTCGATGTCCGCGCCGACGAACCCGTGCGTCTCGTCGGCGAGGTGGTCGAGCGAGACGTCGTCGGACAGCGGCATCCCACGCGTGTGGATCTGGAGGACCTCCTTGCGGCCGACCTCGTCGGGGACGCCGATCTCGATCTCGCGGTCGAACCGGCCCGGACGGCGGAGGGCGGGGTCGACGGAGTCGACGCGGTTCGTCGCCGCGATGACGATCACCTGTCCGCGCGTCTCCAGGCCGTCCATCATCGTGAGCAGCTGGGCCACGACGCGCCGCTCGACCTCGCCGGTGACGTCCTCGCGCTTGGGCGCGATCGAGTCGAGCTCGTCGATGAAGATGATCGACGGCGACTCGTCTTTCGCGTCCTCGAAGATCTCCCGGAGCTGCTGTTCGGACTCGCCGTAGTACTTCGAGATGATCTCCGGGCCCGCGATCGAGAAGAACGACGCCGACGTCTCGTTGGCGACGGCCTTCGCGAGCAGGGTCTTCCCGGTGCCGGGCGGGCCGTGGAGCAACACGCCCTGTGGCGGCTCGATCCCGAGCTTCGAGAAGATCTGCGGGTGCTTCATGGGGAGCTCGACCATCTCCCGGACGCGCTGGATCTCCGACTGCAGGCCGCCGATGTCCTCGTAGGTGATGCCGCCGCCGGTCTTCTCGAACCCGGAGATCGGCTCCTCGCGGAGCTCGACCTCCGTGTCCTCGGTGACGAGACAGACGCCCTCGGGCTCCGTCTCGACGGCGATAAGCGGGATCGCCTGTCCCGGCGAGCGCATGAACGGGTGGTTCGTCGAGCTCATTACGGGGACGATGTCGCGCTCGACGACCGGGCGCTTGAGGATCTGGCGTTTCACCATCCCGGCGGCGTCGGAGCCGAACTGAACGGAGGCCTCCTCGGGCGGGGCCAACACGAGCTTCTCGGCCTTCTCGGCCTCCGCCTTCCGGATGGTGACGCGCTCGCCGATGCCGACGTCGGCGTTCTGTCGCGTGAACCCGTCGATGCGGACCGTGTCCGTGTTCCAGTCCTGTCGGTCCGCGCGCCACACTTTGGCGGCGGTCGTCTCCGCGCCCTCGATCTCGATGATGTCGCCGGGCGATAGCTTCAGGTGTAACAGCGTGTCGGGGTCGAGCCGGGCGATACCGCGCCCCGAGTCGTTCGGGTACGCCTTCGCCACTTCGAGTTGGACTTCGTTCATGGTTTCTCGCGGGGATCAGGGATACCTGTACGCGGGGCGGCCATAAGCCTGTTGCCCCGACGAACATCACCGTCCAGTCGGGCGATCTCCGGTCCCGTCGCGGTGCTGTATGTCATCTTGTATCACACTACGGAAGCCGGCTTTAAAACCTCGTCGTCTACGGGGGTCCGTGTCGGACGCGACGTCGACTGCCCCGGAGCTTCGCCGAGAGGATCGCTCCGTTCTTCCGCAGCTCCATGTGCTGTGTTCCCTCGATATACGCGGCTGGTCACCGCCGATCGCCGGCCCGATAGGGGGGGTTCTGTCGGGCGGTACGGCTATCCTGTCGCCGATAGCCATCCATAACTTATGGATATGTCACGTGGCCCCGAGCACGTCGTAACGGGATGGGTACGAGAAAGAATTATAACATACACGGTCATAGTATGTGCTATATTATGACTGGCTACTACGACTACGTGCTCGGGCTCATCCCGGCTGCCCTGATCGGAATCACCGCGCTGTTAAACCTGGTGGGGCTGTCGTTGCTGATCGCGTTGCCCGTGGGCGCGGCCGTCGCGATCGGCCTGATGGGCCACGCGATGTTCGTCAAGGGTCCAGTCAACGCCGCCGCGCCGTCGCCGTCCGCGGGAGCCGGACCGACCTCGCCAGGCACCTCCGAGTGATCTAACGGTACGCGTCCCCGCTCTCCGTTCTTTCTCTGCTTCCCGTTCCGTCCGGTCGGCCTGTACCGTTTAGTCCTCGCGCCCCGCAGTGAGGGTATGACCGACGCGCTGTTCCTCTCGAGTCCCGACGTCGACGACCTCGCCGACCCCGACGACTACGTTGCGGCCGTCCGCGACGGCTACCGTCAGGTCGGCGAGGGCGCACCCGCCGAGCCGCGGACGAAGCTCGGCACCCGCGACCCGCCGGGCATGCTCACCACGTACGCCGCGATCCTCCCCGAAACGGGCGCGATGGGCGGGTACACGTACTCGGCCGGCTTCACCGATCGCGACGCGTGGTTCGTGACGCCGCTGTTCGACGCCGACTCCGGGGAGCCGCTCGCGCTGCTCGACGGCGCCTCGATGAACCCCTTCAAGACGGGGGCGGCGGGCGCGGTCGCCGTCGACGCGCTCGCCCGCGCCGACGCGACCGAGATCGCAGTGATCGGCACCGGTCCACAGGCCCGCGGACAGCTCCGCGCGACCGCGACGGTCCGCCCGTTCGAGGCGGTTCGCGTCTTCTCGCCGACCGCCGCGAACCGCGAGTCGTTCGCCGCCGAGTTCGACGAGCGGCTCGACGCCGACGTCACCGCGGTGGCGGACGCGAGCGCGGCGGTCGCCGACGCGGACGTCGTCGTGACGGCGACGACGGCGAGCGAGCCCGTGATCGACGACGCCGACGTCGAGCCGGGGACCCACGTCACCGCCATGGGGCAGTATCACCCGGAGAAGAGCGAGCTCCCGCCCGCGCTCGTCGCGCGGGCGACGTACGTCCCCGACCTGGCCGCGCGGGCGACCGTCGACGCCGGGTCGTTCATCGCCGCGATGGAGGCCGGGCTGATCGACGCGGACCACGTCGCCGCCGAGCTCGGCGACGTCGTCGCCGGCACCCACCCCGGGCGCACGAGCGACGACGAGGTGACCGTCTTCGACTCCGGCGGGACGGGGATCGAGACGGTCGCGGCCGCCCACCTGCTGTACGAGCGCGCCGCGGAGCGTGGGCGGGGGACGCCGATCCCGTTCGCACCGGCGAGCGAGGCGCTGACGGGTCGATAGTCGTCCCGGGCTTCCGGCCGGATCGTCGCCGCCCCCGCGCTCTCGGCCGGATCAATCACCGCCCCCGCGCTCCCGGCCGTCTCAGTCACCGGCCCGCATTCCCGGCCGGATCAGTCGTCGCTCGCGGCCGCGTCGGGGCGGTACTGCTGGCTGATCGCCTTCCACTTCCCGGTCGAGAACCGGTAGTAGTTGACGGCCGCGGGGACGAGCGACTGTCCGAAGTACGACAGGTACAGGCCCCACAGACCGAGCGCGGTCGTCGCGCCGAGGTACGCCACGGGTATCGCGACCCCGAACATCCCGACGGCGCGGCTGTAGAACGGCCAGCGCGTGTCGCCGGTGGCGTCGAGCGCGCCGGCGTACGTCCCGCCGATCCCGCGGGCGATCACGGCGATCGCCGCCGCGCGAACCAGCCCGACCGCGACGTCGACCGTCTCGCCCGTGGGGTCGTCGACGAACAGGACCACGATCGGGTCGGCGAAGACGAAGACGACGGCGGAGCCGATCGCGTACGTCACGACGGAGATCCGCATGATCTCGTGACCGTACGCCTCCGCGCCGGCCTCGTCGCCCTCGCCGAGCGACTGGCCGACCAGGCTGCTCGCGGAGAGGCCGAACCCCCAGCCGGGCGTGTTCATCAGCCCCCAGACCTGCCGGCTGATCACGTAGGCGGCGACGACGTGCGAGCCGAACAGCGCGATGATGGCCAACAGCGGGAACCGGGCTCCCGTCCACACCATGCGCCGCCCGACGGCCGGCGTGCTGATCCGAACCATGTCGGCGATCGTCTCGCGGTGGACGTACCGGCCGCGAAAGGAGACGGACACGGGGAACGCGCCCACACCGGGGAGCCGTCCGAGCGCGAGCCCGATCCCGAACGCGAGGGTGACGGCGACGTTCGCGAGCACCGTGCCGATCGCGGCCCCGACGACGCCGAGCCCCAGCCCGAAGATCAACACCACGTTGAGCCCGATGTTGGCGACCGCCCCGCCGCCGCGGATGACCATCGGTGTCCACGAGTCGTCGGCGCCGATCAACACCCGGCCTCCCACGAGGTTGAGCCCGGCGAACGGGATCCCGAGCGCGACGATCTGGAGGTACGCGCCGCCGAGCTCGATCGCCCGCGGGTCGTTCGTCAGCAGGCCGATCAACTCCGTCGGGAACGCGAAGAGAGCGACCGTGATCGGCAGCGTCGCGGCGATGACGATGAAGCTGCTCGTGCGGACCGCCTGTCCGATCTGGTCGAACGCCTCCGCCCCGTAGCGCTGGGAGATGAGCGCGATCGCCCCCGTGGCGAAGCCGCCGCCGACGGTGAACGCCAACCCCCAGAACGGGCCGGCGAACCCGATCCCGGCGATCGCCGCCGGCCCGACGGCGATGCCGACCATCGCGATGTCGACGGCGCTTTTCGACTTGCGGGCGACGCCGGTGAGGATCCGCGGCCACGCGAGGTCCGTCGTTCGGCGGGCCCGGGTCTCGTCGACTGCCCCGACGCGCGCGAGGAGGAGGGCGATGGCGAGGACGAAGCGGCGGATGGGGTTCGGGAGCCGGGAGAGGATCCCCCACAGCCGGGTATCACGGGACACGTACACTCCCCCTGAACCGGGGTCGCGCATAAAGTCATGGAAAGCGGGGAACGCGGCGCTGACGTCCGCCCGTGGACCCGGTCAGACCCGTTGGCTCGGGTGGCGCGTCGGCTCGCCGTGGACCGCCCGGTAGACGGTCGGAAAGGCGGCGAGCCCGACGACTTGCACGACCCCGCCGCCGAGGAACGCGAGCCCGAGCGATCCGGCCGCGGTCGCGACGGCGGCGACGCCGAACGTCGCCGCGAGGAACAGCGCCGAGAAGTACGCCGCCCGCAGGGGGACGCTCGCGAACTCGCCGAGCCGCGGCCAGCGTCCGACGTCGACGGCGCGGGCGCGGAAGAGGGCCAACGCCAGCGACCCCGCGCCGATCGCGGCGATCCCGGCCAGCGGGACCGCGTCCGGGTAGTGGAACTGAAAGAGCACGACCGGGACGAACGCGGGCGTCGACAGCACGGTCAGCTCGATCCCCCCGAAGAAGTAGCGCTCGACCCAGTAGCCCACCCCGCTCTTCTCGTTCGAGTAGTGGGCCTCGTCGTAGCCGCGGGGTTCCTCGTCCGTCATTGCAGCCGGTATCGGAGTATTGCGGCGATGCCGCCGAGGTTCGAGAGCTGTTCGCCGGGCGCGAACTCCGCGGAGAAGACGACGACGTCGCCGCCCTGTCGCTCGACCGTCCTGATGACCTCGTTGACGTCGATCGACCAGTCGCCCTCGCCCTGCCGCTCCGTCCGCAGGCGGTCGTCGACGACGAGCAGCGTCTCGACCGCGCCGAACTCCGCCGCCTCGGCGACGTCCTCGGGCCCGTACGTCGCCTTCGCGCCGGTGGCGATGTTCTCGGTGAGCTCGTCGATCAGGTTCGCCTCCTTCGAGATCCGCGTCTCCTTCTGGACCTCGTCGACCGCGCCCCGCTTGAGCACCTCGTGAACCCCGCGCTCGCCAGCCGACGAGGTGTCGACCGTCGTCAGGCTCCCCGTCAGGTCCGGAAACGCCTCCGCGATGTAGTCGCGGGCGTCGTTCTTCGTGAAGCCGGGTCCAGCGAGGATCACCGCGTCGGCGTCGAGGTGCGAGAGCGCCTCGCCGAGCTCGGCGAACAGCTCGTCGCGCGGTCGGGAGTACTCGCCCTTGCCCGTCGGCTTCGTGAACGAGGCGTACTCCTCGGTGCCGTACTGCTGGACGGTGTGGATCGACGCCGCCCCTTCCTCGACGGTCGCGATGGCGACGTCGGGGTTCTCGGCGGCCTCCGTCGCCTCCTCGATCCGCTCCGTCTGGTCCGGCTTGAAACGTTTCTCGACGGTGACCTCGTCGTGCTGCTCGACGTTGAGCGTGTGGTGGTTCCCGAGCTGGTCCTCGCGGGAACAGCCGACGATGGCGCCGCCGACACGCAGCCGGTTGGCGAACCGCGCGAACTCCACGGTGTCGACCTCGATGGTGACGAAGAGGTGTTCGCGTTGCCCCCCGGTGTCCCGCATCCGGTCGTCGTCCCGCTGGATGCGACGGGTCGTGTCCCCCGAGACCAGATCGCCCGATTCGAGGACGTGTGCGAGGTGCCAGAGGTCGTCGACGTTCTCGGGGACGAGGGTGAGCCGTTCCCGGCCCTCCTCGCCGTACCCCCGATCGGCGATGCGCATGGGCGCTCGTTCGCCCCGCGGGGTATCAACCCTTGGCATCCGCGCTCGGCATCCGCGCTCCCCGCGCGGGGCCAGTCCGGCACTCGACGGGCGTCACCGTCGCGGCTCCTCGGTCGACGGCCCCCAGTCGAACCCGGCGCTCCCGGAGGCGTCGTCGCCCTCGTCGGCCACCTCATCAGGCTCCGACTCCGACCGGTCCCGGGCGGCACGGCCCCGCCCCCGAGCGACACGGCCGCGTTCGGCCTTCTGGGCGGCCTCCCGGGCGGCCGCCGCCGCGAGCACGTCCGTCGCCGTGCGCGGCACCGATCGGCCGGTCTGGACCGCCGGCGGTGGCTCGTCGGTCGACGGTCGACCCCGACGCCCCCCGGTCGCCGCCGCAACCGGTTCGTCGCCCGACCCCATCGAGTCGCCGGTGTGCGCCGAGTCGTCGGTGTGCGTCGCCTGCACACGCGGTCGGGTCGGAGCATCCCCGTCGAGCCGGGCGATCGCGTCGGCAGCGCCGTGTCCGTACAGCGCGTGGACGACCAACCGGGTCGCGAAGACGACGCCGATCCCGACGAGGAGCGGGACGAACGGGGCCGCGAGCGCGTACCCGGTGAGCAGCGTCACGGCCGCGAGGACCCACCCGGCGGCGTAGTCGCCGGAGGCGGCGACCGCGAGGACGCGGCCCGGCCGGAGCCCGTCGCGGAGTCGCCCCGAGCTCGCGAACAGCGCGAGCGCGGCCGGTCGGAGGTACGCGAACGCGACGAGGTAGCCGAGCGCGAGGACGCCGACGAAGCCGCCGATCACCGCGACGACCGCGTCGGCGGTCGCGATCCCGACGGCTCCGACCCCGACAGTCTCGCTTCCGATGACCTCGCTTCCGACGACCCCGATTCCGGCGGTCCCTCCCCCGTCGATCCCCTCGGCGACGGGCGAGAGGTCGACCCGTCCGAGCGAAACGAACGCGCCGGCCAACGCCCCCGCCCCGACGAGGACGGCCAGCGGGAGCAGGTAGCACGCGCTGAGCAGGACCGACTTCAGGCCGTCGCGGTAGAGGCCTCCCCACCTCACGAAGGACGGGGCCCCGCCGTGAGGGATCGGCTCGTCCGCGGCGGCGAGCCCTCCCGCGACGACCCGGAGGAAGTACCCTCGGAGCACGAGCGGGGGCGCGAACACGACCGGCGCGAGCACGAAAAGCGGCGGGAAGAGGAGCGACACGAGGAGCCAGACCGGGACGACGGTCCACGTCAGGAGCGTCAACACCGTTCCGACGACGAGGACGCCCGCGGCGTCGTCCGTCCGCGTCGGCGTCGACAGCGCGTCCCGAAGCATACCGACACGTCTCGCGCGGCGGGCATAAATGGTGTCCCGCGCGTCGGGGCGCGGGACGGTGATTCGGCGACCCGGCGGGTCGACCGTAACCCGCTCACGATAGCTATTTGGACCGCGCGGACCCACCGCCGGCATGCGCATCGGCCTCACCGTCGGCGACGACCTCGGTCGGCTCGCCGACTCGCCTCCGGCGTTCGATTTCGTCGAGCTCGGGATCGGCTCGGGTAGCCTCCCGCCCGAGACGATCGATCCGGACCGGCTCGACCGCGCGCTCGCCGAACGCGACCTCCTCGTTCATCTCCCGTACAGCCAGCCGTTGACGAGCTACGCGGACGAGATCAACGACGCGATCGTCGCCTATCAGCGTCGGCTCCTGGAGACGGTCGGTGACCTCGGCGCGGAGAAGGCGGTGCTCCACGCCACCTCGGCGGACCGAGACGACGTCGCTTTCCGGGAGGTCGCGGCGACCCAGCTCCGGCGGGTCGCGGACGCGGGGCGGGAGGCCGGCGTGGAGGTCGTCGTCGAGAACGTCGGCCACCACCACGGCGGGCTCCAGCTCTCCGTGCTCGGCGACCTCGCTCGCGACACGGGAACGCCGGTCTGTTTCGACGTCGGGCACGCCTACATGGAGGGCGACAACAAGGCGATCCGGCGGTTCTTGCGGAGCAACGGCGACCTCGTCTCACACCTCCACCTCCACGACGTCCGCCGTCGCGGCGACACGCACATCCCCGTTGGGGCCGGCGAGGTGGACTACGGGATGTTGAGCGACGAACTCGTCGGTTTCGAGGGAACCGTCGCCTTGGAGGTGTTCACCGACGACGACGCGCTCCTGCTCGACTCCGCGGCGCGCGTCGCCGACACGCTCGGCGTGGACTTTTAAGGGTCGTCGCCGTCGTCGGTTGGGTTTTTTAAGAGTCGTCGTCGCCGACATCGCTCCTGTTCGATCCGTCGCCGTCCCGTCCGGTGTCGTCCCCATCGTCGCCGTCCCGTCCGGTGCCGTCCCCATCGTCGCCGTCCCGTCCGGTGTCGTCCCCATCGTCGCCGTCTCGTCCGTCTCCATCATCGTCGCTCCCGGTTCCGTCGATCTGTCGTTTGATGGATTCCAGCTCGGACTCCACGTCGACCTCCGGGGCGTCGTCGCCGTTCGTCGAGTCCTCGTCGGCGTCCGCTCCATCGCCGCCGGTCGCATCCGCCTGACCCGCCGCGTCGTCGGGGTCGGTCACGTCGATGTGGACCGCGCCGTCGACGGCGTTCTCGGAGCGGTCGGCGCGGCTCGACGCCTCCCGTCGACCGTCGCGACCGCGGTCGCGGTGGGCGTCGACCTCGCGTCGGCCCTCCTCGATCCGGGCCTCGATCTCGGCGGTGAGGTCGCGTGCGTCCGCGACGATCGACCGCGACGCGGCGTCCTCCGGGAGGTCGGCCTCGGAGAGCGCGGTCCGGAGCTCGGCGAGCGACCGCGCGAGCCCGGCGCTGGCCTCGTCGCGGACGCCGGCGAGCCGGTCGGCGGTCGCGTCGCCGGCGGCGTCGGCGTCGAGCCCGCGGGTCGGGTCCGCGAGCCGGAGCGATCCCTGGACCAGCTTCAGCGACTTGATCGTCGCCTCCAACAGGGCGATGACCGTCGGGATGGTGTACTGCTCGGTGAACCGCAGGAGTTCCGAGATCCGCGGTGGTCGCGGCGGTCCGCGTCGGTCCCGTTCGTCGCGTCGCAGGTCGCGTCGTAGCTCCGAGAGCACGTCCTCGAGTTCGTCGAGCCGCTCCTCGAGGTCGTCGTCGCGTGATCGGTCACGGGAACTCATACGCCCCCTTTGGCGGTCCGCGGGTAAAAAGCCCGTCAGGGTCGGCGAAACGCCAGCCGAGTCGGGTGGGCGCTCGTCGACCGGCTCAGTCGAACCGTCCGCGCCGGTACTGTACCGGCCACTCGATGTCGGCCCCGAGCTCGTGGGCCGCCTCCAGCGGCCAGTACGGGTGTCGGAGCAGCTCGCGGCCGATCGCGACGAGGTCGGCGCGCCCGTTCCGAACGAGCGCGTCGGCGTGTGCCGGCTCCGTGATCCCGCCGACGGCGGCCACGGGGACGTCCGCGCGCTCGCGGACCGCCTCGGCGCACGGGACCTGATACCCGGGGCCGGTCCCGGGGAGCCGTTGGTCCGGGTGGATCCCCCCGCTGGAGACGTCGATCAGGTCGGCCCCGGCGTCGACGAGCAGCGGCGCGAGTCGCACCGAGTCGTCGACGTCCCACGACGGCCGGTCCGGGAGCCAGTCGGTCGCGGAGATCCGGACGAACAGGGGCTTGTCCGCCGGCCAGACGTCGCGCACCGCGGCGACGGCCTCGCGGAGCAGCCGCGTCCGGTTCTCGAAGCTCCCGCCGTACTCGTCGTCGCGGTCGTTCGTGACCGGCGAGAGGAACTGGTGGAACAGGTAGCCGTGTGCGGCGTGCACCTCCGCGACCTCGAAGCCGGCCGCCAGCGCGCGTTCGGCGGCCGCCCGGAACGACTCGGTCACGTCCGCGATCCCGTCGATGTCGAGTCGGCGGGTTGCCGCCTGCCGTTCCTCCGGGTACGGGTCGTCGCTCGCGGAGACGGTCTCCCACCCGTCCTCGTGATCGGGGCCGAGCCCGTGACCGCCGTCGGCGGGGACCGCGTGTGAGCCCTTCCGCCCGGCGTGGGCCAGCTGGATCGCGGGGACGGACCCCTGCGACCGGACGAACTCCGTGATCGGCTCGAGCCGTTCGGCGTGTTCGTCGGACCAGATCCCGAGACAGCCCGGCGTGATCCGACCGTGGGGCTCGACGGCCGTCGCCTCCGCCATGACCAGCCCCGCGCCGCCGACCGCGCGCGAACCGAGATGGACCCGGTGCCACTCGTTCGCGAGGCCGTCGTCGGCCGAGTACTGACACATCGGCGAGAGCATCACTCGGTTCGGGATCTCGGTGTCACGGATCGATAGCGGCGTGAAAAGCGACGGCGTCATCGTCCACCCTCCGCGCCCGGGCGAGTAATGGGCACCGGTATCCCCGGTTCGTTGCCCGTATCGCGGGTTCGTCCCGATATCGCGGATTCGTCCCGATATCGTGGGTTCGTTCGAGTATTGCGGGTCCGTCGTCGTGTATCACGTGGCTGTGTCCGTGTTTTACCGTGCTTCGCCGCGATCGGGCGGTGGCGTCGTCCCGACGTGACGGGCTCCAGTCGCCGTCCCTCCCTCGCACTCGGTTTAGGCCCACCGAAACCTATATGCCTCCCTGACCCCCACGACCCGGTAATGAGTAGCGGAGACGGACTGGAAGCCGGCCCCGAGGCGTCCGTGAACGACCTCCCCATCGTCGCTGCGAGTCACACCTCGCCCGACCGGACGGTGTTCACCGAGCAGGGGAACACCGAGGCGTGGATCGCGACGGACCTCACCGTCGACCTCGAGCGGTAGGAGCGTCGGGGATCGTGGGTAGGACGCCGAGGGTCCGGGATGGCGATCGATAGCGGTCGCTCGGTTGATCGCGGTCGCTCGGTTGATAACGATCGCTCGGTTGATAACGATCGCTCGGTTGATCGCGGTCGCTCGGTCGGTGGTGACGCGAGCAAAAACGTGAGACCGTCGTCCGGCTGGGGTCGTCGTTCGGTGCCGAACGCCCGCCGGTGTCGTCGATTCCGTGAGGTCCCTGTTGGGGTGCCCTTCGTGAGGGCGACTACTGCTCGTGGACGAGCGTGTCGTCCTCGAGGTAGTGCTCGATGTGGTGGCCGTGCTCCTCGACGGTCTCGAGCGTGTCACGGAGGAGCTCCTCGGTGGTGTAGTCCCCGAGGTTGTTCGCGAGCTGGATGTGCTCGCGGAGCGTCTCCGTGATGTCCCCGAACATCTCCAGGTCGTTCTCGAGGGACGTCCGGATGTCGTAGGCGTCCTTCCCCTCGGGGGTCACGGGAGCGTGCTCCTCGAGGTTCGCGCCGCCCGAGAGCGGCACCCCGCCGATTGCCTGGGCGCGCTCGGCGATGTGGTCGGCACCCTCCTCAAGGTCGGCGGCGACCTCGCCCAGGTAGATGTGGATGTCGCGGAACTCCGCGCCCTCGACGAGCCAGTGGTGCTTCTTGATCTGGTGATACAGCACGTAGGTCGCCGCGAGGTCCGTGTTGAGCGCGTCGACGAGCTGCTCGGCCTTCTCCTCGGGGATGCGGAGCGCCTCGCTCTCGTGGACGTCGCCGTACTGCTGTCGGGCGTGTTTTTGAGTGCTCATAACGGTTCGACGTTCGTTCGCTCACCACTTAAGCGTTGTTACGATCAGAAGATGTATTCTCGTTTCGGAATTTAATATTCGTTATTATGAAAACGATCGGGTATCGCGCCACCGCTCAGCATCCGGGCTCCCGGGCGATAGAGCGGAGAAAAACGGAGAGACGGCGGATCGTCGATCGTGTGTCGTCGGCCGCGGATCGCCGATCGTGGGTCGTCGACCGCGGATCGCCGACGCCGAGACGGTCAGGTCGGGTCGCTTACGCGAGCTTCTCGATGTTCTCGACGACGGCGTCGGCGAACTCGGAGGTCGCGAGCTTCTCGCCGCCCTCGATCTGACGGTGGAGGTCGTAGGTGACGTGCCCGGAGGAGATGGTCTCCTCGACGGCGTCGCGGACGAGGTCGGCGGCGTCCTTCCAGCCGAGGTAGTCGAGCATCTCGCGGCCCGAGAGGATCATCGCGGTGGGGTTCACCTTGTCCTGGCCGGCGTACTTGGGCGCGGAGCCGTGGACGGGCTCGGCGAGACAGCGGCCGTGTCCTCGGTTAATACCGGGTGCGATCCCGAGCCCGCCGATCTGCGCGCCGGCGGCGTCGGACATGTAGTCGCCGTTGAGGTTCATCGTCGCGATGACGGAGTAGTCCTCCGTCCGGGTGAGCAGCTGCTGGAGCATGTTGTCGGCGATGCGGTCCTTCACGACGAGCGTGCCGTCGGGCTGCTCGCCGTCGTGCTCCTCCCAGAGCGCGTCCTCGGTGATGACGTCGTCGTCGTACTCCTCCTCGACGAGTTCGTAGCCCCAGTCGCGGAACGCGCCCTCGGTGAACTTCATGATGTTCCCCTTGTGGACGAGGGTGACGGAGTCGCGGTCGTTCGCGAGGGCGTAGTCGATCGCTTCGCGAATGAGCCGCTTCGAACCGAACTCGGAGATGGGCTTGACGCCGATGCCGACGGGGCCGTCGTGAATGACGTCGGCGATCTCCATGTCGTCTTCGAGGAAGTCACGGACCTGCTCGACCTCGTCGGTGCCGGCCTCCCACTCGACGCCGGCGTACACGTCCTCGGTGTTCTCCCGGAACGTGATCATGTCCATCTTCTCCGGCTCCTTGACGGGCGACGGGACGCCGTCGATGTGGTAGGTCGGCCGAACGTTCGCGTACATGTCGAGCGTCTTTCGGAGCGCGACGTTGAGCGAGCGGAACCCGGCACCGACGGGCGTCGTCAGCGGGCCCTTGATCGCGACGCGGTGGGCGCGGATCGCGGAGACGGTGTCCTCGGGGAGGTTCTCGCCGTACTTGTCGCGGGCGGCCTCGCCGGCGTAGACGCGCATCCACGCGATGGAACGGCCGGTCGCCTCGGCGGCCGCGTCGAGCACCTTCTGGGCGGCGGGTCCGACGTCGGTGCCGATGCCGTCGCCGTGAATGATCGGGATGATCGGGTTCGACGGGACGTCCAGCTCGCCGGTCTCCTCGTCGGCGACCTGGATCGCCTCGCCCTCCTCCGGAACTTCGACTTTGTCGTAGCTCATGAACGTTCGTGGCTTCTCACACCGACCTAAAGTGCCTGCCGCTTTCCGACCACGGCGAGTCCTGCCGCTTACGCCGAATCACTCACGATCGCTCCGGCTCCACCGTCACGTCGCGCTTCCCGGTCCAGCGATATCGCCGGCCGCCCCAGACGAACGTGCGTCGGGCGAACGCGTACGCCATCAGCGCGGGCATGACGAGGGCCGCAGGTCCCGCGAGCAGGAACGTGGGGCGGCGGAGCCCGACCCAGGCGTACGTCGCCGCCGACAGCACGGTCACGAACGAGAGCGTCGGGAGGGGCGCGACGATCAGCAGCGCCGACAGCGCGACCGCGAGGACGACGTTGACCGCGGTCGCCCGTGGCGCGTGGTATCGCGTGATCCACAGGAACCGGACGAACCGCTCCAGCGACGCCCGAGCCGAGCCCCCCGCCGGGACCCGTCGCGTCCGGTCGACGGCCGTCACGTCGAGGTGATCGGTCAGCGTGCCGTCGTCGCTGACGCTGCGGCGGAGGTCGGCGAGGAACGCGGCCTCGTCGAGGTCGTCGCGCTCGAAGACGACGGCCCCGCCCCACGCGATCCCGGCGAGCGACACCGCGAGGGTGCCGCCGATCAGGTACGCGGGCTCCAACAGGACCCCGAGCGGGTCGCGCCCGAGGAACACCGGGAGCTCCGTCGTCGGGCCCTGCCGGTCGTAGTCGGCGTTGAGCGCGGCGAGCCAGCCCGGCGGGTGGCGGAAGTCGTCGTCGGTCCAGACGATCCGGTCGGTCGCGGCCGCCTCCATGCCGGCGGCGATGGCGTTGGCCTTCCCGGAACAGCCCGTCGGCTCGCCCGCGAGAACGATCCGGACGCCGTCCGGCGTCTCGCCCCGACGGTCGGCGACGGGGTCGGCGGCCGTGTCCGCGATCACGAGGAGCTCGTCGTCGGGCCCGAGGTCCGTCGCGACCTCCGTGCAGGCGTCGGTCCAGCGGACGGTCGGGAGCAGCACGGAGGTCGGAGGCACGGCGGAACCGTTCGGGCCCCGACCGGATAAAAACCGGCGGCGACGGGCGCTTCCCCGAGGCTTAAGACGACCCCCGTCGGGACGGTCCGTATGCGCGTGATAGTCCACGGCGGCGCGGGCGGCGCTCCGGACGAGCCGGAACCGAGACAGGCGGTCCTCGACGAGGCGGCCGCGGCGGGGACGGACGGAACGAGCCCGCTCGACGCCGTCGAGCGGGCGGTGGGGGTGCTCGAGACGAGCCCGCGGTTCAACGCGGGCGTCGGCGGCGCGGTCCAGTCGGACGGCGTCGTCCGCACGGACGCGGGCGTGATGACGTCGGACCGAGCGATCGGCGCGGCCTGCTCGATGCCGGGCGTCGAGCACGCGGTGAGCGTCGCCCGCGTGGTGCACTCGGAGACGCCCCACATCTTCGTCTCGGGCGAGCACGCGGTGTCGCTCGCGGACGAGTTCGGGGTCGACACCGACGTCGACCTCCTGACCGACGAGAAGCGCGAGCGGTACGAGGCGGAGGACCCGCCGCGGGGCGGCCCGCGCGAGCACCTCGCGTGGCTCGAGACGCGGTTCGGCTCCGGCGACGACCAGGCGGGCGAGTCGGACGCGCCCGACCACGACACCGTCGGCGCGGTCGCGTCGGACGGCGAGGCGTTCGCGGCCGCCACCTCGACCGGCGGGCGGTCGTTCGCGCTCGCGGGCCGCGTCGGCGACGTGCCGCAGGTCGGATCGGGCTTCTTCTGCACCGAGGCGGGCGGCGCGAGCGCCACGGGCGCGGGCGAGGACATCGCGCGCGTGACGCTCACGGAGCGGGCCGTCTCGCACCTCGAGGACGGGCTCGACGCGGCGGCGGCCGCGGACCGGGCGATGGCGGAGTTCGAGGAGCTGACGGGGTCGGGCGCGGGCGTCATCGTGCTCGACGCGGACGGCGCGGGGAGCGCGTTCAACACGGAGCTGATGCAGACGAGCGTCGCCGTCGACGAGTGACGGGGTCGCCCGCGGCTGGGCGTTTATAGCGGATCGCGGTGGGTGTTTATCAGCAAACCGCGGCGGGGAGTTTATAAGCGGAATTCGGTGGGGTGCTTATAAACGGAGTTCGGTGGATCGTTTATAAGGGGGCTCGGTGCTGCGTTCATAAACGACGCGTGGCGGGTGACTCGGCCCGGTGCGGGCGTTGGAGGGCGAACCGGGCGACGCGCTCTCGGCGGCGTCTGAGTGGCCACGGCACCGCGACCGCACCTCACGCCTCCCCAGCCTCGCCCCGCGGCCGCTTATAAGCGGCC
>LFFM01000882.1_pt1 | contig 21335 bp, 27 predicted proteins | sample 643131 | NCBI WGS metagenome assembly LFFM01 (sample SAMN03777445, study PRJNA286221) | soda lake metagenome | biome: soda lake; feature: Kulunda steppe; material: water; isolation source: sample Tc-Br brine of Tanatar trona crystallizer | place: Russia: Kulunda steppe | collected 2011-07
ATTTTCCGTAAGACGATGTGTTCGGCCATGACTGAGTCTCCGGGCCACCATGTTATTTATAAATTGAAATTTTCATCTACAATCAGCAATATCACACCTCGAGTCAGCCGTTGTCAAGAGCTTTTTTCTTCTCGAGGTGGCCGATCAGGGCCGCCATAGGCCTCGTCATGTTCGGTAGCATACAGACTTTCTGGGTCGAACAACAACTCGAAGGCATCCGGTCGACGAACACTGATCGGCACGTGGGTGTTGAGTGTTGCGCCAACTGCGGAACTGGTGAGAGTGTCATCGAACGACAGTATATGCATCGAACCTCCGCGGTAGGCCGACCCAAGGGCTGGATGATCGCCTGTGGGATGCGAAACCGGCTGTCGCCACTCGTTGATCTGCGCACGCCATGCGGTGGCTACTGAGGCGTCGGTGACTGCTTGAATGACGTTCTCGGCGTCCTCGAGCAGTGGGTCGCTGGCAACAAGGTCTATCCAGGAGTGACGATACAACGTCTCGAGAACTCTTCGTGCGGGGCCGCCGACACAGCAGTCAGCAGCCAACACATCCGCATCCGCAACGACTCGCCTGGGGGTCGGCTCAGGCGGCTGTGTGGGCATTGCGTCTTCAGAACTGCTGGTGTGGGAGTGTTCAGCCCGGCGGTCAGCGAGAGCGGTACGGATCTCTTTGAGTGTCACGTCAGTTGGCGTCTGTGCGAACAGTTCTGGCCAACTCATTCGACACCCAACAGTAGCGCCTCGAGTTCCTCGAGAGTGTTTTGTTCGGCAACAAGCGCCAGCCTATCGCCAGCTTCGAGTGTGGTTGTTGGCAGCGGGATCGTCAGCGGATCGCGCCTACGGCCGTGGGCGTACAGTCGTGCGGTATCAGGCAACTCGAGTGCCGAAATACGGTCTCCGACGACTGGAGAGTCCTGATCAAGTGTGACAACGGTCAACTGGAGTCGTTCGGTGAGATCACCGATGGCATTGAGACTCCCGCCCAACAGTGCGGTTTTCGCGCCGGCTGCACCGAGTCGCTGGGGGTAGATAACATCATCGGCGTCAGTGAGATATGTCTCGTAGACGTCTGTGCTCACGTCTTCGCTGATCCGCATCACTGTTCGACAGCCGTACTCATTGCCAATAAGACAGATGTTGTGGTTGATCTCAACGTCGCCGGTGATCGCTCCGATGGCGTCGGCGGTTTCGATGCCTGCTTCCTGAAGAATTTTTTCGTCGGTGCCGTCGCCTTCGACAACACGGAGGCCCTGTTCGCGGGCGCGTTCGACTTTACGGTGGTTGGTATCGACGACCACCACGTCGTAGCCTTCCTCGGCGAGCACGCGGGCAGTACGGGAACCAACGCGGCCGTAGCCAACGACAATGAGTTGCATACCCACAGTATAACCGGCGAGCGCAAAAAGGTGTGTCTCCGGCTGTCGGTCGTCACACCGTCGCTGGCTCACTGGGAGATTCGCTCAATAGCGTCGAGAGTGTCTCGTTGACTCTCGAGGGGTTTGGAACCGACCGGAACTCGATGTTCAGTGTGTCGCTGCCGGCCGTATACGCGATTACATCACCGTATCCCAACAGTCGCTCGAGCAGCGACTGCGAGAGGGTGGTGTTTTGAATCCGCCTCAGACGAATCTGGTCGACATCCAGTGATACTAGCCCACGTTTGATATAGACCTCCGAGGAGGTAATCACATATCTTATTCGATACCATTGCAGTACGGCAACTCCGATAACCGCGAGTGCCGCCGAAAGCGGAAGCAGATGGACGATTGCTGGCAGAACGAACGCCGATCCGAGCAGTAAGACCACTACTGCACCGCCGACCCCAACGCCGGCCCCGGCGATAACCTGTGGAGCGATCGTAAACAACGATGGACGGCCCATCCATTCGATTGATTCTCCCTCCGAGAGACTCAACCACTCTGCGGACTCGAGACGGTCGGTCGAAGACATTCAGTGTCGAGTGTCGTTCCGACTGCTATTCGGTGTTCGTATCGGCCGGATACAGTGACTCTCCGGCTTTCAGGGTTGTCTGATGGCGAGTTCCTGGATCGTTTCCGAAAGCAGGCCAATCGCAATCGCAATATCCTGTTCGTCGACATCGAACGTTGGCGTGTGGTGGCCACCAGGGTGGTCGGTGCCGACGCCGACGTAGGCTGCCAGTCCGCCCTGATTTTGGACGTGCTGCATGAGAAACGTGGCATCTTCACTGCCGCCGAGACTGTCGCGTTCTATGAGTTCGATGACGCCTGGCGTCCGGCCAGCCACCTCGCCGACGATCTCGACTATCTGCTGGTCGCTTTTGGCACTCGGGGCCTCACCGAGCAGTTCGATGTCGGCCTTACAAGCGTGCATGTCGGCTGCCGAACCGATGACACGCTGGGCGTGGTTCCACATATATGACATTAGTGCAGTGGTTTCGCCCCGGACTTCTCCTTTAATAAAGGCGTGTTCCGGAACGATGTTGTCTGCGGTACCGCCGCCGACTCGGCCGGCGTTGACGCGGGTCGCACCGTCTGCGTGTCGCGGAATGGCATAGAGGTTCTGGACGGCTGCGGCCATCGCCTGGACTGCATTGGCTCCGGCCTCCGGGCGGGCTCCGGCGTGGGCTGATTCACCCACAAACTCGGCTCGGAACTGGGTGACCGCCAGAAAGTCGTCGATACCGGCGACAACCTGCCCTGAGGGGTGATCGAGACCAATGTGGTGTGCCAAAAGGTACTCAACGTCGTCAATAACTCCGGATTCGGCTATCGGTTTTGCCCCCGAGATCTGTTCTTCACCGGGTTGGAAGATGAGTTTGAACGTCCCCGAAAAATCGCTTTCGAGGACGGCATCGAGCACTCCAAGGCCAATTGTCGCGTGGGCATCGTGGCCGCAGGCGTGCATGTACCCCTCGTGTTCCGAGCGGAACCCCTCGGCGGCAGGCTGGTGGTCAGCTGCGTCGGCTTCGGTGATCGGCAATCCATCGATGTCGACGCGCAGTGCGATAGTCGGCCCTGGGCCACGCTTTAGGACGGCAAGGACACCGGTAAAGCCTGCTTCCATTTCGTCAACAACTTGTTTGTCGGCTCCGGCCTCAAGAGCCTGGTTGATCCACTCGGTGCGGGTAGTCTTGTCGGGGACGTTGAGGCGTGCATCGGCGTTGTGAATGTCTCGTCCGTACTGCAGTTCAACGTCGCGTTCGGCGAGTGCCTCGATTAGCCGTGCGGTGGTATAAAACTCACACCACGCTGGTTCGGGATGTCGATGGAGATCACGGCGGAGTTCGCGGAGATCCGAATCAAGTAGGTCGGCTACGTCGCTCATACCCAGAGCAGACGCCGGGAGAAAATAAAGCTGTGATGACTGTCGCCAGGCTGCCTACGGGTTAGTTTTGATTGTGTCCGAGTGGTTTTTTCTGTTCGACTTCGATTTCGACGTGAACCGAATCGGGAAACTCGCGGTGGCCGATCTCGCGGGCGATGTGTTCGGCACCGTGGATGTCGAGTCGGCGTTCGTACACCGAATAATCCCACCCTGAGAAGGTCGCTCCGGGCTGCAGTGTTCGATACTGTGGGACACGAATGCGCTCGACTGGTGAGGTGTGTGGGCCTTTACACTGGCCGCCTTTACGTTCGACGAGGGCTTTGAGTGAGCCGACAGTATCTTCGAGTACGGTCCGGTCGCCCGACTGAAATGTGAGTTTCGTAACGAAGGTCATTGATCTACAGCCCACTGTGATCCCAACCGTAAAAAACGCATCTACCGACAGCCTGGGTGGACGATTTCCCCGCGTCTGCCCACAGCACTCGAGTGCTGGAGGCTCCGACACCCTCTTAACAAATGGTCGCATACCGGATGCTAATGACGGTAGAGGCGACAAGTGCTGGTGCGATCCTCTTCCGCGACACCCGCGGCCGACGGGAGTATCTGCTCCTCAAAAGCCGTCCGGGGGACTGGGAGTTCCCCAAAGGCGGGGTCGAGGGAAGCGAAGAGCTCCAGCAAACCGCGATCAGAGAGGTATCAGAAGAAGCCGGCATCGATGAGTTCAGGCTCATCAACGGCTTTCGCGAGGAGTACGACTACGTCTTTCAGGCCAACGGCAAGACCATCCACAAGACGGTTCATCTGTTCATTGCCCACTCCTTTGAGGCGAGTGCAGAACTCTCGAAAGAACACCGTGATCTGCAGTGGCGCGACTACGAGCAGGCGCTTAATACGATTACTCAGGACGGCCCGCGTGAAATCCTCGAAGAGGCCCACGAGTTCTTAGAGGAACTCAAAGACGAAGAAGGCGAGTACATCTAGGGCGTGGCCTCCTCGGAGTTCATCTACGAACTGCAGGTCTGTCGATGGGCCGAACTCGCTTGGCCGCCCGACGACTCAACCAGTAGTTCCTACCTTGTCGCCCGACAGCTTGGAACCGCTAGGCGACGCTGGGATACGGTTGTTGTCGAAGTCGATCCGCAAGCGCTCGCTTTTCGCCACCAGTTCGGCGACCGAGAGTTGGATTCCGACCTGCTGCATATTGTCCGCCATGCGCCCGCCGAGTGGACGTGGTACCGCGAGGCCCTCCCAGATCCGGGTTATCCATGGCGATACGTCCGGGAGGCGATTCACCGTGCAGCAGCCCGCGGCGTCGTCAGCAAACGAAAAAACCGCAACCGCATCCAGATCAAACGTATTGCAACCTATCCCGACTGGGTGACCCGCGTGATCGCCATCGAGAACAAGCCTGATCTCGATGCGAGTGCAGCCCGACAGTTGGCCGACCAACTCGAGTACGACGTAACAACTGGCTTGGCCGATGAGGTTTGGCTGGCAACCCAACAGACCGGCCAACAGGTCGAACCAGCTCTTCTCGAGTCGCTGCCGGTCGAAGCCGGCATTCTGATAACGGATTTCGACGGCGGCGTTGAGGCCGACGCTGCTAGCGTCGAGTGGTATCCAAACCGCCTGTCGGCGTCTATGGACGACGAGAGTCGGCTCACTCGGCGGCTCGAGCTTGCCGAACGTGCCTATGGTCGCGGCTGGCGGAGCTACTACGAGACGATGCGGCCCGACTGTCGGTTTTTCGAACTCCGGCCCAATGGCCGGGGGCTGTTGCCGTGGTGTGCAGCCAAGCAGTGCCATCAGTCTTCGGCGGTCTGTTCGGGCGCGTGCGATGCATTCGAGCCCGAACCGCCTGCATGGCGGATTCGCGGCTGGCCGATTGAGGGTGGCCCTGGGAAGGCAATCAAGCGCTTGCTGGACGTGCGGGCACGGCAAGCAAGAAACTCGACAGTAGCTTTCGACCAGCCGTAAGCTGGTGATTACTCGTTTGTGGTTTCGACAGCAACCGACTCGCGGTCGACACAGAGCCGGAACGTTGGCACTGTTCGATAGATGACTTCGACGACACCTTTGCGTTTGAGACTCTGGAGTGCGCGCCGGACATCGCCGACCTCGGGGTCGACGTTGTACTCGTCTCGCAGACTGTTGAGCACGCTAACGACGCTTTCTGATCGGTTTTTTGGGCCGGCCACCACGGCGAACACCTGCGATTCGATCTCGGAGATGCGGATCGAACTCGGGGGCTCGTCGGTGCCTTGACCCTCGGTTGGCGGTTCGACACCCGGTTCGACACCGGTGAGTTCGACAGCCTCGGCAGTCGAACGAATTAGGCTGTCGTCGTCTCTAAAGTAGTACTCTTTGAGATGGCCCTCGAGATACTGGTGGACTTCGCTGCCGCTTTCGAGCCCCCAGCGGTCTTGTAGCTCCTTGTTTTTCGTTGGCTGGAGTTCGACGATATCGCCCAACCGATCCAATTCGTCGTCCGTGAGGCTCATAGCGACTGTTTGTTTCGCCTCATATAATGGGGTTCCGGGTTACTCTCGGATCGCAATACTGTCAGCAAACTCTCCGGAGCGGCTAAGTCATGTGGAACCGTTATAGATGCTGTGACAGACAGAATCAAAATCAACCGTGTGAAAAACGTCCTCGAGCGAACCGACTATCCCCAACCTAGAACAGACGCTGCAGCCGAATTCGATGACGTGACGCTGATCTTCGCTGACGGCGAGGCCAATCTCGGTGAGTTAATCGCCCAAGCCAACCGCGAGACGTTCAACTCGGCCGATGATCTAAGCACCGAACTCAACAACGTCATGCCAATCGAAGCCGTCGGTGAACCTGGCCAATCCGACGGGGATGCCTGAACGGGCTCCAAACCCTGTTATTTAAGTATGGCAGTCCATTCTCACACCGCTAATGGAGTTTTGTGACGACTGCGGTTCGATGATGAAGACGGAGGGCGACCACTGGGTTTGCGGTTCCTGTGGGTTCGAAAAGCTACGTGACGAGGTCAAAGAGGCCACGATGGTGACTACGCAGGGCCAACAGGACAGCGAAATCGTTGACGTCAGCGATGCCGAAGACAAGGGGCTGCCGACGACGACTGCCCAGTGTCCACAGTGTGACAACGACCGGGCCTACTGGTATATGCAACAGATCCGGTCGGCCGACGAGTCAGAAACCCGGTTTTTCGTCTGTACTGACTGTGAACACAAGTGGCGCGAGGACGACCACTAAGTATGGAGATCCCGCCGCCGTCGGTGCCTGCCTCACAGCTCACCGACTGGCGGCAGACTGACCGAACCGTCGAATCACCGTTTTCGACGCCGATGGTCTCGGCGTACACTCACACGCTCGTCTACGAGGAGACAACACAGCGTCAGGAGGTTTTCGAACGAACTGGCGTTGATCACCCCTGGCAATTTTTCTTTGCCAGCCGTATCCAACTCAAGCCAGCCCAACCACCGAATCCAGTTCTCAGTTCGCTAATCCGCCAGCGAGTCGACCGCGCGTTTATCGAGCGGCTTTCGGGCCGTGGACTCGAGAACATCAACAGGGCCGAATCCCATACGGTCTCGCTGGGTACCGCGAACGGAAAGCGAACCCGCTATTCGGCGCGTCTCGACTGTACGGTCGAATCCCACGAGGAACTGCTTTCGGTTCCGATTGAGGCGTATCTCGTTGTCTGGGCTGACGACGATTACCTGCTTGCTGGCGGTGCGTATCCAGCCGGCCGTGCCGAAAGCGGGCCTCAGGAACTTATCGAGACTCTCGCCGATATCATCGATCCAACAGCCGCTCGCAATGAGCTGTTCGGGCTACTCGAGGGCTGTTGTGGCTCCGACTGAGCTAGGCCTCGTCTGTATTTTCGGTCGCGTCGTCGGAGTCTGCAGCGTCATCTGGGTCGTCGCACCCACCGCTTGTCTCTGTCAGTATCGAGAGTTCGCTGTCCCGCGAAACCAACACAACGATCCGCAGGCAGTCTCGGTCGGAAAGCTCACTTGCGGAAAACTGCTCGCGCGTTCCGTCATCGAGCCGAACGGTCAACTGGAACTCTCCGGGCTCGGTCGGCCATCCTTCCTCGAGCAGTCGGCTGCTGTCGCCGTTTTCGGCAATGGCAGCCAGTTCGTGTTCTTCCCAGTATTCGATCTGGTCGTCCCACTGGATGATAATATCCAACGTATGCGAGCGACTGTTGAGGTTTTCTACGGAGATGGTCTCCAAGACGGGGCCGTCGCTTGTTGGTGTGGCCTCCGTTGTCGTTTCGTCTCCCAGACAGCCGGCAAGCCCGCCAGCAGTTACTGCTCCCCCAACAGCAAGCAGCCGGCGGCGTGAGTACCCGCTCATAGCTACCTATTGGCTGACGACAGTGTATAATCCTTTGTCAGACACTCACCGCATCGGCCTGAACCGACGCACTGCGGCCCGCAGTACGCCACCGATAGCGGGCCTAAACGGTGCGGTGCCAGCCAGCCCAGCAAGCCGACCGGCTGGTTCGCCGGGCTGATAGGAACCAACTCGAACGCCACGCACTCGAATGACTACTGGTGTCCCGACCTTGAGTGGTACCTCAACGCCCAGTTTTCGGAATAACTCACCCATATCGCCGTCGGCGAGTGCCCGAAGCTCTCCGAGTGGCCCAAAGCTTCTGGCCTCTACGTAGAGTACGCCGTCTACCGACCGCACCTCGAGTGTTGTATCTTCGAGCCCGACTGTCAGATCGGCCTCGATGTAGAGTCCGTCCGCTGCGATATCGTCGGTACCGCTCACTGCTCGGAGTCGCGCTCGCGGGCCCGAACCCGAACCGTGCCGTTGAGCCGCCAGCGGGCATGCTCGGCGTCCGGGCCGATTCTATCGGGGACGTCGATCTGCATATCCTCGAACTCGTAGGTGATTTCGGCTCCACGGCCCGTTAGTCGTTCGTACAGCCCGATGGCCAACTCCGGCCACGTCTCGGTCTCACTGGGATCTGCGTTGTCTGTCGACATTATATGACCTCTATGGGGTGCCGATACAAAGACTCTGGTGTGCGAGTATGTCGGCCGGTTCCCACTCGAGGCTCTGGGTGGTTTCTTCGCAGAACACAACGTATAAGTTCAGTAGTACCACAGTATGGGGTGTGAGACCCACTGCTGTCGCCACCGCGTCCGACCAGCCGACAGCCGTGGGTTCGACTCCCGCATCCGGCCAGCGGCTGGCCATAGAGGTGGCCAGCGGCGTGGCTACTGCGAAGCGCAAACCGGCCTTTTTGTAACTGCTCGAGGCGGGCGTGGCGTCCCGTTTCGGGTGATTTTTAGCGTTTCCGAAGCGTCAGACGACTATACCCAACCCAGCGACACTACAACAACATATGACAACGATCGATTTCAGCGGGGTTTTTCCGGCGATGGTGACCCCCTTTACTGAGGACAACCGAATCGACACCGAAACACTCCGCGAAGACGCCCAACGACTCGAAAAAGCCGGCGTTGACGGCCTTGTCCCGGTTGGCTCGACCGGCGAGAGCGCGACGCTTTCGCATGCCGAACACGTCGAAGTCATCGAGGCAGTCGTTGATGCCGTCGAAGACGTCCCGGTTATTGCAGGCACTGGCTCGAACAACACTGCAGAAGCCTTAGATCTCTCTCAACAGGCCGCCGATGCCGGCGCGGATGCGCTGTTGCTCATCTCGCCGTACTACAACAACCCCGAACCTGCCGGGATGTACGAGCATTACCAACAGATCGCCGACGCCGTCGATCTCCCACAGATCGTCTACAACGTTCCGAGTCGGACGGGCCAAAACATCACTGTCGAGACTGCAGTCAGACTCGCAGACCACGACAACATATCCGGCTACAAAGCCGCCTCGGGCGATCTCAACCAGATCTCGGAACTGATCGAACGCACCCGCGACAAGGAGTTTGCGATTCTCTCGGGCGACGACGGCCTGACGCTCCCGATGGTCTCGATTGGTGCCGACGGCGCGATCAGCGTCGTCGCCAACCTCGAGCCCGAACGCGCCTGTGCGATGGTTGGTGCGGCCCTCGAGGGCGATTTCGAGTTTGCCCGCGCGCTACACCACGAATTGGGGCCGCTCACCCGCCAACTGTTCGTCGAGACCAACCCGATTCCAGTGAAAGCCGCCATGGAAATGCGCGGATACGCACCAGGCCGGCTTCGGTCGCCGCTTTCGGAACTCTCAGCGGAGCATCGTGAGCCGTTGGCCGCCCGACTGGCCGAACTCGACGGCGAGCCAACTGATGGGCCCACCACGGGGAGTTCACACTGATGGTCACGATTGCCGTTACGGGTGCGGCCGGCCGAATGGGCCGAGAGGTGCTGGCGGCCGCCACCGACCGCACCGACTGCAAGGTTGCGTTTGCGGTCAACCGCACGCCCGTCGATGAGCTGATCGCGGGTGTCGTCATCGAATCTACTGATAATTTTGCTGAACTGCTGGCAGATCACGACCCGGACGTTGTCGTCGACTTTACCGGTCCCGAATCCGCTGTTGGGTACGCCGATGCCTGTGCCGAAACCGGCGTTGGGCTAGTGACCGGCACAACTGGCTTCGATGAGACCGGACTTGCAGAACTCCATCACGCAAGCGAATCGACAGCCGTTCTCAAAGCCGCGAATTTCTCGCGTGGAGTCGCTGCCCTTCGGTTGGCGGTCCGGGAGGCCACCGCTGCACTGCCGGCTGCCGATATCGAACTCACCGAGACTCACCACAACGCCAAACGTGATGCCCCGAGTGGAACCGCCAAAACGGTACTCGAGGATATCGAGGACGTCCGCGATGATCTCTCCGAGCGTATCCACGGACGAGTGGGTGAGACACCGCGATCAGCCGATGAAATCGGCGTTCATGCCCGCCGTGCTGGCGATGTTGCAGGCGAACACGAGGTACTGTTCGGCGGCAAAAACGAGACGCTATCGGTGACTCACCGAGCAGGCGACCGGTCGATTTTCGCCGAAGGCGCACTGGATGCTGCCGACTGGCTGGCTGGACGAGACGCTGGCTGGTACGACTTTTTCGAGGTTATCGACAGCACGTGACATCCTCCCCGGTGTAGAACGGAGAGGGAGCGAAGCTCCCTCAGGCAGTCGGGCTGCGCCCGACGACGCCGGGGCTTCCCACCGCACAAGGCGGTTGGTTTGGGAACCTCGGGTTTCCACACCGACGAGTGACGGGAGTGTCGTTCGAAAATCAAAGATTTTCGTGATGTGGCCAGAAATCAGAGATTTCTGGCGGGCACCCAGAACGCTCGCGTTCTGGTGATGTCCTGAAGGACGGGATTCTCTTCTTGATGAAAATAATCGCAGTCACAATCGACGGGTCTTATTGGATGGCCGAAAAAGCCGGGCGTACGACCTATGTCGACTATCGAATCCGAGATCACCGACCTGTGGAACCGCTACGACGACGGCCTGAGTGCCGACGATGCGACCGATGACGACCTCGCAACACTCGAGGCGTTCCTCGAGTCCCTCGAGGCCGGCGAGATTCGTGCGGCCGAAAAAACTGGCGAGGCTGTTACTTCCTGGGAAGCCAACGCGTGGGTCAAACAGGGTATCTTGCTCAACTTCGGGCTTCGACACACCGAGGCCCGCAACTATGGCGGCGTTGCGTATCACGACGTGCTTCCGCTCCGCGAGACGGCAGATCTCAACGAACGCGGCACCCGAAACACCCCAGACGGCACGGCCATCCGTCGCGGAGCCTACCTCGGGTCGGACTGTATTATGATGAGCCCCTCATTCGTCAACATCGGCGCGTACATTGGTGACGGCACGCTGGTTGATTCGTGTGATACCGTGGGTTCGTGTGCCCAGCTGGGCGAAAACGTCAAACTCGGTGCGAACACGTTGATCGGTGGTGTTCTCGAGCCTGTCGAGGGTGCACCGGTCATTATTGAAGACGGCGTCTCACTTGGGGCTGGCTGTCGGGTGACCTCCGGGTTCAAAATCGGCGAAAACTCAATTGTCGGTGAAAACACCCTGTTGACCCCGCGGATTCCAGTGTATGATCTGGTCGAAGAAGAAATCATCTACGGCCATCTCCCGTCCGAACGGCGTGCGTTCACGCGCTATGTCGAGTCTTCGGTCAGTGACCACGACCTGTTCGAAGGCGGAGCCTACAAACCGGCAGTCGTTGCTACCGGTGTCGAACAAGAAACGCTGGAGGCAACCCAGCGCGAAGACGCACTTCGAGACTAACTCACGGCCCTGTCGTCGGTATTCTCCGAACCGCTATCCGAGAGGCAACTGCTGGTGGATCCGGTGGACATATGTATGAGACATGCCATGGGTTGATAACGACTACCAAGCTGTCGGCAGTTGGCCACCCTCACTCCATGTGAGTGTTTAGCAACTATGGGTGGAAGCCGACAGCTATCGCCCGTCGCTACCAACCGTATGTCAACACTCAATCACACAGTCGCCTTCGAGAAGTACCACGGCACCGGCAATGATTTCATTATTGTAGATGCAACCGATCCAATCGCAAACCGGAGTGCGTTCGCGAGAGCTTGCTGTGATCGCTCGAGCGGCCTCGGCAGCGAGACCGACGGCACAACCGGCGCAGACGGTGTGTTGTTTTTGGATCTCGAGGATCGCTTTTCGCCACCACGGATTATCATGACGCTTGTCCAACCCGACGGCTCAGTAGCGCCCATCTGCGGCAACGGTGCGCGCTGTGCGGCCGTCTGGGCGATGAACCGCACTGATACCGAGTCGGTGATGATCGACACTCAGGTCGGTACTCGACAGGCAACTCGCGCCGACAACGGCATTGCCGTCGAGATGGGAACCCCGACGTTTGCTCCCCAGCGCGTCCCGTTGGCCGCCGACCGGGACGAACCACTTATCGAAGAAGCAATCGAGGGCTTGACGGTTACGGCCGTCGGTGCGGGCGTTCCACAGGCAGTGGCGTTCGTTGATGATATCGACGCCGTCGACGTCGAGTCGGTCGCACCAGCCGTTCGGCACGCCGAGTGTTTCCCTGTCGGGACGAACGTAACGTTCGCCGAGCGGGTCGAAAGCCGACGGGCGGGTGTGCCACGGTTCCGCCAGCGGAGCTACGAACGCGGTGTCGAGGGTGAAACCGACGCCTGTGCGACCGGTTCGGTGGCGATTGCGGCCGCCGCTAGCCGGATTGGGCTGATTGATTCGACCGCGCCGGTCGACATCTCGCTTGCCGGCGGTGATCTCCGGATTTCGTCGACCGACCGCGGTGAGTTGCTGTTGACCGGCGGTGTCACCCATGAGTTCGACGGGCACCTGTCGGCTCCCGATGAGTAAAACCAAAGCATTGAATCGGCGAGCGGCCTGATGCAGTACAATGAGTGATTTGGATCTCGCACGTTCGCCTGCGATTCGTCGCCTCGCCGACTGGGACCACCAACAGCTTCAGTCGCTGGCCGCCGAGTACGGAACTCCGCTGTATGTAACCGATCTCGAGCGCGTCAAAGCAAACTATCGGCGCTTTTCGGCAGCGTTTCCCGACGCCCACGTTATGTATGCAGCAAAAGCCCACACCGGCCGGTCGGTCCTCGAGGCGCTGCTTTCTGTCGGAGCCGACATCGAGTGTGCTGCAGGAGGTGAACTAAAGCGGTCGGTGGATGCAGGTGCCGACCCCAACACACTGCAGTATACCGCAGTCAACCCACCGGCTCATGATCTGGACTACGCCGTCGATCTTGCCGAGGAGGCTCCTGGGCTCACGATCACGATTGGGGCCACTGACACGCTCGATCGCCTCGCTGAACGCGACTACGATGGCCGTGTTGCGATTCGGATCAACCCCGGCATTGGAACGGGTCACCACGAGAAGGTTGCGACCGGCAACGACGCCAAGTTCGGGATTCCCTACGAGCAAGTCCCGGAGGTCGCCGACCGCGTCCGCGAGGAGTTCGAACTCGTTGGGCTTCACTCACATGCTGGCAGCGGCGTGCTGACCGACGACCTCGAAGACCACTGTATGGCAATCGAGCGCGTCGGCGAGTTGGCCCGCCGCGTGGGGGGCGTGGAGTTCGTCGACATCGGCGGTGGCTTTGGCGTGCCGTATCACGAAGACGAACCACCGCTGGATCTCGAACAAACCGCCGAGATGGTTCGGGAGGCCGTCGGCGAGATCGATGCGCAACTCAAACTCGAACCGGGCCGCTATATCGTCGCAGATGCTGGATTGATTCTCACGACAGTCAATACGATCAAAGAGACGCCAACCGCTACGGTCGTCGGGGTTGATGCCAGCCTCGCGACCCTGATCCGACCGGCGATGTTTGGCTCGTATCATCCGATGCAGAACGTCAGCGCCCCGGATCGAGAGACCGAACCTGTCACAGTTGGCGGGCCCGTCTGTACGAGCGCAGACGTGTTTGCGACCGACCGCCCGATTGCTCGCCCCGAGCGAAACGACATTCTGGCGATTGGAAACGCAGGGTCGTACGGCTATGAGTTGGCCTCGCAGTTCCATTCGCAACCACGGCCTGCCGAAGTCGCACTCGAGGACGGAACCTCTCGCGTTGTCCGTCGCCGCGAAACGCTCGAGGACGTTACGCGCGTCGAACAGTAGCGAGACTACTCGATGCGACGAGCATAGTAGACGGTATCTACTCCCCGAGCGCGGTCGTTTTCGACCCGGTGGACACACGTGAAATCCAGCGACTCGAGAATGGCGAGATGCGCACTGTTCGTACTCCAGGTTTTCGTCGAGACGGCGGGCTGACGGTGTGCTGCTGGCAGTGACTCCAACAGATAGTCGTAACATTTTGTGGCGAGTCCCTGATTGCGGTACGATTCGTCGACTACCAAGACGGTGAGGTGGTTCGTCGGGGTGTAGTCGGCGAGTGGCTCGCTGTCAATCATGGGTTCGAACGAGGCGAAGCCGACCAACTGGTTGCCGTCGAGAACACCGATCATCGGCCGATCAACACAGGCTCTGTGGTAGCTGTCGATATCGGTTGGCCCCGGCTGACCACTGGCGCGTGACAGTTCGGCGCGTGAGAGGTCGGTCAACGGTGGCAGAAAACTGTCGTTGGCCGCCTCGAGCAGCTGTCGAATATCGCTGCTATAGGTGGCTGGCTCGCTGATGTACTGAACACCGCTCATGAAACAGGGTTGTCTGTCACCGGTCTAAACATCCCGATTTTGGCGACAACTAACAGGTGTCACAACCGAGTTCTCAAATGATCGTCTTTTCAATACACATTTATTAACCTGTATTCAGAATAGTCAATGATGGCAGTGTTTCGGGTCCTCCATATCGACGATGATCGAGCCATCGGCGATCTCTTAGAGACATATCTGGAAGAGGCTGTAGACAGACAGGAGTTTGCGGTGACAGCAGTCAACACAGTTCAAGCAGCCAGAGAGATACTCACAGAACAGACAGTCGACTGTATTGTTTGTGACCAGCAGATGCCCGAAACAACCGGCCTCGAGTTTCTCCAAGAGATCCGAGCACAAGACCCACACACACCGTTTATTCTGTTTACGAACAAGGGGTCGGCCGGCATGGTCGAAGAGGCAATCGAAGCCGGTGCGACCGACTACGTCCGCAAGGGCTCGACTCACGAACAGTACGAGGTGTTGGCAAATCGGATCGCCAATGCCGTCAAACAAGAACGTGGCCGAATCGCCCGAACACAACTCAAAGAGACGACGGCGGTTATCTCACGGCTGTATTCGGTGCTGCATGAAACCGAACTAACCGTCGAAGAGAAGTTCGATCGGGTTTTAAAAATCGGCACCGAAGAGTTGGGGTATCCCATTGGCTACATTACTCGTCTCACTGATAGCTCTCTGGAGATTATTTCAGCTGTTGGCGACCACGACGTAATTCAGGAAAACAATACTGTTCCACTCGACATCACGTTTTGTGAACAGACGATTACCAAAGGCGAATCACTGTCGCTCAGCGATACGGTCAGCAGCGAGCAGTGGGCAGACTCCAAGGCGTTCAAACAAACCGGCTTTCGGTGCTACGTTGGCGCACCGATCATCGTCGATGGCGAGACGTACGGAAGCCTCTGTTTTGCGAGCGAACAGCCACAAAACGAAACTACTGTCGAAGACGATGAACTCACGGTCAAAACGTTGGCTCAGTGGGTCGGCTACGAGGTCGATCGCCACGACTACGAACAGGAACTCAAACGGCAGATCGACCGCCTCGAGGAGTTTACTGGTGTTGTCTCACACGATCTTCGCAACCCACTCAACATCGCCCAGGGACGGATTGATATCGTCGACGCAGAGTGTGATTCCGACAGTATCGGTGCGATAACCCGTGCGTTAGATCGGATGGAAGCGATTATCGAAGACACGCTTACGTTGGCTCGACAGGGCCAGACTGTCGATACCGACGAGATCGAAACCGTCAAAATCGAGTCGGTAGTTCAACACTGTGCTGATATCGTCGACATTGGCAACTCGGAGGTTCGAGTCGTCGATAGCTTCAGTCCCCAAGCCGACCGCAATCGCCTCTATCAACTGTTCGAGAATCTTATTCGCAACGCTGTCGAACACAGCGAGACTCCGGTGACAATCCGAATTGGCCGACTCAATGAGATGTTTACATCCACCCGTGTCGAAAGCGACGGCACGTTCGGATTTTATATCGAAGACGACGGGCCGGGCGTTCCAAAAGAAAAACGCAGCGAGGTCTTCGAGCCCGGAGAGACTACTAACCCTGAAGGAACAGGGTTTGGTCTCCCCATCGTCAAACGGATCGCCGAGGCACACGGCTGGGAGGTCAGTCTGACCGATAGCTTCGACGACGGTGCCCGTTTCGAGTTCACAAACGTCCGGTAGTCAGTCGAATTGGATGTCTATGTTCGTCACTGGCAGTCGAACCGTCTGGGGCCGTTTGGTCTCTCCGGCCGTCTCGATTGCGAGTTCGGCCGTCACTGATTGTTCCGATTCGTTGAGCATTCGATACTCCTCTGAGCGGAGCTGTCGAGCCCAACCGTCGGTTCGTGGTGAGTCGATCCGTACGGCGAGTGTGTTTTCCTCTGCGTCGATTGTTCGGTTTGCCAGCGTTCGGGTAGTTGGACGACGCTCGCCGACGATCTGTGTGGTTCGGTCGCCGCCGACAGCAGACGCAGACGAACCGCTCGAGGTGGCTATCACGGGAACAAGGGCAGTCTCTTCGCCGACAACGAACGGTAGCGGCGAGCGGGCTATCGAGTCGGACTCCGAGCCCCGAAAGACAACCCCCGATTCGTAGACGACCTCACCACCGTCGCTCTGGAAGACCAGCGGTTGTACCGTTGCGTTCTGTGTGTTGTCGTCGACAAACTCTCCGTCGTCCCACTGGCCGACTGTTATTTCTACTGGATCGCCCACACCAATCGTGCCGCCGGCCAACCGAACCTCGGTGGCCCGACTCGAGTCCTCGTACTGGCTGATGTCGCCGAAATTGTCTGCCAACACGTCGAAAGCGCGTTCGACGTTGGTGAGTTGTTCGGCGGCCTGTCGGTCTTCGAGACCGCTAAACCCAAAGACGGTCGCAGTCGCAATCGTTGTGACGATAATCGAAAACACGAGGATGTACCCCAACGTCTCGCTGACTGCTCGTCTGTCCGTGTCGAACACAGGGCGATTCGTGGTCATGAGCTAACCTCCAGGTGAGTCTCCTCCGGATCAAAGCTGATCTCGAGGTCGCCACTGGCCAGCCGGTCGTTCGAGTGTATTTCGGTTTCAGTTTCCGGATAGCTCACTGTCACCTCGACATCTGGGTTGGTCGTCGACAGCGTGATCGTCTCGGTTTCGATACTAACGAGATACCCTGTCCCGGCGACCTGCTGCGGAAGCCGAACCGTAAGTTCGACAGTACCGTCCTCGCCGCTTGCATCAGCGTCCGCCGCAGCGATCACTGCAAGTCGGTCGGCCTCGTGGATGTTCGAGGCCAACTGGTTGCCGATCACGGTCAGTTCGTCGTTGATTACTTGTTGGGATTGTGATTCCATGAGTCCGGCCGCCCCAGTGAGCAATACACCCATCAACAGCATGGCGACAGCCAACATTAGGATGTAGCCGACGGTCACTGAAACAGCCCGACAGTCGGCTCGGAGTCGGCTCATCGTGGCTCACCCGGCGCAATGTCTGCTGTTGTCTCGAAAGTAAGATCTTGACTCTGATAGCTGACCTCGACACTCACCGAGTAGATAGCGTCGGTCGCTGTCATCGCACTTCCGGCATTGCCGTCTGCGATGGTTACCTCGCTGGTTCCGACCTCGGTGTCGATGTTGATAAACTCGAGTGTCTCGGGGTCGTTGTCGGGCCACAGTTCACGATGGCACTCGACGATTACATCTCCACTCGAGAGCCTGTCTCCGGTGATGTCTATCTCAACTGGTGTTGTTCCATCGTGTTCGATCCGACACAGTCGCTGTGGCTCTCCAGGTTCAGTCTCGTGTACTCGATCGACGGCGAGGTGACGTTCGCTTTCTTGGTCATCGTAGATATGCAGCGTGACGTTCTCGCTCGAGGAACTATTGAACTGAACGCCGAAGGCCTCGTCGCTTGTTTCGGCAGTCGTCTCATTGAGGCTACTGGGATCAAGCCCAACGCTGAGGGCTCGCAGACCATCCAACTCCGAGGCGACCGTCCAGTTGTTTCCGGTGTCGTCGAACGCCTTGTGGTTGCCATCGTCGCCGTATCTAAGCAACTCGCCCGTCTCGATATCGTTCGGGTCATAGTTGAGTGTCGCAATCGTCCCATGGCGCGCTCGCTCACGCTCGACCATCGGGGCCATCTCGTCGATCCCGGATTCAACGTTTTCGAGAATCTCCGATTCTTCCTGTTCCTGTTGGTTTTCTTCTTCGAGTAGCTCGCCTACTCCCTCGATCAACTCGCCGCGAAGTTCGGCCGCCTCGGGGCCGTCAGCCGTTGTATCACGGGTGGCGACGTTCTCAGTGAAGATGGCTGCGTTCAATAACAACGCGACAGTTACCAGGATCACTGCCAGTGCGAGCGCGGTGATCAAAAGCAGTTGGGCCCGCTCGAGTCGGCCCGAGGTGATTACATGCGCCATGTGGTGATGCGCACCTCCAGGCGGTTGTAGAGCTGACTGTCCTCATCAGCATTCGGCGCGTAGAACGACGCACACTCAGCCAACTGACAGTCCTCAGCGCCAGTCAGTCGGTCAGTGTCATAGACAGTCACCGTCCGGCTGGCGGTCACGGCGTTGTCACTGGGTTGGCCCATCTCGACCATCGACCGCGTGCGGACTCGAGGTTCTTCGCCGCTGGTGTTGTGGACGCGAACCCTGACGTTGTAGGCGATTCGTCGTTCTGCGAGTGTGTGGTTCAGAGACTCCAAAAACGCATTTTGCGAGCCCGCACTCGTATAGTAGCCGGCATCGGAGCTGTTTGTGAACTCTCCATCGCTGGCGTTCCAGTAGAGTACTGCCTCTTTGAGTGTGCCGTCTTCTGCGGCCGTCGAGAGCAGACCACTGGCCAACGCCCGCTGTTGGTTTTCGATGTGTTGATTAGAGGTACTGGCCGAAAGCGGTGTGACCGCAGTCGCCTGCATCGCAAACAACAGCCCGCTGATCAACAACAGCGCAGCGATAAACGCCTCGACAGTGTGTGCTTGCCCGCGGTCGGTATCTATCGTTTTGGTCGTCATCTTACCACACCTTTAGGACTAGTCGGTATCGGCTGTCTTCGATCAACACGACTCGGCTTGCAGTCGAGACGTCAGACTGAGGGCCATCGGTGCCACGGGTGAGTCTGTAGTCTGTGCCGTCGACAGTGTGTGTCTCGGCTGGACCCGTTGAGGGTGAGTCCTCGAGTGCGCGGATGGTGACGTTCACGTTGCGGTCGCCAACGCCTAACAGTTCGGTGGTGTCAGTTGTTGGATCAAATCCACAGTCTGCGTCTTCGATCTCCTCGCCGCTGAAAAAGCTAGCCGTACAGGCTGCCGAGAGTACCGAAGGCGTGGCTGGATCAGCTACCAACATCGTACCGGTCAGATGGTCTGCGGTTCGGTCGGCAACGATAGGTGAACTTCCTGCAGCCGTCGAAAACGGCTCGAACAGCGAGGGAACGAACATAAAGACGATGCCGACAGCGATGATGAACACTCCGGCACCAATCGCGAAATCGATCACCGTCTGGCCGCGTCGGATCATCCAACCACCACCCAGACGCCCAGTGCGACCGTCAGCAAGATGAGTACGAACTTCATGCCCGACAGTATTTTTGCCGTCCGGATGTAGCCGGCAATAAAGCCGGCGAGAATCGCTTGTATCGTCACCGCATGGAAAAACAGCAACGAAAGCAAACTGGCATCGACACCGCCACCGAAATCAGGCCCACCGTCGACGCCATCCGGCCCACCGTTGCCGTTACCATTGGCCGCCTGATCGGTGAGTCCTGCCATCACATCAATAAACTGCGTCTGGAGAATGGCCATCACTGCCAGGAGTGTGAGATACGTCATCAGGATGATCGCTACCTGCATGCGTGTTCGAGAGATCCGTTCGCGTTCGATATCGTCTGTGTTCTCGCTGGCTTGGGCTGCCGTCCGTAGCACGTCAGTAATTTCGCTCGAGGCTTCTTGGGCTTCGGTAATGAGTTTGACCGTCCGAGCCAACCGGGGCAGATGGTATTTGTTGTTGAACTCGATGAACGCATCTCGGAGGCTCACCCCGTAGTTTACTTTTGCGTACATTATCTCGAATTCGTCGGCGAGTTTCCCACTCGAGGTCTCAGAGACGGTTTTGATTGAATCCAACAGCGTCTGGCCCGTATCGTTGGCACTCGAGAGCTTTCGGAGGTTTTGGGACAACTTACCGGTAACAGCGTTTCGCGAGTAGATGTTCCACTCGTAAAACACTGCGAGCGGAATCCCGACCAGATACACCGGAAGATACACCCAAATGACGGTACTCCAGATTGGTCGGTCGATCCATGCCTGCATCGAAAGCGGTGCGCGTCCGGTGCCAACGGCAACGCCGACAACAACGAGTGCTGCCGGCACCGTCAGCGCCAGCGTAAACAACGGATAGTCCCGGAAAAACAGATGCGGAGCCCGAAGAATCTCTCGGAGCCTGTAGGAACGCTCGTTTCGTTTGATCCGGTCGAAGACCCGAAATCGGCCGACAAAGCCCTCGATGAGACCCAGGTGTGCGAGCCCGCCGTCGGTTGCTGTCTGGAGTCGCTGGCTGCTGTTTTTCGAGTGGAGATACCCATCGCCGGGTTCGTCCTGTTTGACCGTCGAGACCAACACGAGAAACGCCATTCCAATCAACGGAATCAGCGCATAGATCGTTCCGTACAACAGCGTCTGGTCGGCCTCGCCGAGCATCCCCATAATAACCAGAATAATCACCAACAGCAGCGGGAACAACGAGAGTGTCATATACATCTCGCCAAACAACTCGAGGGTCTCGAGAGTCATCTCCTGTTGCTGTTTGGCCGTCCGCATGTGGGCGTCCTTTTTGTCCTTGAGAAACGACTCCATATCGCCGCCTGAGTTGATAATCGACAGCATGTCGGTCAGAAACTGCGATAGTGGTTCACTCGGGGTTTCGATAGACTGTTTCCGAATCGCATTCCGGTAGTCCGTCCCGAAATACTCAGTTTCGTTGACGATGCTCTGAAACTCCCGGGCGATCTCGTCGTAGGTGTCTTCGGCTTCGGCCATCGCCCGCAGGATCTCGAGTTGATTCATCCCGCCGACCGAAAGTGCATACATGAATGAAATCGCATCCGGCAGCAGGATGTTGATGTTCCGCTTGCGCTCGCCGGCTTGCATATACGGAAGTCCAACCAGTCCGCCGAATCCCAGCCCAAACCCTATGGTGCCGAAAATCAGCCCTAACAGACCGACAGTCACCGGGACGACGAGTCCACGAAGCAGCGCCGCAGTTTCGCCTGTCGAGACCGGCACCCCAATGCTGAGCATCTCGGGGTCAACGATACCTAACCGAAACAGACTGTAGCCAAACAGCGTCCCGAGCAGCCACAACACACCACCGACGAGTACGCCGACACCGAGTGCGCGCGAGACGTAGTGTTCGAC
>LFFM01000883.1_pt1 | contig 21334 bp, 27 predicted proteins | sample 643131 | NCBI WGS metagenome assembly LFFM01 (sample SAMN03777445, study PRJNA286221) | soda lake metagenome | biome: soda lake; feature: Kulunda steppe; material: water; isolation source: sample Tc-Br brine of Tanatar trona crystallizer | place: Russia: Kulunda steppe | collected 2011-07
AGGGAGACAGGAGAAGTTCCTGATGACTTGGGTGAAACTTTGACGGCAGAATTTCTACATGTTGAAGGGGGAGAAAAGGAGTGGAGAGTGGGTTTAATAGATGGTGATTCAGTAGTATATAGCAGAACTAGAGCATTCTCAACCTTGTCTGTGGATGAATTAATAGATATTGATAAATCTGGACCTGGCTCACAGGTCGCATGGGATGAAGTAGATTTAGAGGTAGATGTGCAGACGCCAGAAATACTTGAACTAGAAGTGATAGTAGAGAACCATCACGGTGATGAAATTCACAGATTTATGCAGAGGCCTAGATCTAATAGAACTTATACCTTCTTTCCAGATATGTTCTTCCTAGAGCACGATTACAGCTGGTATGTTAAAGCAACTCTGGAAGATCAAGAGATTATAAGGACAACACCTATAGAGTTTGAAATTATAGAAAGAAAACCTCATGATCCCGGTGCATGCCCTGAAGCAGAGGCAGAGCTAGGCCTATGCTAAACAGGTATTTAGCCAAATTAATTTTAGTATTATTGTTATCGCTTTTCATGGTATCTATTGTACAGGCGTCTAACGAATGGGTTTTCACTACATGCGGTTCTACAGGTGCTTCAGGGCCTTCTCAATCCAACTGTAATGCCGAATATGGTTCAGATATTGATGTAAATGTCGACAGTGATGGTCGCCAAGTATGGGAGGTTCCTTTTACTGGAGAATACGATATTACTGCTAGCGGTGCTGAAGGCGGATATATTGATTCCCCTAGAGGGGGTCGAGGAGCGACTATATCTGGTGAATTCAATCTGAATGAAGGAGACCAGATCATTATTTTAGTGGGTCAAATGGGCCAAGCTGAACGATATAGTGGCTCAGGTAGTAGAGCACAGGCAGCGGGTGGTGGAGGAAGCTTCGTTACTGATACGTCTCCGTCAACTGAGTCTGACATTTATTTAATAGCGGGAGGCGGCGGCGGTTCAGTACACCAAAGTTCTACTTCATCTGTTGCTGACGGAAATTCAGGCACCAGTGGAGGTGACAGTGTAGGTTCGCAAACTAATGATGGAGGCGAAGATGGTGATGAGGGAGGAGATTCATCAGGTAGTTACTCAGGTTTTGGAGGATGTGGATTTTCGGGTTCGACCGGTGGATGCGACCAGTACATATCTGGTGGCTCAGGAAGCACTACTGGATATAATGATGAAGAAGGAGGGTTTGGTGGCGGTGGTGCTGGAGGGAGTTCAGGTACTCATGCACGTGCTGCAGGCGCTGGAGGATACTCAGGTGGTGCAGGCGGTAGAGGGTCAACAAATACAGGCACTGGTGTAGCCAGCGGAGGAGGAGGATCTTACAATAATGGTGCTAATCAAGAAAATATAGGCGGCGATAACCGGGGTCATGGCGTAGTAACTATTGAGCTTAACGGGCCTGTTGTGTCAAATCCAAGGCCTGCTTATGCAACAGGTACAGGAACAGTTTACAAGACTGATCCTGAATTGGAGGTAGATATTGATCATCCAGATGGATCTCAAGATATAGATGTCACTTTTTTCGACGACTCTGATGGCTCTATAATTGGTTCAGATACAGTTTCTCCTGGTAGTACTTCATCCGTTACTTGGAGCGGTAGAGATCCGGGGGAACATGATTGGTATGTTGAAGCCTGTGATGAAAACGATCTATGTACTACTGAGGGCCCCTGGACATTTGAAGTAGATATCAGCGACCCTGAAATAATTCGTAGTGAAGTAGGCCAGTTTTCAGATATTCATGCTTTTAATGTAACTCACGATGTACAATACGACAGAGATAACTTTGATGATACAGTTATGTATGAACTCAGTAATGGTGTTGATTACCAATTCGAACATGATTCTTCAGAAGATTACATGTGGGAGGATATTGATAGCACAAATAATATTGTAGAGTATAATTTGAGAGTTGAGCCAGATGACTGTCCATCGAATAATTGTGAGGGGGACTTCCAGTACGACGTTTTAGAAGAAATAGATATTGAATTTACTGCTACAGATGAAGGAGTGGGTTCAGATACAAATACCTTCAATAATCGGGAAATACCTAACTCCGAACCTCAGGTAATTCTCAACACTCCTCAAGATGGAGCTTTACTTACCCAAGAAGATGTTACCTTAGGTGTAGAGATCTTCGACAACGATGATGACCCATTGAATTTAACTTTTGAAGATTCATCGGGCAACACTCTGGGGGAATTCAATAATTTGAATTCAGGCGATTCAAGACAGGTAGAATGGGAGTCTCTGCCTCTGGGAGATCATGAATGGACCGCAGTAGTTAATGATCACTACGAAGAGTCAGATCCAACTTTTGAGTTCACTAGAGTTATTTCTGATAGCTTTAGACTGGAGCAACAAGTACGTTATGAGTACAGTTCTTTAATTCTTACTGAAACCGGTACAGGTAATGCATTTATAGATATTACTAATCCTCACCCTGATGATAAGGAAATTAATGTAGAACTTGAGTCACAAGACGGATTCTTTACACCTACTTTTTCCGAAAATGATGGTGATGAAATAACTGTTGACTTGTCTCAAGGGGAGACAAGGACTTTACAAGTATCTGTAACTGCAGATGACGTAACGGAAACTGAAAATGACAAACTGATAATTACAAGTACAGATACAAACGTAGGCTCTGTAGATGTAGCCGAGCTGGATGTCTTGGTTAGAAGTTCTGAGGTTGAGCAGAGAGGTGTTCCAGGCCTGACAAGTATTTACTTGTTGTTTATTGGCTTGGCGGCGTCTGTTCTGTTTGGCCTTTCAGTGTGGTAACATATCCTGCTACACGGTTACGCAATCTCTTAGAGTTAAATTCTTGGGTATCATTTAAAATCTGTTTATTCTCGTCGAAATCCTCTGAGAACTCTTTCTCTGAGTCTACTAAGTCTTTTGCAAGTCTTTTAATGTAAGTCTGCCTTACTCTTCCCATACAACTTTAACAGGCCTGAACATTCTTAAACCCTTTACAGAATCATAGAGTTAACCGTAAAAAGAACAAGTTACAGAATTAGTTTATGACTGAACTATTATATTATCCAAGTAATGAGTATCAGAAAGAGTTTGAAGCAAAAGTCCAGAAGGTAAGTGAGAAAAAAGGTTACATTACTTTAAACAAGACCCTATTCTATAAGGAAGGCGGCGGCCAACCAAGTGATACCGGAAGAATTACTTGGGATGATAAAGAGGCCTCAGTAAATAAAGTGGAAAGAAAGCAGGGTGAAATCCGGCATTACATTGAAGGAGATTTTCCAGAACCTGACGAAGAAGTCCATGGACAGATTGATTGGGAGCGCCGTTACAAACATATGAGGATGCATACAGCCCAACACATAGTATCTTGGATTGTATTGAATATGTATGATGCTTCAACTGCTGGAAACCAGATTCATGAAGATTATTCAAGGATTGACTTTGAACCTGTTGAGTTCAGTGAAAGAGATGTTGAAAAAATCGAGAATGGTGCTAACTCGCTAATCGAGAAAGGCCTGAAAGTTAAGAAGAAGGAGATGGAGCGTGAACTCGTTGAAGAGCAGATGACAGAAGGCCGCACCAATCTAGACTTGATTCCCGACCATGTTGATCCTCTGAGAGTAGTTGAGATCGGTGGAGAAGATATCTGTCCATGTGGAGGCACTCATGTCGACAACCTAGATGAAATTGGAGAGATCAATATTATCGAGAGAAAAAGTAAAGGTTCAAATGTTGAAAGATTGAAATTTGAGTTGAATAACTAATATTCTAATTTTTAGAAAATTTAACGTTTAGCACTTTTTCTACTCCTTATTTTTATACTTTTTTATATCTGCATTTAAGCTTTGAGGATTAACCGTCTTAGGAAGCATCTCATTTATTTTCTGAACTTCATTCTCTTCATTCCTGCCCATGATTATCTCTGTGTTGTTTTCGGCTAGTTTAGCGAATTCTGCTATGAACTGGAGACAGTTTCCGCAGGGCCTGATACTGTCAGATTTCTCTGCCGTCACATATACTGCTTTAAAGCTGTATTCTCCGTTGCTTACAGCGTTATTGATTGCGTTCTGCTCTGCACATGTTCCGTTTCCATTCACCATTCCGTCGACTACACAGCCACTGTAAATCTTGCCTGAAGAGGCCAGTACAGATGCTCCTACAGGAAAATCATATACTGCAGTGTAGGAGTTCTCCATCGCTTTATTTGCTGCCTTTTCCAGTCTTTTGACGTCTTTTTGATCTGTTTTCATGCTTTAATCTACTTTGACCACGTAGCTGGCTTCTTTTGGAACTTCTGATTGGAATTTCTCGAATATTTCCTCGGCATCAGGTTCTACATCCGTCAATCTTTTGTTAAGACCTTTGATTTTTGGATCAACTATCCTGTGCTTCCTTGTGACTGTAAATCCATCCTCTCCGTTTTCCTCTATTTTTAATCCGTTTCTGATACCCTGAATTTTCTCCTTTAGATCTGGATCCTGTGATAGTTTGTCCATGACTTCCTGATCTGTCGTGAAAAGATCTTCTTCAGTGATAACTCCTTCATCAAGTCCTTTGGAAAGAACGTTTTTCATAAACATCTTCACTCCTTCGCTCTTTTTATCGAAGAAAACTTCCTTGTTCAATTTGAAGAACAGCTCCATCACTTCTGAAGAGGTTTCCTGATCTTTAGCGACTATCAATCCGTCTTCTGTTGTAAGTCCTTTGAGCACTCTTTCAACTGTATCCTGATCGATGAGGCCTGCCTTGAAAAGATCTCTCAACGTATAATCAAGTCTGTCCGCGCATATATCGGGCCTATCTCTCTCAAGTATTCCGAAGTTTTCTTCGTCAAAAATATACTCTGGGTTGTATCCTTGTTCTTTTACTATCTCATCCAGCCCGTAATCCTCTACGAATCTTTCGTGATGATCCTCGTGATACGTTTGATCTCTTCTCTCAAAGACTTGATCCGCCAGATGACTGAAAGCTGTATGACTTATATCGTGGACAAGGCCTGCTATAACTTCGTCTTCCTTTGCACCAAATTTTTTACATAGGATTGCGACTCCTAGACTGTGTTCGAATCTACTGGTGTCCATTTCGGGCTTGACAAGGAAGTCAGCTCCGTTCTGATGCACTTTCTTTAATCTCTGCATCCCAGAATTTTCTATAATTTTTTCCTCAAGTTCAGTAAACTCTGCTTCGCCGTAAATCGGATCTTCGTATTTCATTTTTTATTCAAATACCTCGTAAGCAAACTCTCTAACCTGTTCATAGGCCTCTTCAAGGCCTCCATCATTATCTATCACTATGTAATCGATCCCATGTCTATCGTATATCTCGAAGTGATTCTCCCTTACATCGTCGTAAAACTCCAAGATTTCCTCATCTCCTTCCTCAAAATGAGGGCTTCTCTCCCAGATGTTCTCTAAAGGCATATTCAGGAAGACAGCATAAATATTCACGTCACTCTGCTCGCTAAGAATTTCCAGATACTCATTTTGTTCATCTATCAGCGACTGATCAGCGTTCTCTATACTGTGCGCCAGACAGCCAGGATGCCACGTCTCCACAACTGCATGATTTATATCATCTGTCAGTAATTCTCTATCTCTGGAGGTCTCATTGACGTGGATGGCTTCCTGGAACTCATGGCTCCCGGCCTCTCCCCAGTCCTCGCCATTTTCATCGATCAATTTCTGGGCGATCTCAGGGAAATAATTGAATCCCTCCCGTTCCTCAAGCATTTCCCCGAGACTGGATTTCCCAGCGGTGTGTACGCCGTTTAAAGCAAGTACTTTATCCATCAATCCTCATCCTTGAGATCCATCGGCTGATCCTGATTTGAACCGTTCCTGTAAACTGTCATCCCGTTCAATCCGGCTTTGTAGGCCTTTAGATATACGTCTTTGACTGCTTCAGGATTCACGTCTTTTGGCAAGTTAATCGTTTTTGAAACACTTTCATCAACGAATGCCTGAGCCTCCACTAAAACATTGAAGTGTTCTACGTGGCTGATTTCGATGGCTGTCCTGAAAATATCCTTTATCTCCTGAGGGATATCCAGTCCTTGACAGCTACCGTTCTCCCTGACTTTCTCGATCACCTTTTCATAATCAACGTCCTCGTGTTCTTTCAGAGCCTCTTCGAACTCTTCGTTGACTTCTCCGTATCTGTCGACAAGACTGAATATAGGCTCGATCTGTTGACTTGTATCAAAAGTCATAGCTGAACGCCCTGTCGGAGGCAAAATAACTGTTGTACTATTCCTCAAACCTTGTTTCTCTATCATCTTATCAAGGCCTCTCCAGTCAGCCTCCGTTAATTTCCTGCTCTTTTTATCTCCAAACTTTCCGGTCAAGAAATTCCTGCCTTTCTCAGCGTACTTGGAACTTTCCCATCCCTCAAAGTTTCCACGAACCTGTCCCAAATCAATTGAATGCCTCTTACTGTGGTAGTTAATGAAGGATAACGTGTCTTTCAAAATTTGATTTCCTTCTTCACTGTCGTATTCAAGTCCGTGACGGCTCAATAATTTGCTGTATCCGCAGTAGCCGATACCTATTTTTCTACTTTTTCTCATGGCTTTAACAGATGCTTCATGACTGTAATGATTCAAGCTATACTCTAGAACATCGTCGAGGAACCTTGTGATTAATTTAGAGGCCTCTTCAAGTTCTTCCCAGTCAATACTTTCCCCATCACTGAAAGCAGCAATGTTAATTGATGCGAACTGACAGGTCTCTCCTTCCGCAAGTCCTACTTCTCCACACGGAGCAACTGAAACGTAATTTAACTCCTCATTGAAAGGCCTCCTCCTATTCATGTTATCGAGGAAAATAAGCCCCGGATCAGCACAGTCCCAGGCACATTTCACTATAAGATCCATCAATTCGCTGGAATCAACTTTCTCTCCATCCCTGAGCTCAAACTTCTCTTCGTTCCTGTAGGTCTCTATGAATTCGTCGCTCATATTGACTGAGAGATTGAACTTCCAGTCAATCTCCGGGTTCTCATGTTTTACTTTGATGAACTCTTTGATAGCGGGATTATCTACTTTCATTATCCCCATGTTGCCTACAGGCCTGTGCTGTTCATCTCTTTCAAGACCTGTTTTTGCGATCTCCTGCAGATCCATCAATATGTCCATAGGATTATCCGCTCTATCAAGTGCGAATCCTGTCCCCATACCTTCCTCGTGATAGTTGTCTACTTTCTCCTTTATCTCGCTGTAATCACTGTTTAAATCGATATCAGGGACGGAACATGCACTTAGAGGCCTCTCATCAAATCTCCCTGCGTTCGTCATTATAGGCGTGGAAGGTACTATCTTTCTCTCCATGAATAATTTCAGCATCTTCTCCGCGAATTCTATTGCTTCCTCTGTAGATGTTCCGAAGTCTTGCTCGATCTCTATTATAACTGAGGCAAGTCTTTCCAGCATCTTTGTCGCGGATTCGTCCTCTGCCAGTATGTCTCCGTCTCTCATGATTTTTTCTGCTTTTTTCGAGGGATTGAACTCCCCTGAAGCCTTGATCTTTTGTTTTTGAGTCATAGTCTTTTGTTCTGTCATAGTCTCACCTTGTCAAAAACGTGTAGAAGTCACCCTTTCCGTGTTACCACAGTCCGCGCATTCGTACATCAGGAAATTGTCTTCATCGCCTCTCGCTGCAGGGAACTCGTGCTGTATCGCCCTGCCGTGTTCGCAGTCACTGAATTCATAATCTTTCAGAGCATCTTCATCGTACCTTTCAAGTATCTCTGTAATCTCTTCCTCTTCCTGTCCTGATTCAAGCATCCATTCGCTTCCGAGCTCTACGTCAGCGAACTCATCACAGTCCTCGCAGTACCCTATAGAGGCCTCTCGCCCATCTTCTGTCTCAACAGTTTCTCTTTCAAGTAAGGCCCCACAGTCTTCATGGAAAAGACTCAAATCAGATCAACCTCCATCATAATATTCTCTACGACGTTTTCCACACCATCTATAGCCTCTATCCTGGTCATATCGTATTTTTCTACTGCTTCCGCGTACTCCTCTTCTATCTTCTGTGGTCCTAGAATATCTGCGTCTTTCCCGTTCGATCCAGTCTCATTCCTTTCCGATTTTCTCTCAACTCTAGTCTCTCGGTCTGTCCAAAGATAGAACATATGATCTGCCTCAACAAGTTCAAACTCTTCTACTGCATCGTACCATTGCCCCGAGTCTTCTTTGTCCAGGTCATTATAAACTACAGTAGTTGGATAGTAACGATCCAGTACGACATCTTCACCTTCGGAGAGATGAGCTTCCACCTGATCGCTGACAGCCGAGTTAGAGGCCATATACATTAGGAACTGTGTCTGATTGCTGTGTTCAGGCCTGTCAACGTATTCTCTGATCTCTGAAATCCCGGGACCCGGACTCTCCATGAATATTGCATCTATCTCTTCCGCGAAGGCCTCTGCCACGCTTGATTTTCCGACTCCGTCAAGGCCTTCGAATACGAAAAAATTTCCACGATCCTGACGCATATCAAGTCAACTTGACTTGACTCTTTTATATTTTACTCAAGCCTACTTGAGTCAAAACCATAATACGTATTTTTAAACATTGGAAGACAATATGGTCTTGTTGCAGAATCCACAATGGAGATTCTCTTTAGTGAGAAAATTTCTGGGTTTTTATCCCAGCTGCAACAATTAACTAATTAGGAATTCTTTTACCTCAAATTGGTTATCTGTCTGTTCGACATCCCATTTCCCCATAAAAAAACCGCTATCTTTGTTTATTTTTCTTATAACTCTGTCTAACCCAGGTAGAATATCTAGCTCCTCAACTTCACTAATTTTATATAGGTTTTCAGATTCTTTGTTTATTGCAGTTTTGAAGAAAAATAATATGTAATGTTGGACAGATCCATCTGAGAAAGTCACTTCGCTGTCGAATACTGCAGCTTCCTCCAGTTGTTTGGGTTTTTTATCGAATTCTTGAATGAATATGTCTTCAGCTTTGTCCTTGAGCCGGTCATTTTTGCTTACTCTTGTAGATGGCGCTCTGTAATCTCCTGAAAAAGGATCTAATGGGTCCTCATCCTTTGGAAGTAAATAAACCTTGTCATTTAAGAAAACAAGTAAATCCACAACTACTACAGGATGCCTTGATTCTTCTAGGTCAAAATAGGGTAGAATTTCTCTACCGCCTTTAGTTGTTATGTAGCCTCCTTCTTTTTTTTCAATTAGATTTCTTTCTTGGAGTTTATTTAGGTGAAATGAAAATTTGTTACTCTCTATATGCCCTCTAATTTTACTGAATGATTTTTTTTCTCCATAACCAAGTCTTTTTAATATCTTCTTTTGAATTGGATGAAGTTCTGTGGATAAAGACATTATAATTTCTATTTAACAAATACTGACATATATCTTATTGTAAAATTGATTAGTAATATGAAAAAATCAGTCTTTTTCAATTTAGATGGCACCCTTACCTCCAATGTTCCATATCAAGAAATTACCGAAAATATTTTGGTCGAAAACGGTGTCAGTGATGAAAAAATTGATCCATGGAAGTATTACGAATTGTTCTTTGAAAAATTTGATAATTTAGATGAAAACCCTTATAACAGCGCTTTTAGGGAATATGTGAAGGAATTTGATTTGGGTCTTGACCCAAATCTTTTAGGATCTGAATATAAGAGAAGAGAACTAGCTCACGTGGAACCTGCTGAAGGATTATATAAAGTTTTAGAGGATTTAGAACAGAAATATGAAATGGGTATAATAACTGATGGTATTTCATCTCTTCAAGAAAAGAAAATAGAGAAGATAGCAGTGAAGGACTTTTTCTCCACAATCTTAATCTCTTACCGTGATGGAGGAAATAAAGAAGACTTAGAAATATTTACTAGAGCAGAAATCGAACATGAAGATTCAGGTCAATATCTATATATATCTCACAAAGATAAAGATATTGCGTCTGCAGATGCTGCAGGATGGAAAACTGCTCAAAAGCGTATTCCTGAATTAAGGAATTACCCTATAATCTTCTAATATATTATGTTTCATAGAATTCGCCGGTTTTACGCTGTTCCTCATCTTTCTGGCTTCCTGGCTTGTTGGCTCTAGGCCTTCCAGTGCTTGGATCTTTCCTGAATGTCATGTCGACTTCTTTAAGGAATTCGTTTAAGGCATCTCCAGTAGGCATTGGCTCTGTGCTTTTTCCCTTTACTCCAGGTTCTCCTTTGAATACTATTCCTCGGTCTGAAATGTAGTCAAGAAGTAAAAGATCGTGGTCAATCACTAGCAACGGTTTTTCTTCCTTTCTGGAGAATCTTCTGAGAGTCTTACCGAGTTTTACTCTTGACTCCACGTCTAGGAATGCTGAAGGTTCGTCGAGGAGATAGGCGTCTGCGTTTCTTGATAGGCAGATTGCCACAGCAACTCTTTGGAGTTCACCGCCTGATAGATTTGTTAGTTTTCTATCATAAAGAGGTTCTAATTCTAAAGGTTCTTTAATCCGTGTTTCAAACCGTTTAGTATTCATGTTAGCGTCTGCTGGGAACGCATTTTCAACTTTAATATCTGAGGCCTCGATGTATTGGCTTTTGTAGGCAATTGATGCTTCTGGGCTTTCTCCTCTGTCTGATTCTAGGCCTCCAGCAAGCATTTTAGCAAATACGGTTTTCCCTAATCCGTTTTCTCCGATTATACCGATTATTTCATCTTCTTTGACTGTTCCGCTTGAAGTTTCTAGCTCGAATTCGTCTTCACCAAAGTCTTTTTTCATCGATTCGTATTCTAGTGTGGTTTGGCCTGTACCTCTGTCGCTGTCATTACGTTCAAAGTCTATTGAATCAGTTCTAATCTTCAAATTCTGAGAAGGAATATGCCCATCTAAGTACTGGTTAATTCCTTTCTTGGTTGAAAGAGAGTTTGAAACCATTCCGTAACTCCCGTTGTCACCGTAGAAAATATTGATTCTATCAGATATAAGGTCCAAAGTAGCCAGATCATGCTCAATCGCTAATACGCTTCCATTTAGGCTTCTAATTTCATGGCCGGATTTCAGCCTTTGTTTTACATCTAGGAAGCTTGAAGGCTCATCGAATACATAAAACTCTGCATCTTTTCCTATAGTCGCTGCAATAGCCAACCTCTGGAGCTCTCCGCCTGAAAGATTTTCTACAGGCCTATCAATCAACTTATTTAACTCAAATTTCTCCGTTAACTCATCGAAATTTTCAGGTCTTCCGTCCCTCGTAAGAAATTCTTCTACAGTTCCCTCAAATACATCCGGTATCCTTTCTACTTGTTGCGGCTTTGTAGCAGAGTTAATTTTATTTTCCGCCAATTTTTTGATATGGTTCTGTAGGCCTGTTCCCCGGAATTTTTCCTGGATCTTTTCCCATTCAGGTGGATTAGTGTATTCTCCGAGGTTAGGTTTGAGTTTCCCTGACAATATTTTAGATGCGACTGTTTTTCCTAAGCCATTCTCTCCAAGTATTCCTACTACTGAATCTTTATCAGGTGCAGGAAGCCCGTAAAGTCTGAATTCGTTTTCTCCAAATTGATGTACTTGGTCTCCTTCTTCAAATACTAGTTGGACCATTTTAATGGCGCCTTCGTAAGGATATTTATTGACTGCCATTTTGTGGGCCTCCATCACATCTTCATCGTTGATATGTAGCTCTTCATTTTCGTCTATGTAGAAGCCTCCTTCTTTGCCTGCCCGGTTTAAAGGGTCGTAATTGATTACTGTTTCTCGAGCTAATTCTGGCTCTATCTTTTCCTGATCGATTATTACTATGTACTTTTTGGAGTTTTTTTCCGTTGCCATGATGCTGAATCCAAAGAAATTGGTGAAAATATGTGAGGAAGGTTATTCGAATGCTAGTTCGTATTCTTCCTCTGTTATTTCCTGAATAATCATTTCTAGGTCTTCACGAGTCATATTTATTTTGTCTTCGAACTCTTCATCTACTACAATTTTCTGGCTTTCTCCTGAAGGTTTGAAGACTGTATTAATTGACTGAATTTCTCCTGGGCTTAGTAGACCGTTAATCACGTCTTTGTCATTCTCCACTTTTTCTACGACCCTGATAGGTTTTCCTACTTCGTCTGCTACCTTCTTAACGATTTCTCCTTTTCTACCTACTACCTTTGCTCCATCTTCTGGTCCTGTGACGATCACTACTACATTTTCGGTGTCGTAGGCCTTTACTATTTCTGAGTCTCTCAGTGAGCCATGTTCATTGCTTAGCTCTTTTAGTACTCGGCTTACTTTGATATCGAGCTCCGTTATTTCTTCATTTTCAAGTTTTTCCTCGCATTTGCTGCATAAAACGTCGCTCTTTAAACATACATTACAGATTGGTGCCTTCATAATTACTGGAGGTCGACGAAAAATTAAATACTTGAGGCAGACTCATGTAAAATTACCAGCAAATCATACGTTATTGTAAGGCCTGCTGCGACAATTGCATAAAATACTAGGTAATCTGTTATGTAACCTAGGCCTATTCCAAGTCCTAAAATCATTATCCGTGAGATTCTGCCCATTAATCGGGAACTGTTAATTTCGGAGAATTTGGATAGCCCGGTGAATAACTCAATTTTCAAGAGTAATAGCCCTAAGTAAATTAAGAAAGGCATGTAAAGTCCGTAGACAGTTACTATTCCTCCTATAACTGCTATTTCAGCTACTATAGGTGAAGTAGTAGAGATCTTTTTCTCTAACAGAGTTGATGTCTCTTTAATTACTTTTCTTTCGAACATCAGGGATATTCCCAGTCCTGTAATAATCAATGCTGAAGCGTAAACTGGTGAGAGACCTATGCTTAGAACTATAGCTCCTGAAATAATTAATCCAAGGCCTGATAGAATGCCATAGAGCTTCTCCATATTATCTAAATTGAGTGGTAAAAGAATAAATTCATTGGTATTGAAAATAAAGAATATGTTTATTGGAAGGTCCTCTCATTTCGGATTAAAAATCCTCGGTGAAAAAGGGGGGGGAGGGGTTTTGAACTTCACCGAGACCTTTCCGATTTGAAAGGACCTTACCTAATATAATTTTTTTGTTCTGTTGCAGGGATTTTTCGGAGAACCTTATCCAAGAAATTCAGGTCTTCCAAGGAAAGGGGGGAGGGGTTTTTGATTTAGTAATCAAAAATTCCTCTTCCGACCTGTTTCTTGTTACGGTTCTCCGGCTCCTGCTAGCATTGTTTTTTGTTACTAGGCCTGGTTTTACTCCATTATTTCTAGGCCTAGATCGTTTACGTCTCCGCTGACTTCAGTTTCTTGTTCTTCTTCTACATCTCCTAGGATGTAAGGTGACTCAACTCCTGTAATGATTGATATTACTTGGAGTTTACCTTGTAGTTCGTCCTTCACTCTTGCGCCCCAGATTGTTTGGGCGTTGGTATCGAGTTTTGATTTGACGTGTTGGCCGACCTCGTTGATCTCATTAAGTGTCAGGTCTTCGCCTCCTGCTACGTGTAGTAGTGCTCCGTTTGCTCCGTCAAATTCTACATCGAGTAATGGGTTTGAGAGTGCTTCGTGGATTGCTTCTTTTCCTTTGTTGTTTGTGTCTGACTCTCCATATCCTACGACTGCAACTCCGCCCTCGTTCATAATTGCCTGGACATCTGCGTAGTCAAGGTTAACTAGTGAAGGCTGGCTGATTGTTTCTGTAATTCCTTTAATCATTGTTGTAATAAGTTCATCAGCTACTCCGAAAGCCTGATCTAACGGCATGTCTCCAGCGATGTCTAAAAGCTTGTCGTTTTCAATTACAATTGCTGTGTCGACGTGCTGTCTCAGTTTGTACAGGCCTTCTTCTGCTTTGCTCATTCTTGCGCCTTCAATTTCGAAAGGCATTGTGACTGTACCTATTACTATGCAGTCTTCTTTTTTAGCGATTTGTGCGAGAACTGGTGCGGCTCCTGTTCCTGTGCCTCCTCCGAGGCCTGCGGTTAGGAATACCATGTCTGCGTCTTTGAATAAGTTTCTTAGTTCGGCTCGGTTTTCTTCTACACTTCTGGCGCCTTTTTCTGGTTGGCCTCCTGCTCCTAATCCTTTTGTCAGGTCCCTTCCGACCAGTATTTTGCGGTCTGCGGAGCTCATTTGGAGGTGTTGTTTGTCTGTGTTAATTACTACTGTTTCTGCTCCTTGAATATCTTTATTTTGTATTCTTGTTACCTGGTTGTTTCCGGCTCCACCGGCTCCTACTACCAGTATTTTAGCATCTTTTACGTCTTCTAGATTTTCAGTCTTTTCTGTTTTTTCGGCGTTATCGATTATAGATTCCATTATTGTGTTCTTCCCGTACCTAGCTATACCTAACCTTTTTAAATCGGCGTAGGTAATTCTACCTTAGAAGAACTTGAGTCTTTGCCCAAAGACTTGAAATACACGTAATATATGCTTTCGAACTTTGCCCAAAGTTCGAGTCTGAATCCGAACCTGATCTCGTGCCCGCGAGACAAGTTCGAGTCGAATCAGTTCGTGTCCAAACGAACTAAATGTATCTTACTAAACTATTATTTTCTACGCCAGTTTATAAACCTTATTGTTGAACCGTTCATAACCGTTCACTGAACCATTTTTCTAAGAGTAAATTACAACTAAAAAACATTACCTACAAAATGTAACAGTATGAAGGATGAAATCCAGAATGTTGCTGATAACGCAAGGATAAAATTAGATAAATCAGAGCTAGAAGCCCTGGTTGAAGACTTTGATGAAGTACTTGATATGTTCAGTAAATTAGATACTATTGATACTGATGAGGTAGAGCCTTCATTCCATCCTTCAGAAACCAAGTCAAAAACTAGGAAGGATAAAGTTGAAGAAACAGTTGAAAACCCATTTGAAAACACAGAAAATACTGAAGACAGATTCTTCAAAGGACCATCAGCATAGAGTGATTAAAAAATGGAAGAAGGAACAGTAAAACATTTTCTAAATAATAGAGGAGAATACTCAAACCCGGAATTTATACAAGAACTAAAAGAAAAGAATGAAGCTCTCAATTTTATGAGAAATATAACAGAAGGTGAGGAAAACAGCGGAGAGCTTGAAAATATTCCGTTCCTAGTTAAAGACGCAATCTGTACCTCAGGAACTATTACTAGTGCAGGGAGTAAGATGCTGAAAGATTACAGGCCTCCTTTTAATGCGACAGTAGTTGAAAGACTCGAAGAAAGTGGTGGAAAGTTTTATGGAAAGACCAATATGGATGAGTTTGGGTTTGGTACTTTCTCTACAAACTGTGCTTTTGGAACGCCTAAGAATCCTCATGATAATGAGAGAGTTGTTGGAGGCTCATCAGGCGGAGCTGGTGCAGCCGTAGCAGCACTGGACTATCCATTGATTTCCATAGGTGAAAGCACCGGAGGTTCAATAACAAACCCGGCCAGCTATAACGGCGTAGTGGGGGTAACACCAACTTATGGTAGAGTATCGCGTTACGGTCTTGTAGACTACGCAAACAGTCTGGATAAAATAGGTGTACTAGCAAAGACAGTTTTCGGAGCAGCAAAAGGCCTTGAAATTATAGCTGGAGAAGATGAAAACGATCAGACAACCTCTTCAAAAAAAGTAAATAATTATTCAGAGTTGAAACAAAAAGAAAACCTGAAGATAGGAGTACCTAAACAAATGATTGAGGTAGATGGAATAGAGGAAGGTGTCAGAGAGAACTTCAAACATTCCTTAGAAGAGCTTGAGCAGATCGGGGAAGTTGAGAGAGTGGATATACCTCTTCTGTCAGCCGACATAACACTACCAGCATACTACATAATTGCAATGGCCGAGGCCTCAACCAACCTAGCAAAGTTCTCTGGAATGCGTTACGGATATGAGAAAGATACAGAAGAGTTTGAAGATTTCAACGAATACTTTTCAGAAGTCAGGTCAGAAGCCTTTGGTGAAGAAGTCAAGAGAAGAATCCTACTAGGAACATATATCAGGAAGGCGGGTTACAGAGACCAGTACTACATTAAGGCAGCAAAGGTCAGAACAAAGATAATTAACTCATTCGAAGAAGCCTTCGAGGAGTATGATGTATTAGTGACTCCTTCAATGCCGAATATTGCTCCAAAGATTGAGGAAGCAGAAAATCTTTCACCTGCTGAAATGTATGCAATGGACTCTATGACAGTAGGACCAAATCTTGCAGGAGTTCCACAGGTATCAGTTCCAAATGGAACAAGTAATGGTATGCCGACAGGTCTCCAGTTTTTAGGACCGCAGTTTGCTGAAGAAAAACTTCTGAATATAGCCTACAGTTTCGAAAGGTTAAAATCCGACCAGTTCTAAACTGTTCTCATGGTTTACAGTTTGAGATGTTCGGAATGCGATGAGTTGATAGAGTTTGGTTCTGGAGAGGAGCCGGAAGATGTGCCTGGAAAAGCAATCAGATGGGATGGAAAAGTTTACTGTCAGCAATGTGTTCAGAGGTTTGTCAAGTTAGGCGTAGGCGATGTAAGGGAGAGAATAGAGTATCTTGAAGATAGAATGGATGAAACAGCTCAAACACTAGGCCTAGAATTTGAGTTTATTGCTGATGACAGAGGAGAATAAAAAACCGGGATATGTAATATGAAATTTCCTGCAAAAATTTTATTTTGAATTAACCTTTCCGCTTCTCTCGATTTCTGCGTAGCTTGGAGTTATTACAATCCAGTCTTCGTCTACTCCAGCAATGTCACCATCAACTGATCTAACAGTTTTCTTCAGTCTTTTCACTGCTCTTTTCAGCTTAGTCATGTCTTTCTGTTTTAATGGCTTGATATTGACCCATACAATTTGATTATCTCTGAGCCGGTTCTGAACAGTTTCAACGTCGTCAAACTCTCTCAGTGTTTCTGCTCTAACTACAACTTTCTTCTGTTCCTCTGTAGTCTTTGCATCTAACTCTACAAAATCCTCTTCAATTACGGTTTCTTCAGAATCTTCTTTCTTATTTAGGAAGCCCAGTGCCACTTTTGATTACCTCTAAGTAATAGACCGTATCAGGTTTTTTTATAGGTTTTCAGTCAAGGCTTTCTACTTTTGAAGCCAAGTTCCAGATTTCAGTTCTTGTATGCTGCCTAATATTAGGATCATTACTGATTTGATCAAGAATAGAGGACGCAGTATTGACACGTACAGACAAATCTTTATCTTCCTCTTGAAGCTCCTCAATAGCATCATCCAATAAACTAGACACATTGGAAGGAATATTATCTTGATCAGCCATATCCTCCATTAAATCAGTTACCTGTTCAACTTCCATGAATTTAACCCTGCATTCCCTGAGTGATCTTTTGCTGAGTTTCCTGAAGCTTATCCCTCAATTTTTCTTCTTTCCGCTCCAAACTCTTCAAACGTACTTCTAAATCTTCTTTCTTCTCCTCTAAATCTTCTCGGAGAGAATCTCTGTCACGAGCTACCATTAAATCTCCTACTGCTCGATAAACCTGACCTTCATCATTTTCTTCAAGCTCGCTTAAAGCCTTTCTAACACCATTTAACTCATTCTCGGTCTCTTGGCTCTGCTGAACTACCTGCTGAAGGTTTTGCTGTACTTCCTGCATTTCCATCATAGCTTGTTGTGCGTCTTCCATAAATTGTTCACCTTAAACGGTTCGAAAGGCTGACTAATCTGAAAACTGAATCGGTAGCGCCTCTCAAACTCCCGACTCTATCAGTGCTTATCTTTACATTGAAACTTTCATTATCTGAGCTATAATTATATCTTACTTTATCTGAACTCTCTAGACTCAGGCCTACAGCTTTTTCCAGCTGTTCAGGCCTTTCAACATCGAAAGAGAGATCTGCTTTCATTTATACTGCCTTTACTGTATCTGGAGTCTCAGGTCTTTTCTTCATAAGGACTCTGTGACTGCATTTTGGGCAGATTACTTTCTCATCTACTGGATCAATTTCAACTTCTTCCTTACAGCTTACACATACATACATTGTTATTCGTCAACTCCTAGCTCTTCCTTTGCTTCTTCAAGCTCTTCGATTTCTCCATCAGTTTTCAAGGCCTTTTTCATTAACTGGTTTGCACCTGTATCTGGTTTGTAGGCTCCACCTGTCACTATTTCGCCTGTTTCTTTGTTTTTCCAGATACCTGCTGATACTCTTTCAAAGTTTTCGTCTTCTGCTTCTGCCTCGTCTACGTTCTTTCTTATTCTGTTACCGTAGCGTGCGCCGAAACGTTTTGAACTTCCCATTTTTAAATCACTCTATAAAAGAAAAGTGGGAGGAAACTTTTTTATTCCTCCAACAGTTCGCGGAACTGCTGTGTCTGATTTTTCGCATCTTCCATGATCTCATAGATTTCTTCCTGAGTCAATGGCTCGCGGCCTCCTTTCTGCATAGCTACAACTTGATCTTCCTCAGTCAGTGTAACTGTTAGTCGGGCGCCTAATGCTTCTTCTTCCTCACTAGTTGTATCCCAGAGAATAGTATCTCCAATCTTCCTTCCCGTAGCTGTTACAGGAATCTTTGTCATAGGGATATCTCCGGCACTTTCATCATAATTCAAGTCATCTTCTTCCTCATCATAGGCTGGAAGATATCCTGAAGTCAAAGCTGCAATTGCAGCCAATGCCGAAGCATCAAGCAGATTACCATCATTGTTAAGTACGTGAACATCAATGAAAGTCGCGTAAACCTTTTCTCCTTCTTCAATACATAATGATTCAAGATCTAAGGCCTCACTTTCTCTGATTCCACGGTCTACAACTCTTGCAAGTTCCACTCCTGCTTCTTGTGGAGGGCCTGATTCAAATTCTCTGTCAGCCATCGGCGCAAGCTCTGCGTTCGTTACAATAGTTCCTGCGTTAGGCCTATCATCATATGGAGATTCTACATCGAAGCTGATTCCTACTATTACATCAGTTTCTCCAATCTTGACTCTTGCTGATCCTTGTGCTGTTGTTGGGATATAATCTGTTTCTACTTCTACTTTTCTGTACTCATCTAGTTCTCTGTCATCTAGTCTTTCTCCATTTGAAGCCATTTCTTTGATAGTTTTTGTGTTTAATTTCATAATTACTGTTCACCTCCGTATGTTTCTTGGATGGTTTCACGCTGCATCCTGTCAAGATCTGCGCATCCGCTTTTCGCTAGTTCGACACATTCGTCTACTTGATCGATTGTTAGGTCTCCGTCCATCTGTAATAGTGTGATATCTTCTCCGCCGTTAATCGTTGCAATCGGAATGTCTGCGTTTCCTTCTTTATCTTCTTTTCCATTGACGTCTAATACTACATGTTCGCCAACTACTCCTGAAGCACAAGCAGATACTAATCCTTTCATAGGCATTCCTGCATCTGCTAAAGCTAATGATGCTGCTGTAATTCCTGCGGCACGTGTGCCTCCATCACTTTCGATTACTTCCATTGAGATATCGATTCCTGCGGTCGGGAAATGCTCTAATTCTAATGCAGGTTCGAGTGCTCTCTTTGCAACTAGGCCTATTTCTTTTGCTCTTCGGTTCGGTCCAGGCCTCATTCTGTCGTCTACACTGAATGGCGCCATATTGTAACGCATTTTGATTACTGCTCTATCACTTTCTTGTAGATGTCTTGGGTGTAGGTCCTGTGGTCCGAAAACTGATGCGATGATTCTAGTATTTCCTACTTCTACCATTGCGCTTCCGTCTGCTTCTTCGAGGACTCCGATTTCCATCTGTGTTTCTCTTAGTTCGTCGACTTTTCTTCCGTCAACTCTTTCTCCATTTTCGTCTACCCATTCAACTTCTTGTTCTGTCATTATTGATCACCTTCTGTCTGTTCATCAAGCCATTTACCGATTTTATCTGTCAATCCGTTTTCATGAGCCTGTTTCTCTACTTTCTTAACCGCCTTTGCAGCTAAGCTAGCTTTACTTCCATGTATCCAGATTAATCCGTTCTGTCCTACAATTATATTACAGTTTGTAGCAGCATTAATCTGCTTAACCATTGTTCCTTCTTTTCCAATTACTCTTGGAACCTTACTTGGCGGAATCTTAACAATTCTTCCGTCTTCAAGTTTCTTACAACGGTCGTCTTTCATAGTCAGGTCAACATCCATTGACTCTGTTACTCCTTTGACCTTGACAACTACCGCGTCACCTACGTCAAAGAAATCAGTTAAATCGTCTTCATCCAAGTCAACATACTCTTCTGTGGCGTCCGCAATATTCAGGTTACCATCGTAAGGAGAGTTAAGGTCTACAGTCCATCGAGAATAACTTACTCGGGAGATCTCTCCTATTACAGTATCTCCTTTTTCAGGTATGTATCGGCCTTGCATAGGCCTTACCATGACTGAGTTACCGGAGTACATTACTGTTCCAAGATGCTTTGATTTGATTTTATTATCTTCTTCATATGCTCCGGAGTTAACTGACAGATTCTCATCTTCAGCTAAAACATCTCCGGGAGCAACAATTTCGTTAGATTCTTTCACACGCGTCATAAAAACTTTATTACCTCTTTTTATTCGATTCTTAAATTAGGTTCTTTCAGTAAAATAAACCTATCTTTATAAGTAATAGAGAAATGCCAAATGTTTTATACATCAAGGCCTATACATCCTGAACTTCAGAATTACCTGAAGTCAGTTCCTGTATCTCTTCCATTAACTTGGTCAGTATTCCTGCTGGAACTCTAATCTTGGCATAGAAATATTCGTTACCCCATTGTTCCTCTATTACTTCTGCTTTCTGCTGAATCAAGTTGTAGGCCTTTCCACCAGAATCACTTGGGACCTTAATCGCCACAGTTTTTTCATCTAACGAAACAGGTATTATAGGACTGATAGCATCAATAGCGTCGTCAAACTGTGATTCCACATCTTCCATTGCATCAAAATCAAATCCTGCTTCTTCTAACGCATTTTCTACTCTTTGAGGCGGGTGAGGGTTCCCTGTTTTTGGGTTTTGCGCTCGCCGGGCAATCATAGATATGACTTGTTGGCGTTTATCTTCTCTCATCTCCGCCTTTTGATCAGTGGTCAACTGCATTTTTCCTTTCTCAAAGATTTTGTCAGCAGCGGCCATAATCTGTTTTGTTCCGAATTCTTCCTCTAGTTCGCTTGGAGAGGCTTTTTCTCCTTCATTCGCATCAGTAAAAACGTCTTGGACAAAAAGAAGCCTTTGTATACCATGTTCTTTATCCTCAAACTTTACCTCTTTTGCAAGTTCAGGTTCGACAAGTATCTCAAAAACTCTGTCTCCTTCATACCTGATTCTAATCGCCTTTGAACTGTCGAGATTTCCAAGATTCTCTCCAGATCCTTTATCTCCTGTACTGACATTTCCCTGCTGACTCATAGACAGACCTTTGCCATCTAGATTTAAACAATTAGTGTCCAAGCTTAGCA
>LFFM01000884.1_pt1 | contig 21316 bp, 24 predicted proteins | sample 643131 | NCBI WGS metagenome assembly LFFM01 (sample SAMN03777445, study PRJNA286221) | soda lake metagenome | biome: soda lake; feature: Kulunda steppe; material: water; isolation source: sample Tc-Br brine of Tanatar trona crystallizer | place: Russia: Kulunda steppe | collected 2011-07
CGAGGGGCTAAAATTGATTGGTCCACCTTCCACCCGCTATCTTCTACAGAGATATAGACAGAGTGTCTCGGGGTCGTACGGAAGAGTTCGTCTTCCGTGATCGGGCGAACGCCTCGCGTTCGCAGACATCGCGAATCTCCGATTCGCTCAGTGACGAGACGCTTTGCGTCTCGAACCACGTGCCCCCGAGGTACTTCACTCTGCCGTGGATCGCTCCGGAACGTTCACGGAGTCGGGCCACCCAGAGGACAGTGATAGATGTTCACGCCCGATGAGGTTGCTGGAATCGTCGACTTATTCGGGACGTTGACGCGCGAGGAGACAGAGACGGCGATCGCGGAACTCGCCTATCGACGCGGCGGGGAGCCGCCGGAAGAGGCTATCGGCGATGCCTTATTGGCGTTCGCTCTCGTTGGATTCGATCGCGACGGCGAACGGTTTCTTGCCCCCGGTCCCGCGGCGTTTCCGGCGTTTCCGGACGGCGCGGAGGATCTTCCACACATCCTCGATATCGACGACAGACCTGGCAATAAAGAACGCCTCGTCGACGCTGCAGCCGCCCGCCTTCGAACCGAGGCTGTCTGTGCGGTGACGGTCAGCGACGACGAGCGCGCCGCCGAGCTCATCGATATCAGCTACGATCTCGAAGCGTGGGGTGGCCCGGATCTCTCCGGACTCCGGGAGCTCCTTGACACGGCTTGAGCCGCTTGATCCCGTCACCAACCGTCGATCGGCGGGCGAACACAACCAGCCATATAAGGGGGCCGAGAATCTACTGTAGGCATGGACTGGGAGCGGGTCAGGACCTACGTTCCGGAGACGGCGGTCGACGGCGCCCGGGAGGCGGCGGTTCTTGCTCCCGTCATTATGCGCCCGGACGGTGAGTATCTCCTGTTTACGAAACGCTCCGACGACCTCGGCGAACACCCCGGACAGATGAGCTTCCCCGGTGGCGGCCGCGAACCGGCCGACGAATCACTCGAAGCGACAGCAAAACGGGAGGCTTTCGAGGAAGTCGGTCTCGATCCCGTGGACGCCGAAATCGTGGGCCGACTCGACGACATCCCGACGGTTTCGAACTACGCGGTGCGACCGTTCGTCGGTCGGGTTCCGGATCGGGAGTACGTCGCCGACGAACGTGAGGTCGCCGAGATCGTGATCTTCCCGCTCTCGGAACTCACAAATCTCGCTAATTATGAATCCGAGCGCCGGGATCACCCGTTTTACGGCGATATCCGGATCCATTATTTCCGCGTCGACGGCTACACCGTCTGGGGGGCGACGGCCCGGATGTTGGTTCAGCTACTCGAACTCGGGACTGAGTGGGAGATGCCGGCGGAGCCCGATCGCGTCGTCGATCCCGACGCCGAGTATCCCGTCTGAACGGAGTCAGCTTGGGGCCGGCGGCTCCCCCTCGAAGGCACCCATGTCCGTATAGAAGTTCAACATCGCGAACTTCAGCTTCTCGGGTTCGACGTCGATGTGTTCTTCGCGCTCTTCGGGTGGAAAGCTGGGATAGACACTGTATTCGTCCAGCTCGATCCGCTTCGAACGCGTATAGCGCTCATCGACTAGCACGCGAACGCCGAAATCCTCCGGCGACCGAATAACGCGGCCGAGTGCCTGTCGTGTCTTCCGGACGGTCGGGATCTCGACGGCGTACCGCCAGCCTGCATCCTCCGTTTCCCCGCCGAAGGTATCCTCGTAGGCAGTCTGGACGGCCTCCATCCGATCGTCGAGATGCGGATATGGGACGCCGACGACGATCACGCTTCGTGCGTCGTCGTCGTCGAAGCTGACACCCTCCGCGAGCGTGCCCCAAAGTGAGGTGAACAGGACGGCGTCGTCATCGGCGACGAACTCCCGGCGTAGCTCCTCCGCACGCGTTCCCGGCTCGTCGAGATACGGCGTCGACTCGCCCGAAAAACGGTGATAATACCGCTCTGCCTCGGCGTAGCTCGGGAAAAACGCGAGCGTGTTTCCGGGGGTAAACCGAACCGTGTCCTCGATCACATTGCCGATCGACTCTTGGACGGTTGGGTCGTCGCGCTTGCTCGCGAACAGCGCGGGCGTTTCGACGGCGTACGTCCGGCGTCTTTTCGCCGGAAACTGCTCGCCGTAGGCCATCGTGAGCGGGTCATCGAGCCCCAACACGTCCTCGGTGACGTCGAAGGGCCGCAGCGTCGCGCTCATGAGGATCGTCGCGTGCAGCTCCTCGAACAGCGGTTCGGTGACCTGTCGGGGCAGACAGGTGTATAACTCCGCCCGCCCGACGACGCCCGTTTCGGTTCGGCGGACGCCGGCGACCGGATACTGGCCGGGTTCGACGCTCGATTCCATCCACTCCTCGATGAAGGCCGCCGCCGTGAGCGTTGGACACTCCTTTCGGGTCGTCGTCTCGCCGTCCTTGTAGGCCTGCTCGTAGCGCCGATCCAGTTCCTCGCCGAGCGAGAGCGCCTCCTCGATGTCGGTGTCGAACCCCTGCCCGGTGTAGCTCTGGAGGAACGCGACCGAGAGATCGTCCCGACCGGTCTCGCTGTCTATCGAGACGTCCGTCCACTCCTCATCGACTGATTCGCGGTCACCGAAGCCGAACGAATCCTCGTAGGTCTCGACCAACGCGTCGCGGAACGTCCTGACGACGTTTGCTGCCGCCTCGGCGCGTGCGTCCTCGACACCGTCTAGCTCATCGAGCGCGCCGTCGAGGGTCCGCTCTGTGAGTGTTCGCCGGGCGTGGTCGCGGGCCGAATCGGCGACGTTGTGGGCCTCATCGAAGACGACGATGATGTCCTCGGGATCGCGGCCGAGCCACCGGAAGAACTGCTCGCGTATTACCGGATCGAGCAGGTGGTGGTAGTTACAGACGGCGAGATCGATGCCCTCCATCCCCTCTTTCAGCAGTTCGTAGCCGCAGAGATCCCGTCCATCGGCGTACTCGTAGATCTCGTCGGGCGTGCGCACGTCCTCGAAGAGCCACCCGTAGAACTCGTCGGTATCCCCCGTGAGGTTGTTGTAGTAGCGCTCGCAGATGTTGTGCTCCTGGTTGAGTGCCTCGATTCCGGTCTGTAGCTCATCCAGTTCGTCCATCACCGCCCCGCGTGCTTCGGCGGCCTCGCTGTTGCCGGATTTGCTCGCCTCTAACAGCTCGTCCTCCCGTGCTTCGAGCTCCTCGATATCCTCCTCTTTGTCGACCAACTCGCGGGTCGTATCCCGGAGGGCCTGACACTCCTCGTAGCCGACGTCGATGTGACACATCGATGACTTTCCGCGGAAGACGACCGCCCGGATCGGCTCCGCCTCGGCGATCGCGCGGGCCTCCTCGATGAACTGTCGGGTCTGTTGGTGGACGTTCGTCGTGATGACGACCGTCTTGCCGGCGGCCTGTCCGTACTCCAGGGCCGGCGCGAGGGAGGCCAGCGTTTTGCCCGTCCCGCAGGCGCCCTCGAAGACCACGTCCCGTTCCTCGACGAGGGCTTCCCGAATGTCGTCCATCGCCTCAGTCTGGTGGTCGTACGGCTCCTCGTAGGGAAAATACCGCCGCGAGTCGTCCGTCTTCGACACGGGGGGCAGTTGGTCGCTTTCAGTTAAAAGGGTTCGGCGGCTGGGCCGGAAGTGGATCCGATCCGCGAACAGTTTAGGTGCCGAATCGCTTATGCCCCACTATGACTCCCGATCCGTCGGATTCGGGCCGCCGTCGGTTTCTCACCGCGTGCGGTGGGGCCACCCTCGCAGTCGGCCTTCCTCTCGGTCTCGCTGGATGTCTCGGAAGTGAGTCGGATGACCCGGACGCTGAAGCGTCCCCTCCCGACCCCGAACCAATCGTCGAGCCCGAGTTCGCATCCCACCCCGGTGACGGTCCGGCGACGATCCCGGAGGGCCACTCCTGCGATAGCGTCTGTCGGATGAGCGTGACGGATTTTTCCGAATGGAGCGCCCAACTGGCACACGACGACGGAACCGGGGCGTTCTTTTGTTCGGCCGGCTGTCTGATTTCGTATCTGGTCGCTCCCGATTGGGTCGAGGCTAATACCACTGACACCGTCGGTGTGTGGATGCGCGATTTCGAAACGAACGAGTGGATCGACGGCCAGACCGCCTATTACGCGCTCGAGCACGATGTGGACCGAACTCACGAACCGATGGGCGTGAATCCCCGACCGTTCGAAAATCGCGAGGATGCCGAGGCGTACGTCGAGCAGTACGACGACCTCGACGCTGCGGACATTATTACCCTATCGGAATTCGACCTCGAAACGGCACACATCTATCGGGCGAATCGGCTCCCTGCGCTCGAATAGGTTGGATCGTATCCCTCCGTTTGGGGAGTCGTTTGGCAGCCCCCCCCTTCGATAATGTCGTCGGGGGAATCTGCCCGGAAGGCGTCTTCGAGAGTTCTCCCCTTATAGAAGGATAGCGAACGTTGATATATGCGTACGGTATCGTTTGAAACGAATGACTGAACCCACCAGTCACTCCGAAACAAACGTGGAGTCCGTTTTTTCTGGACAGGGTAGCATTATCCTTGCAGGAGCGTCGCTGGGGTGGCTTATCACCCAGACTATTTGGTATCTCGTTCCCGCTTTGCTTCCGACTATCATTGATGACCTCTCCATTTCACCCTTTTATGCTGGACTAGCACTTTCGGTGATGACTGGCGCATACGCACTCGCTCAGTATCCGAGCGGTCAACTTTCGGACCAAATCAATAAACTACTCGTCATTCTGCTGGCGGCCTGCTTTCTCGTCCTTGGGTCACTCCTTCTTTCGGTGTCGATTACGTTCGGGATGTTCGTCATTGCAACCTTCCTTTGTGGTGTCGGAAAGGGGTTGTACTCGACATCAGCACGAACACTCGTTACGGAGTATTACGTCGAGAAGCGAGGCCAAGCACTCGGTATATTCACATCGGGAACTGATCTCGGAGGCGCAGTCGCTTCCGGTGTCGCAGTACTAGCGCTCGCGGTAGCGACATGGCAGGCTGCGTTTCCTGTTCTCGCTGCGGCACTCGCTGTCTCGGTCGGACTGCTGACCTACGCGAACGAGAAGCCGTTCACGATCGGTGTGATACGGTTCGAAATTCGGGAGACCATCTCCCAATTAACGACGACGCGAAAACAACGCGGTGTACTCGTCTCGTATGCTTTGCTGTGGTTCGTGGTTTTCGGGTTCGTCAACTTTTTACCGACAATGCTTCAGGTTGAACAAAACCTAGACCCGGGGCCTGCGACAAGCGCATTCGCCCTTTTGTTCGTGATCGGAGCTATTATGAAACCGCTCGGTGGGACGGTTAGTGACTGGCTTTCCCGCAGTCGTATTGCGGTTACCGGCTTACTTCTGGCGGCGTTCGCGCTTGTCTTGATTTTGACCGCGAATTCGTATTCCCTAATTATCGTCGGGATTATACTGTTCGCCGTCGGATATAAGCCACTGTTCCCGGTTATGGAGGCGTATTTCGTGGACGCAGCCCCGGAATCCAGCGTGGGGGCGAACATGGGCACAATGCTGATGGTGACGGTCGGAGCGGGAAGTCTCGGACCGGCATACGTTGGTTTCGTCGCGGACGTAACGAACTTCACGATCGCGTTTGCCACCCTCGCGTTCTGTCTCCTCGTTAGTGGTACTATGTTGCAGATCTCCTCGTGACAACCTGCTTTACTCGGTTCGAGGGCAAACCGCGTCGAGTCTCACGCATGTGCCTTTGTCACCTTTCGACGCTCCTTCCGTCCCGACACTCTCGCCGAAAGCAACCGAACTCTTATATCCGAAATCGCCACAGTTGAAACTAACGTATGGTCGAGGCCTTCGCCGTCGCCTCCGGAAAGGGCGGCACCGGGAAAACAACGAGCACGATGGCGCTGGGAATGGCGCTCACCGAACAGTACGACGTCACCGTCGTCGACGCCGACACGGGCATGGCGAACCTGCTGTTTCATGCCGGCCTCGAGGACGTCGAGACGACGCTGCACGACGTGCTCATGGAGGGTGGCGACCCCGTTGCGGCGGCGACCTACGACCGGTTCGGGATGTCGGTCGTTCCCTGTGGCACCTCGCTTGCGGCCTTCGAGAGCGCCGACCCGGAACGGCTCAAACGCGTCGTTGCCGAACTCGCGGCCGACACCGATATCATCCTCTTGGACTCGCCGGCGACACTAAACTCGAAAAGCGCCGTGTTGCCGATCGTGTTGGCCGACCGCGTTCTCATCGTCGTCAACCCCACGATACCGGCCATCTCCGACGGGCTGAAAGTCCAGGAGTACGCGCTGTCGTACGGCTCCGAGATCGCGGGACTTCTCTTCAATCGGGTCCGCGGCGAGATCGATGACGTGCAGCGAAAGGCGGAACGGTACTTCGAGGGCCCGACGCTCGCGACGGTTCCCGAAAGCGACGCCGTCCAGGCGGCCCGATCCGCGGGCGTCCCGTTGCTTGCACACGCACCGGAGAGTCCGGCGGCGGCCGCATACCGGGATGTCGCCGAGTCGCTTTCCCTGACCGATGGCGGGGTCGATGCCGTCGCGGATCGGTTTCGGACGGCCGTCATCCCGGATCCGCCATGATCCCCGACGGCGAACTGCTCCGATCGCGGGTCGTCACGTCGCTGTCTACTTCCCTCGAAGACATTTTTGAGCGCCAGTTAGACGGCTATGTGATCCTCTCTTCGCCGCTCGGTGTCGACGACGAACACGGCGTTATCACCTTCGAGACGGGCGTCCCGACGCTCGTGTATCACACTGGTACCGACCGGGGAGGTCCCCCCGCGATCGCTGATCTGGGGACCCCACCGTTTCACGTCGAACTGTACGCACTCGATGCGGACGCCCTCGAACTCCCGCACCGAAACGAGACGCTTTCGATTCCACCTGGGGCCATCGCGGAACGGCTCGCCGACGATCCCGACCTTGCCGGGAGAATCCGATCGGCGGCAGGCGATGCAGATTCGACGGAACACGACGACATCGCGTCGTTTCTCGACGACGAGGCCGCCGTCGAAAATATTCGTGACGCCGCCCGGGAGGATGCCCTCGAACGCGCCGATGAGTGGGGGTTTTCGGATGCGATCGACACCTAAATCGGCAGCGAGAGCCGTTCGACCGGTTCGCCGTACTCGGGAGACCACACGAACAGCGATTCGACCGTCCAGGTGATCGGTTCGATCCCTCGGTCAGCAAGCTTGCCCGCATCACCGCCACGTGCGATCGTAACGTGTGGGTCGTATTCGTCGCCTTCGAACCCTTCGACCGGCTCGAAGCACTCACAGAGCTCCCGATGGATCGACATGATTCCCGGCGACTCGATGGCTAGGTACGCGACTGGTCTCTGTCCGACCGGTGGATTCTGAAACAGATCAATTCCGGTAATACGGGCCTCAAACGGCGCCGCTCCGCTTAGCTTCGATCTGATTTGTCGGGCGAGTTCCGGTGGATTCCCCTCGCCGAGCCGTTTGACGACGAGCGTGTGTCGATCGCGGGGGGTCGCATCAAAACATTCGCTCGCGAGCCCGCGTGCGAGCCGGGCGATTTCGGGTGGAACCGGGGCGTTGCAGCTATGCACTAGATGTAATCGAGGAAGTACGCGATAATGAGCACAACGATTACGACCGCGATGATCGGGCTGATCGAGGCCAAAATACTGACGAACCGACCGACGATTTCGAGTACGAGGATCGCGATCACGAGCAGCAGGACGATCTTCAGTAAGCCTTCGACTTCGAGGGCGCCTCGGTTGGGCATATCCGGCGATGGATGCGGGAAGGCAAAAGTACTGTGGCCGAGCGGACCCCGAGCAACCGGTCGGCTTTTGGCTCCCGAGGGCCACCTTTCGGTGATGAACTCCGTCGTCCGCTTCGGCCTCACGCTGTGTGTTTTCCTGCTCGCGTTCGGCGCGCTTGCCGGCGTCGCCGCAGCCGAGGAGTCTACGGAACCGAACCCCCAACTCATCGTCGAACTCGATACCAACGGGGATGCGAACGTCGTATACATCAACGTGTATGATCTAAACGATTCGGATCACCGGGACGTTTTCGAGGCAATCAGGGATGATCCGGACGTTCGTGATTTCGCCGCCACGCAGCGCCGAGACGGGCTGCAACAAACCTCCGATGAAGTAACTGCGGCCACCGATCGCGAGGTTCGTGTCGGCGAGGTGATGATCGAGACGATGGTTGACAGGGACACTGGGATCGTCGCCTATCAGTTCCGATGGGAGAACCTCGCCGTCGTCGAGGGCGACCGGATCGTTCTCTCGGAGCCGTTTTCGATGAACGACATGCTCGATCGTGAACTCATCGTGCTCGCACCCGAGGGCGAGGAGTTGACGAGCGTGTCACCACAACCACAACGACTGGGGACGGATGTCGTCAGCTGGTCGGGTTTCACCCCGTTCGGTGAGGCCTTCGAGGTCATCTCGACAGGCGGTGAATCACCTGAATCCGCCGACAGCGTTGATGACCTCGATCCGATCTCGTACGATGATCCAACGTCCAACACGTACGGAAGCGCCCCGATCGCACTCGGCGTCTCCGTGTTGCTTCTCGCGACGCTTCTCGTGGGTCGGCCGCGATAATCTCGGCGCCCTGTTCGATAGCGATTTCACGGGACCGATTCGCACACGCTCGGCCGTTTCGCAAGCGTTTAGTACCGTTCTGTAAATAGAGACGAGTACATGACACGACCTCACCGCATCGACGCGTTCGCCACGAGCGGTGGGTCATTCCTTCTTCGGCGACCCCGACGGGCCGGTCGGCCCGAATAGTAACACCTTCCCCGATCCGTTCGCTTTGATTTCCAACGACGGCCGTCCGGCCGACGGCCACCTCACCCACCACACCAACAATGTCAGATTCAAAACGCGTTGCGCTCGCCTTCTCCGGCGGGCTCGACACGACCGTCTGTGTACCGCTGCTCGAAGAGGAATACGGCTACGACGAAGTCATCGGCATCACCGTCGATGTCGGCCAGCCCGCCTCGGAGTTCGAGGAGGCCAAGGAAACTGCTGAAGTGCTCGATCTCGACCACTACGTCGTCGACGCGACTGAGGAGTTCGCGGAGCTGTGTTTCGACGCCGTTCGCGCGAACGCCTCCTATCAGGGCTACCCGCTCGGAACCGCCCTCGCGCGTCCCGTCATCGCCGAGGCGATCCTCGAGGTCGCCGAAGAGCAGGGCTGTTCCGGCCTCGCCCACGGCTGTACCGGGAAGGGGAACGACCAGCTCCGGTTCGAGGCGGTCTGGCGTGACTCCGAGATGGAGGTCATCGCGCCGGTCCGCGAACTCGGATTGACCCGGGAGTTCGAACAGGAGTACGCCGCCGAGCGCAACCTGCCCGTCGAGGGCGGCGACGAGGGGAAATACAGCATCGATACGAACCTCTGGAGCCGCTCGGTCGAGGGCTCCGAACTCGAGGAACCGAGCTTCGTGCCGAGCGAGGACATCTACGAGTGGACGAAGGCGCCGACCGGCGAGACCCTCGAGATCGAGGTCGGCTTCGAGAACGGCTATCCCGTTTCGCTCGACGGCGAACCGATGGATCCCGTCGAACTCACTCAGAAGCTCAACGATCTCGCCGGCGGATACGGCGTCGGTCGATCCGACATCATGGAGGACCGCATGCTCGGGCTGAAGGTCCGTGAGAACTACGAACACCCCGCGGCGACGGTCCTTTTGAACGCCCACGCGGCGCTCGAGGACCTCGTCTTGACCAAGGAGGAACGCGCGTTCAAAAAGCAGGTCGACCACGAGTGGTCCGAGAAGGGGTACCAAGGGCTCGTGAACGCGCCGCTCGTCGGCGCGCTTGAGGGTTTCATCGAGGAGACACAGACGCGCGTGACGGGAACGGTGACGATCCGACTCGAGGGCGGGCAGGCCCGTCCGGTCGGCCGCGAATCGAAATACGCCGTCTACTCCGCTGAGGCCGCGTCGTTCAACACCGAGGACGTCATCGGTGGCATCGAACAGAAGGACGCGACCGGCGTCGCGAAGTACCACGGCTTCCAGGAACGCCTGGCCAATCGCGTCATCCAGAGCAACGAGGAGTAATCCATGTCCCGAGAGGATGAGCACAGCTCCGAAAACGACGACGGGGCGGCGGACGATGTCGTTCGCCGGGACCGCTTCAGCGGCGGCCCCGCCCGCGGGTTCCTCTCGAGTCTCGCGGCCGACGAACGCATCTTCGCGGCCGATCTCGCCGTCGATCGCGCTCACGTCGTCATGCTCGACGAGCAGGGAATAATCGAGGGCAAGGACGCGGCCGCGATCCTTGAGGCCCTCGATGACGTCGAAGCTGCCGGTCACGCCGAACTCCCGGACGGAGAGGACATCCACGCGGCGATCGAGACGGCCGTCATCGATCGGGTCGGGGACCGCGGCGGTCGGATGCACACCGCCCGCTCGCGAAACGACGAGGTCGCCGCCTGCATCCGTTATCGGTTTCGCGAGGACGTCCTCGATACCGTCGAAGCGACGATCGAGGCCCGGAGCGTGCTCCTCGAGGTTGCCGAGGAGCACACGGGGACGGTCATGCCCGGGTTCACCCATCTTCAACCGGCCCAGCCGACCACCGTCGCACACTATCTCTGTTCGTACGCCTCGGCGCTCGCCCGCGATACCGAACGACTGTTCGACGCCTACGAGCGCGTCAACCGTTCGCCGCTCGGCGCCGCCGCCTTCGCGGGGACGCCGTTCGATATCGATCGCGACCGGACGGCCTCGCTTCTGGGATTCGACGGACTCGTCACGAACTCGATGGACGCCGCGTCGGCCCGGGATTTCCTTCTGGAGACGACCGCGGCGGTCGCGACGCTGTCGACGACGCTGTCCGGGCTGGCGGAGGATCTGGTCGTCTACTCGAACGCCGGCTACGTCGAGCTGGACGACGCCTACGCCTCGACCTCCTCGATCATGCCACAGAAGAAGAACCCGGACACGATGGAGCTCGTCCGCGGAACGGCCGGCGACGCGGCCGCCGGGACGAACGCCCTGTTGTCGATACTGAAGGGGTTGCCGAGGGCGTACAACCGGGATCTCCAGCGCGCCCACCCACACGCGTTCGAGGCGATCGACGCGGTGAGCGAGGCGACGACCGTCGCGGCGGGCGCGGTCGCGACCGCCGAGTGGCAAACGGAGGCGCTCGAAGCCGCCGCCGGCGAGGGGTTCTCGACGGCGACCGGCGTCGCGGACCTCCTCGCGAGTTCGGGGCTCCCGTTCCGGACGGCCCACGAGGTCGTCGCGCTGGCGGCCGAATCGGCCGGCGCGACGGTGACGTACGCCGACATCGAGGCAGCGGCGACGGAGGTTCTCGAGGAGTCACTCGGTGCGTATGCGGATCGGGAGTCCGTCGAGCGGGCGCTCGATCCGATCGAGAGCGTCCGATCGCGTGATTCGGTCGGCGGGCCCGCACCGGGGGTTCTCGAGGCGAACCTGTCCGAACTCCGCGAGGGGATCGACAGCGACGAGGGGACGCTTCGGGCACGCCGGGACGGGCTGGAGGCGGCCGAGCGCGAACTCGAAACGGAGGTAACACGCCGTGTGTGATCGACGATCATCCCGCCGGGGATGAAATAACAACATACTGATATTCAGTAACAATTTCGCGATTGAATTCACTCTAACGGTCTGTTAGACCCATCTGAGTAGTTAATTTAATTTGATAGGTTCGAAGCCTTTAAGTAACACGGATACGCAGTATTCGGTACGATGGCAGACGAAACTATCACCGCGGAAGACCCGATCACGGGCGACGAGATCGAGATCCCGGCCGACGTCGAGGTCGGCGAAATCATCGACAGTCCCATCACCGGGGCCGAACTCGAGGTCGTCTCGATCGACCCGATCACCCTCGAGGAAGCCCCCGAGCTCGAAGAGGACTGGGGGGAGTAAGGCGATGGACGTCGGCACGGTTCGTCGCGTGATCTCCGCTCCCGAACGGGGTGAATCCGCGTGAACGTCGGCGTGCTCTACTCGCGCATCCGACGCGACGAGAAGCTCCTTTTGAGCGAGCTCCGCGATCGCGGCCACGAAGTGACGAAGATCGACGTCCGGAAAGAGCGGTTCGGGATCCACGAACCGCCGGCGGCTTTCGAGGGCGTCGACATCGTCGTCGATCGCTGTCTCGCGACCAGCCGATCGCGGTACGTCACCCGGTTCGTCGACGCCTACGACATCCCGGTGGTCAACGACCCGGAGACGGCGGCGATCTGTGCCGACAAGGCCCGCAACAGTCTCGCCCTCGCCGAAGCGGACATCCCGACCCCGGCGACCGAAGTGACGTTCACGAAGGAATCCGCGATGGAGTCGATCGAGGAGTTCGGCTATCCGTGCGTGTTGAAGCCCGTCATCGGTTCGTGGGGACGACTGATGGCGAAGATAGACTCCAGAGACGCCGCCGAGGCGATCTTGGAACACAAAGAGACGCTCGGCCACTACGAGCACAAGGTGTTCTACATCCAGGAGTTCGTCGAGAAGCCGGGTCGCGACATGCGCGTCGTCGCCACCGACGGCGAACCGGTCGCGGCGATGGCCCGCTCGTCGGATCACTGGCTGACCAACGCCGCCCGGGGCGCCGAGACCGAGGCGATAGAGGTCACCGACGAGATGGCCGATCTGGTCGAGCGTGCCTCCGAGGCCGTCGGCGGCGGCCTGCTCGGCGTCGATCTCATGGAGACCGGCGATTCCTACACCGTCCACGAGGTCAATCACACCGTCGAGTTCAAGGCGCTAAACGAGGTCTCGACGGTCGACGTGCCGGCGGCGGTCGTCGACTGGCTCGAATCGCGCGTCCGCGGCGTCGAGGTGACCGCATGAGCGAGACGCACACCGCAAGCGTCGTCGGGGGCAGCGGATTCACCGGCGGCGAGCTGTTGCGTCTGCTCTCCGGCCACCCCCGTTTCGAGATCGCTCAGGCGACGAGCCGGAGCTACGAGAACAAGACAGTCGGCTCCGTGCACCCGAACATGCGGGGGATCGACCTCCGGTTTTCCTCGCCCGAAGACCTCGAATCGGTCGACGTCCTGTTCGCGTGTACGCCACACGGCGTCACGATGGAACGGATCGACGCGTTCCGCGAGGCGGCCGACACCGTCGTCGATCTGAGCGCCGATTTCAGACTCGACACGGAGGCCGAGTACGACGAGTGGTACGACGGCCACGACCGTCCGGAACTGCTCGCCGAATCGGAGTACGCGCTCCCGGAACTCAACCGCGAGAACCTCCCCGGCTCGGAGCTGATCGCCTCGGGCGGCTGTAACGCGACGGCGGCGCTTTTGGGACTCAAACCGCTTTTCGACGGCGATATCCTCGCCGGCGACGAACGGATCGTCGTCGACGTGAAGGTCGGCTCCTCGGAGGGCGGCGCAGGGGGCGGAGAGGCCTCCTCACACCCCGAGCGGTCGGGCGTCGTCAGACCCTACGCCCCGACGGGCCATCGCCACGAGGCCGAAATCGAGGCGTTCCTCGGGACGAAGGTTTCGTTCACCGCCCACGCGGTCGACATGACCCGCGGCGCCTCTGCGACCTGTCACGTCTATCCCGACGAACCGGTCTCGAAGGCGGATCTCTGGAAGGCGTACCGCGGCAGCTACGCCGAGGAGCCGTTCGTCCGGATCGTCGCGGGCGGCTCGGGCGTCTATCGGTATCCCGAGCCGAAGGCGATCGCCGGATCGAACCACGCCGAGGTCGGCTTCGAACTCGATCCCCGAAACGGCCGGGTCGTCGTCTTTTCGGCGATCGACAACATGATGAAGGGTTCGGCGGGCCAGGCCGTCCACGCGGCGAACATCGCGCTCGGTTTCGAGGAGACCGCCGGTCTCGAGTTCGCCGGAATGCACCCGGTGGGGGCGCCCTGAAATGGCCCCTGTCGTCGTCAAGATCGGCGGCGCCCGCGCCGTCGAACCCGAAGGGGCGCTGGCCGATATCGCCGCCCTGTGCGAGGGTGGAACCGACGTCGCCGTCGTCCACGGTGGTTCGACGGCCGTCGACGACGCCCTAGAGCGGATGGGTATCGAACCGGAGTACGTCGAGACGCCCTCGGGCGTCGTCGGCCGGTTCACCGACGCCGAGACGATGGACGTGTTCAAGATGGCGATGGCCGGGAAGGTCAACACGGATCTCGTCACCGGGCTCCGAAACCAGGGCGTCGACGCGGTCGGCCTCTCGGGCGTCGACGGCGGCCTGTTGACCGGCGCCCGGAAATCCGCCGTTCGAGTCCTCGAGGACGGCAGAAAGAAGATCCGCCGCGGCGATCACTCCGGGACGATCGAGGCCGTCAACGGCGATCTCCTCGAGACGCTTCTCGAGGACGGCTACACGCCCGTCACCTCGCCGCCGATGTTGGCCGACGACGGCGTGGCGGTGAACACCGACGCCGACCGGGCCTCGGCGGCCGTCGCGGCGGAACTCGGCGGAACGCTGGTCTCGTTGACCGACGTCGCGGGCGTCTATCGGGATCCCGACGACCCCGGTACGCTCATCGAACGCGTCGGGACACCGGCGGAGTACGAGGAGCTGAAAGACGCCGCGGAGGGCTTTATGAGCCGGAAGGTGATGGCGGCGACCGAAGCGCTCGAGGGCGGCGCGAGCGAGGTCGTCATCGCCGACGCCAACGCCGAGGAACCGATCCGCTCGGCCCTCGAGGGCGGCGGGACACACGTTTTCGCGGACGCGCTCGAATGACACAGACACAACCATGAGCGGCTTCGTCTTCTCGGAGAAACCGATTCGCATCGACCGTGGCGAGGGAGCGTATCTCTACGACACGAACGGCACCGAATACCTCGATTTCGGGGCGAGTTACGCCTGTACCCCGGTGGGACACTGCCATCCGGAGGTCGTCGACGCGGCGAAGAACCAACTCGAGGAGCTGTTCTACGTGCAGGCGTCGTATCCCCACGCGGCCCGGACGGCGCTGTACGAACAGTTAGCCGACGTCGGGCCGGTCGACGTCGACAACGTCTGGCTCTGTAACTCCGGAACCGAGGCCAACGAGGCGGCGCTGAAGTTCGCCCGCCACGCCACGGGGCGATCGAAGGTCATCGCGACGACGCGGGCCTTCCACGGGCGGACGATGGGTTCGCTTGCGGCCACATATAAGGACGAATACAAGCAGGGGTTCGGCCCGCTCGCGGGCGGCTTCGAGTTCGTCGAGTACGGCGACAGCGAGGCGATGGCCGAGGCGATCGACGAGGAGACCGCGGCGGTCATCATCGAGCCGCTGCAGGGTGAGGGCGGGATCAACCCCGTCCCCAAGGAGTATCTCCAGTCGGTCCGCGTCGAGACGGCGACTTCGGGGGCCGCGTTGATTCTCGACGAGATACAGACCGGGCTCGGACGCACCGGCGAGCTGTGGGCCGCCGACAAGTACGACGTCGTCCCGGATATCCTGACGACCGCGAAGGGGCTGGCGAGCGGGCTTCCGATCGGCGCGACGCTTTGTCGCGACTGGATCGCCGAGGACGCCGGCAACCACGGGTCGACGTTCTCGGGCGGCCCCGTCGTTTCGGCCGCCGCGGGGGCGACACTCGACGTGATCGAACGCGAGAACCTGCCCGAGCACGCCGCCGAGATCGGCGCGTACATCCGCGAGGAAATCGAGCACCGGCTCGGCGACGATATCCGTGAGGTCCGCGGTCACGGGCTCATGATCGGGATCGAGGTCAAACGCGGCTCGAACCGGCTGTTGCGCGATCTCGCGCTCGAGCACGGGATCTTGGCGCTGCCGGCGGGCCGAACTGTGCTTCGACTGTTGCCGCCGCTGACCGTCGAGCGCGAACACGCCGACGAGCTGCTCGACGCGCTCGAGGACGTACTCACATGAGCGATACGACACCGACACTCGAGGCGGATACCGAGGCCCGCGAACTGCTCGAGGATCTGGTGTCGACTCCGTCGGTCGCCCCCGACGAGGCGGCGTGTGCCGAGATACTGGCCGCGTTCTTCGAGGGGCACGGCAGGACGGTCTTCGTCGATGGGGTCGGAAACGTCCGCGCGCCGGCGGACGACAGCGTCCTCTATACCTCCCACATCGACACGGTGCCCGGCGACATCCCGGTCCGGACCGAGGAGGGCGAAGACGGCCCCGAACTGTGGGGTCGGGGGTCGGTCGACGCGAAGGGGCCGCTCGCCGCGTTGGCCGTGGCGGCCGTTCGGACCGGCGTCTCCTTCGTCGGCGTCGTCGGCGAGGAGGTCGACTCCCGCGGCGCGAGACATCTCGTCGACGACCGAGCGGCTCCCGACGCCGTCGTCAACGGCGAACCCTCCGGCTGGAACGGCATCACGCTCGGCTATCGTGGAATGCTCAAGGGGACGTATATCGGCACCTCGGAGTCCGGCCACACCTCCCGCCCGGAGAACAACGCGATCCAGGACGCCATCGCGTGGTGGTCGGCCGTCGAGGAGCGGTTCGGCGGCGACAGCGTCGGTCGGGACGGAGACGCGTCGGCGGACGACGAAGCGGTTCCGGTCTTCGAGCGCGTCACGCCGAAACCGGTCCGGATCGAGGGCGGCACCTCCGAGGACGGGCTGGCCGTCGAGACGACCCTCGAGGCACAGCTTCGGATCCCACCGTCGTACATGACCGACGACGTCAGGGAACTGGCCGACGGCGAACTCGATACCGGAACCGTCAGATGGACGGACGCGATCGAGCCGACGATGCAGAGCCCCCGGACGCCGGTCGCTCGGGCGTTTCGGGTCGCCATCCGCGAGCAGGGCGGCGATCCACGTCTGCTGCGGAAGACCGGCACGGCGGATATGAACCTCTATGCCGACGCCTGGGACTGTCCGATGGCGACCTACGGTCCCGGCGACTCCGATCTGGATCACGCCCCCGACGAGCGTCTCCCGCTGCGCGAACTGGATCGGGCGGTTGCGGTACTACAGGCGGTCGCGGAGGAGCTCACATGAACTTCCTGAACATCGACGATCTGACGAGAGCACAGCTCGAGGACGTACTGACGCGGGCGAGCGATCTCAAAGAGCGGACCGCCCGTGGGAAAACCGACGACGCGATGGACGGTCGGACGCTCGCGATGCTCTTCGAGAAACCGTCGACGCGAACGCGGGCCTCCTTCGAGACCGGCGCGACACAGCTCGGCGGGCACGCGATCTTTCTGGGACCCGACGACATCCATCTGGGCCACGGCGAGCCGATCAAAGACACCGCTCGCGCGCTCGCACGATACGTCGACGTCATCATGGCACGGGTCTACGACCACGAGGACGTCGTCGAGTTGGGCGAGTACGCGACGGTGCCGGTGATCAACGGGCTGACCGACGACGCACACCCCTGTCAGACGCTGGCCGATCTGTTGACGATCAGAGAACGGTTCGACGGGTTCGACGTGCGCGTCGCATGGGTCGGCGACGGCAACAACGTCTGTCAGTCGTTTGTCCTCGGAGCCGCTCTCGTCGGGCTCGATCTCGTCGTCGCCACGCCCGAGAAGTACGCGGTCGACGAGTCGGTCCTCGATCGGGCGGCGGAACTCGGGACGAAACCCGAGATCACGACGGATCCGGAAGCCGCCGTCGAGGACGCGGACGTCGTCTACACAGACGTGTGGGTCAGCATGGGCGAGGAATCGAAACGCGCAAAGAAGCTCGAGGCGTTCTCTTCGGCCGGCTTTCGGGTGACCGAGGAACTGCTCGGCGACCGACTCTTGATGCACTGTCTGCCCGCCCATCGCGGCGAGGAAGTGACCGACGCGGCGCTGGAAAGCGACAACTCGATCGTCTGGTCGCAGGCGGAGAACCGCTTACACGCACAGAAAGGACTGTTGACGTATCTGCTTTCCTGAGCCCGATCAGGCGCCCGCCTCGCCGAGCGCCGACTCGATGTCGTCCCGTTGGGTGACGCCGACGAACCGCTCGACGATCCCGTCGTCGTTTTCGACGATGAGCGTCGGCAGCGAGCGTACTTGGTACTCGTTTGCGACGTCCTGCTCTTCGTCGACGTCGACCTTCTCGAAGTCGACGTCCGGGTAGTCCTCGGCGAGCTCTTCGAGGATCGGGTCCTGGGTCTTACACGGGCCACACCAGTCGGCGTAGAAGTCTTTCAGCGTGACAGCCATAGCTACCGGTAACTCAGCCGGCCGCATAAGCGTTTTCCAAACGGGTGTTTTTCGTGTCGAAACGCTTAGGAGCCCTTCGCCCGAACGGAGTGGTATGAGCAGCGGTCAAAACTCCGGCGGGCTGATGTCCAGTGCGGGACTCGTTCGCTATTTCGACTCCGAGGACAGCAACACGCCGACGATGGATCCCCGAACGGTCGTCGCCTTCGGCGTCCTCTTCGGCGTGTTCGTGTTGATGTTGAACGCGATGGCCTGATCGGCTGTCGTCGATCGAGGGTTTTTCCGATGGATTCTGCGTCGACGAGCGAACGCGCTTTACCGAATACGCATCCCGTCTCGCAGAGTCTATATAGTTCACCGGTGACGAACGGAGCATTCATATAACCATTTAAGATCGCTTCGGTGGAGCGTCCGATAATGTCCGTCGCTGCCCCGGCCCCGAACGAGTGTCGTGTACTGCTCTTCAGACACGCCGAATCCGTCTCGAACGAAGGGAACCGTTTCGCCGGACGGACCGACGTGGAACTGACCGAGCGAGGCCGAGCTCAGGCGGAGAAACTCGCCGATCGGATCGCGAAGACCGAAATCGACGCTGCGTACGCGAGCACTCTACAACGCGCAACGAAGACGGCCGAGATCGTGGCCGACCCGCACGGGCTCGATGTCACGCCCGTCTCGGCTTCCACGTTTTCGACCAGTGGATCCATCGCGTCCTGATATATACTGGCTGCCGCCTCACCCTGTCCGAAAGCGAACTGTATCGTATCGGGATCGAGATATTCCTCATCCGGTCCCACCTCACGGACTGGGTTCCCGTAGACTGGTTCGTCTCGATCTCTGAAATCTGCGAGAGCCTGTGCGGACCCCACGTCGAAGCCGTGTTCGAATAGGATATCCGTCGGCTGGGGAAGCGACTCGTGGGGGTTGTCCGGATCGAAATCGCCGAACATCTCTCCAGTTCCGTCGGAGGCAGATGTGTTTTCCTCCCCGTTGCCGTTTCCGTTCCCGTTTCCATCGCTCCCCGTACAGCCCGCGAGTGCCGATACACCTATCGCACCACTGGAAAGAATGAACGTCCGTCGCGACGATCCGTGTTCGCTGGGTTGGTCTCCAGGCATCAAGTGGATACATCGGAAGGGCGAGAATGAAGGCTGCTATGAGGACAACGTACGACCACATACGGGTATATACAGACACATACGACTCTTTTGTTCCCGTTTTTGATTTCACTAGTGGAGGATAGCTGCCAATCCAGTACTCCGACTCAAACCTCTCGGTTCATATCTCGTACACCGACGTCGTCTCCGACCCCGCCTTCGTTTCGACCCGAATCGATCCCCCGATCTCGATTTCCGCGTACGTGCCGGTCACCGGTTTGTCCGGTTTCTCCTTGCTGAAGGCGTTGATCGTGACGTGATCGGTACCCCGATATCTGGTGTGGTTCGAATCGTGGAGGTGGCCGTTGATGACACAGCGAACTGACTTCCCTTCCAGAATCTCGTTGACTGTGGTCTTGTTCCCACAGAACGCCTCCTCCGGACGGGTCGCCCACCAGACCGAATCCGATATATCGCGGTAATGCAACGGATGGTGGACGAACACCGTCACCGGTTCGTCGGGGTCCAGTTCCCGGAGCAATCGAAGGTGTTCGTCCGATATTTCGCCGCGCGAGATCCCGAGTTGCGGCGCCGCGGAGTTCAAAAAGACGAGCGTCTCGCCCTCGATCCGGACGGTTCCGCCGAGCGGGTTCCCGAACAGCGAAGACAGCGTTTCCAAAGGGAGGTTTATGCCGTCGTGGTTCCCCGCGAGCATCCGGATCGGCGGGCCGAACGAAAGTCGCTCTCGCACCAGTCTGACGTGTTCACGATCCAGCGAAGGCGTCTCGTCCTCGATGTTGTCGCCGAGTGCGACGACGAGATCCGGTTCGAAGCGGGCCAGCCGTTCGGCGACGTTTGACAGTTCGTCGGTCAGCCTTTCGTGAGGGTCGCTTCGCATGTGGATATCCGAGACGACGCCGACACGGAGCGTCACGGACGGACCACCGAGCCGTACGTCCGTCCGGCCGTCTCGCTGTCTTTGACTCTTTTTGACATCGTTGATCCGGTGTAGGGGGATCGACGCCGGCGTATTTAAACTTCGTCCGGGTAGCCGAACAGTCCGATATCGGTGACCCCGTACGAGTATAGACCACTCTATACCGCTCCCTCCCCCCCGCGTTCGGTTTATATCCCAATTACAATCAGTTATTATACACTCCGTCGACCGGGCCGATATGAACGTCAGCGGTTCGGAGGTGCCCGCGGTTTCGGATCGGTTGGACGCGGCCCGAGCCGAACTCAGGCGCGAGCGACGGCGGACGGCCGACGAACTCGAGGCGCTGAAGGCCTTCGCGGACCGCGTTCGATCGATCGAGCCGTCGACTGTCCCGCGGATGAGTTCCGACCGAACGGTCGTTCCGGGCATACTGGCGGCCACCAGCGGCCTCGAGCGCGTCCGGGAGGCCTACGAGTCGACAGTAATGAACGTCCCACATTACGCCGAGGAGTACGGCGATACGTATTATCGGAGCCTCCACGAGGAGTTCAACCCCGATATCGCGGCCGCGCTGACCGACGGAACCGCGTTCAACGAGCGGTGTAAACGGGCCCTGCTGTCGGCCGTCGAGGGATCCGGAGACACCCGTGAGTCGCTCATCGAGGAGATCGACGCCGAGTCGGGATCGATCGACGACGCCGCCGAAACGTTGCTTCCTGTCGCCGACGAGCTCGACGAGGTCACCACAATGTCGTTTCAGAAACGCTCTTTCGGTGCGCTCGACGCGTACAGAACCCGGCTCGGAACCCTCGAAAACAAGTGTGAGGGGGTCTCCGATCGGCGACAGGAGACGGTGTTCGGGCAGCGACGGACGCGATGGCTCCCGAAAGAAGTGCCCGACATCGCACAGTACTTTTATCAGGATCTCGAGGTCGACTATCCCGTCATGTCCTCGGTCGCCGATCTCGTCGAGGTGATCTCCGACCTCCGTCGGCGGATCGAACGCGCGATGACGTTCTGTCACGCTTGACATCCTCCCCGCACTGAAGCACGAGGCTTTCGACTCGAATTTTCCGTAACCGGACGAACCGTTCCGATCCGTCGGGGTTCCGAAGGGGACCTCACGTCCCAAACCGATAAGTATTAGTTAGATATACAACCCACTAATATCATGAACGTTCTCGTGACCGGTGCGAGCCGAGGGATCGGCCGTGCGATCGCGCTCGAACTCGC
>LFFM01000885.1_pt1 | contig 21316 bp, 19 predicted proteins | sample 643131 | NCBI WGS metagenome assembly LFFM01 (sample SAMN03777445, study PRJNA286221) | soda lake metagenome | biome: soda lake; feature: Kulunda steppe; material: water; isolation source: sample Tc-Br brine of Tanatar trona crystallizer | place: Russia: Kulunda steppe | collected 2011-07
ACGGGCGAGACGACTCGTGGCTCCCTCGAGTCCGAAACGGTTTGGACACAGGAAGTCGCTACCGTCGAGGACGCCGGACGCGACACCGTCTACGATGTCACGGTAGAGGGGAACCACGAATACGTCGCCGACTCCGTCGTTTCGCACAACAGCGGCGGCGGGATGGGCTATGCCTTCTGGCGACTCCGTCCGTACGGCGACGCCGTCGGTTCGACCGGCGGGATCGCCTCCGGACCGATCACCTTCATGCGAACCTACGACCAGATGTGTGAGACGATCGCACAGGGCGGCACCCGACGCGGCGCCCAGATGGGCGTCATGCGCGTCTCCCACCCCGACGTCATCCAGTTCATCCACGCGAAGAACAAGGACGTCTCCTTGGCTGAGACGCTGCGGCTGAACGACCCCGACGACTTCACGCACAACTCCTTCGAGGCCGCCCTCGAGGAGGCCCGCGAACTCATCGACGACGACGGGAAGGTCCCCGAACACCTCCGTAACGCGGTCGAAGGGCACCTCTCGAATTTCAACATCTCCGTCGGCGTCACCGACGACTTCATGGACGCGCTGAAAGCCGGCGAGGAGTTCGTCTTCACGAACCCACGGACCGAGGAGCCACACGTCGCGACGCCCGAGACAAAGGAACTGTACGACATGTTCGGCCTCGGCGAGCACGTCGAGGTCGGCGAAGTGCTCTCGGTGCCCGCCGAGAAACTCTGGGAACATATCCTCGAGGGTGCCCACGAGAACGGCGAACCCGGCGTCGTCTATCTGGAACGGATCAACAAGGAACACTCCTTCGACGTCGAGGAACATCCGGATCACCGGATCCTGGCGACGAATCCCTGCGTCACCGGTGACACACTGATCAGTACCGAGAACGGTCTCATCGAAGCCGAGGATCTTTACGAACAGGGCGTCGCACGCGATGTCGTCGTCGACGGGCGTCTCAGTGAGGAGACGCTCAAGGAGGCGAGCAGCGTCTACAAGACCGGAGAGAAGGACGTTTATAAACTCACAACCGACGAGGGGTACGAACTTCGCCTCACCGGGGATCATCGCGTCATGACGGATGACGGCTGGGTCGAAGCCGACGATCTCGACGCCGGCGACACAGTTCATATCCAGAATCGAAAAGGCGCCTTCGGCCGGCACGGAACGGCGACGGAAGGTCGCGTGCTCGGCTGGATGGTCGGTGACGGCCATCTCAAGACCGGGGAGGAGCGCGCCGTCCTCAACTTCTACGACGAGGACGCCGAGGTCTCGGACTCGTTCGCAGCCGACGTGAACGAAGTCGTTCGCGATCCAGTCGGTAACGCCGATTACGAGGTCGGTGTCAGCGAAATCGCTAGAGGTGACGATTATCGCGGTGCCCAAGCCACCGAGCAGCGGATCCGCTCGGCTCGGTTGTACGAGTACGCCGAGGAGGCCGGTTTGGTTGACCAGAAACATCAGGTTCCCGAGGCCGTAATGCGCGGGAGCGAGGAGATGGCACGCGGATACCTCCGTGCGCTGTTCTCCGCAGACGGTAGTGTTCAAGGCGGGAAAGAGAACGGCCGGACGGTTCGCCTCGCAAACACCAGCCTCGACCTATTAAAAGAGGTTCAGAAGCTCCTGTTGAATTTCGGTATTGCGAGCAACATCTATGAGGAGCGGAAATCCGCCGGGACAACCGAGCTTCCGGACGGAAACGGTGGTAAAGAACAATACGAAACCAAAGGTTTCCACGACCTCGTCATCTCGAAAGACAACCTTGTGAGGTTCCGTGACGAGATCGGATTTTTGCTTGAGAACAAGACACAGCAACTCGAGAATCATATCAATTCGTATGTTCGAGGTCCGCAGTCTGAGTCGTTCACTGCAACCGTCGAATCTGTGGAATATGACGGCTATGAAGCAGTATTCGATCTAACGGAGCCGGACACTCATTCGTTCATAGCTGACGGAATAGTGACACATAACTGTGGTGAGCAGCCGCTCGAGGAGTACGAGGCCTGCAACCTCGGTCATATCAACCTCTCGACGATCGCCGACCTCGACGCGCCGGACTGGCGCGTCTGGTACGACGACCACGGCGACGAGTACGACGACCTCGAGGCCGCCGTCGACGCGTTCCTCGAGGAGGCGATCGATCTCGAGGAGTTCGACGACCGGATCGAACTCGGCACCCGGTTCCTCGAGAACGTCGTCACGATGTCCGACTTCCCGGTCGAGAAAATCGAACAGACGGTCCGCGAGATGCGGAAGATCGGCCTCGGCGTCATGGGGCTGGCCCAGTTGTACATCCAACTCGGGATCCAGTACGGCTCCGAGGAGGGCAACGAGGTCGCCCGCCAGCTCATGCGTCATATCAACCACGGCTCGAAGTGGGCCTCGCACGAACTCGCCGAGGAACGCGGCGTCTTCGATGAGTTCGAGAACAGCAAGTACGCGAACCCGACCGAGTACCGCGAGTGGTTCGAGAAACAGACCGGCCTCGACGCCGACGAGTGGGCCGAGGGCTTCGCGATGCGGAACCACAACACGACGACGATCGCGCCGACGGGGACGACGTCGATGATCGGCAACACCACCGGCGGCTGTGAGCCGATCTACAACGTCGCCTTCTACAAGAACGTCTCCGGTGACGTTCAGGGCGACGAGATGCTGGTCGAGTTCGACGACTACTTCCTCCGCGTTCTGGAGGAAAACGACCTCGACGTCGAGGCGGTCAAGGAGGAGGCCCAAGAGCAGATGGCGACGAACAACTTCGACGGTCTCGACGGGTTGTCGACGGTGCCGGACGCGATCGGCGAACTGTTCGTAACGACCGGCGAACTCACGGCTAAACAGCACGCCAGGGTGCAGGTCGCCTGCCAGGAAGGAGTGGACTCTGCCATCTCGAAGACGGTCAACGCGCCCAACGACTCGACGATCGAGGACGCAAAGGAGGTCTTCGAGTACATCTACGACCACGGCGGGAAGGGCGTCACCTACTACCGCGACGGCACCCGATCGAAGCAGGTGCTCACGACGCGGGCGAAAAACACCGAGTTCGCCGACGAGGCCGAAGCCGCCGAGGCGATCGTCGAGAACATCGAGGAGATCTTCGGCGGCATCGAAGGCTTCCTCGACAGCGAGGAGGTCGCCGCGGTCCTCGAAAGAGACGTTCGGGAACTGCTCGACGTCTCGCCGAAACTCGGGAAGAAACAGGCGCGCCCCGACGTGCTCCACGGCGTGACCCAGCGGATCGACACCGGCTACGGGAAACTCTACGTCAACATCAACGAGAATCCGGAGAACGGCCGGCCGTTCGAACTGTTCGCGAACATCGGCAACTCGGGCGGATTCACCGCCTCCTTCACGGAGGCGCTGGCGAAGACGATCTCGACGGCGCTTCGGTCCGGCGTCGATCCCCAAGAGATCGCCGACGAACTGCAGGGGATCCGCTCGCCGAAGGTCGCCTGGGACAAGGGCGAACAGATCAACTCCATCCCGGACGCGATCGGGACGGCGATGCGTCGGTATCTCGACGGCGAGGTCGACAAAGCCTACCCACAACAGCAGAACCTCACGGAGATCTCCGACACCGGAAGCGACGATCCGGAGCCCGAACCGACGCAGACGCCGGCCGCTCGCGAAACGGACGGCGGGGCGGTGGCCGAACCCGGCGGCCAGTCCACCGATCCCGCGTCGCCGAACGACGACACGCAATCGCTCATCGAATCGGGCGAATCGCCCGAGTGTCCCGACTGCGGGAGCATGACACTGTACTACTCCGAGGGCTGCAAGACCTGCGAGAGCTGCGGCTGGTCGGAGTGTTGATTCGGTAGCCGGGGACTCGCTCGGAGCCTTTTTGTTCGTCTCGACCGGTACATCCGTATGGAGCGTGAGTCGGGTGGCCGGCCGTGTCCGATGTGCGAGGCCGTGATGTACAAACGACACTGCAAGTACGTCTGCCCACAGCACGGCGTCGTCGTCGACTGTAGCGATCCGTTCGTGTTCTGAGCCGTCTCGAAAAAACGGGACGCTCGAACTGCCGTACGAGAACGACCGGTTTCGCCGTTACTCGGCGTCCGGGGCGGCGTCCTCGGGGACGGTCCCCTCGACCAGCGACTCGTCGCTGTACTGCTCGCGGATATCCTTCTTCGAGAACTTCCCGGTTGCTGTCTTCGGGATCTCGTCGATGTACTCGATCGCGTCAGGGAGCCACCACTTCGGATAGTCCTCCGCCAGGAGCTCCATGACCTCGTCGGCGAGGGTGTCGGTGTCGGCTGCCCCGGTCGGAACGACGAACGCGACCGGTCGTTCCTGCCATTTCTCGTGGGGAACGCCGACGACGGCGGCTTCCGCGACGCCGTCGTGGGCCATGATCGCGTTCTCGAGTTCGACGGAGGAGATCCACTCGCCGCCGGATTTGATCACGTCCTTCGCGCGGTCGACAATCTTGATGTAGCCTTCGGTGTCGACAGTGACGATGTCGCCGGTTTTCAGCCAGCCGTCCTCGAAGTCCTCCTCGTTGGCCTCGGGGCGCTGGAAGTACTCCTTCGTGACCCAGGGGCCGCGGACCCACAGTTCGCCGAACTCCTCGCCGTCCCAGGCGATCTCCTCGCCGCTGTCATCGATGACCCGCATCTCGAGACCGGGCGTGAGGATGCCCTGTTTCTTTCGATGCTCGAGTTGAGTCTCGTAGTCCTCGTCCTCGAGGGTGTATTTGAGCTGTGAGACGGAGCCGATCGGCGACATCTCCGTCATCCCCCACGCGTGGAGGAGTTCGACGCCGCGGTCATCGAACCACCGGATCATCGATTCGGGGGCCGCAGAGCCGCCGACGATGACCGTGTCCAGTTCGGAGAGATCGAGGTCGTTGTCCTCGGCGTAGTCCATCAGGCCGAGCCAGACGGTCGGGACGCCGGCCGTGATGGTGACGCCCTCGTCCTCGATGAGCCCCGCGATATCGGCGGGGTCGGGCGAGGGGCCGGGGTAAACGTGTTTGGCTCCGGCCGCCGTCGCGCTAAAGGGCATTCCCCAGGCGTTGACGTGGAACATCGGCACGACGGGCATGACGACGTCGCTGTCGTCCATCGGGATGCCCTGCGGCGTCAGCGTCGCCATGGTGTGGCTCCACAGCATCTGTTGGGTGTACTCGACGCCTTTCGGGTTGCCGGTCGTCCCGGAGGTGTAGCACATCCCCGCCGGCTGCTTCTCGTCGAGTTCCGGCCAGTCGTACTCCGCGGGGTGTCCCTCGACGAACTCCTCGTAGGGTGTCGCATCGAGGGCGTCAGACTCGCTGTCGCCCATTACGACGAAGTCGACGCCTTCGAACTCCGGTGCTTCGGCGGCCGCGCCCGCGAGTTTCGGGGCGAGCGACTGGTCGACGAAGATCAGCTGGTCGTCGGCGTTGTCGACGATGTACTGGATGTGTTCGTCGGGCAACAGCGGGTTGATCGTGTGGAGTTGGGCGCCGATCGAGGGTACCGAAAAGTACGTCTCGAAGTGGCGGTGGTGGTTCCAACAGAACGTCGCGACCCGGTCGCCCTCCTCGATCCCGTACGCCTCAAGCGCGTTGGCGAGTTGGGCCGTTCTGTCGTCGTATTCGCTGTACGTGTAACGCTCTATCCCCTGGTGGGTTCGGGAGACGATCTCCCGGTCCGGATAGAGGTTTGCCGCACGCCACAGGAACGGCCGCAACGTCTGGTTTGTTGCTCCCGGCATACTCGGTGGGTACGGACAACACTGACTTTATTCTTTACAAAAATAGATTGGGCCCGTATTTTGGTATACAATGGATGCACCTCCGGCGTCCACTCAACCGGTCACGCCTCGATCCGTCGGCTCACCGCGAGTCCCTCTCCGACGGGGACGAGCGTCGTCTCGAACGCCTCGAGCGATCCGACGTGATCGAGATAGGCGGCGACACCCCTGGCCGCGTCGGTGTGTGGGTCCCCGGTGTCCGGGAGGGAATCGCTCCCGTCGGCAACCAGCCGGCGGAGCGTTTCGAAGGCAAAGGGCCCCTCGATCGTGTTGTCGGCGACGATGACGCCACCTACCGGAACCTTCGATCGGACCGCCTCGAACGCTTCGACGTATCGCCGTTTTTCGTTGTCGATGAAGGCGACGTCGAACGGGCCGTCGTACGCGTCGACGATCTCGACCGCGTCGCCGCGTTCGAACCATGCACGCTCCGTGTACCCGCCGCGCTCGAGGTACTCCCGGGCGTCGTCAAGTTTCGCTTCGTCGAGTTCGGTGAGGACGACTTCGCCGCCGTCGGCCATCCCGCCGAGAAACCAGTACGCCGAGTAGCCGAACCCGGAGCCGAACTCGAAGACCCGTTCGGCGCCGACGAGGCCGGCAAACTGCCGAAGCCACCCGCCCGCGGCGGGGCCGACGGTCGGAAATTCGCTTTGTTCGGCGCGACGGTCCATCTCCGCGAGCACGCCGTCGCGAGCGGGACCGACGGTCGCCACGAGGTCGTTGAGATCGCTCGGAACTCCCATACCTTTCCTCAGCCGCCACGGGTGATAGTGTTTTCACCGACTTCGGCTCACGGGGAACGCGACCCGGTCACCGACTTCGTAGGGACGTTTGAGTATGATGTAGAGCCAGCCGACGAGCGAAAACAACGGTTGCTGGAGCGAGAACGTGACCGCGAAGCCGACGATGCCGAGCGAGAACAGCAGGCCGACGTACTGTTGGGTCAACACGGCCAAAATCCCGACGATCCCGACGAGCACGAACGCGAGGCGCAACACGTTCCGGAGGTCATGCCGTCTGCGTCTGTCCTCGGTCCGAGTCAGGAGGAACTCGGAGACAACGAAGTATCCGCCGATCGTGGCGAGGATCGCTCCGATGACCAAGAGGCTCTGGACGATGATCGCTTCGGCGACGGTCCCGCCGAGCGCCGGGGGCACGACGCCCGTTCCGAACCCCTCGATGAGAGCCGACCCGCCCAGACACAGCATCGCAAACAACAACATCGTGTAGCCGAGGCGGCGGTTCACGACTCGCCTGTCGTCACCGGCGAACAAAAAGCCCCGTCCCGATCAGGGCCACTTGATCGAGCAGCCGCGGGACGGTTCGAACGTCACTTCGGGCGTTTCGCCGGCCATGATCGAATCGACGGCGTCGCGCATCTCCTCGCCCGGCTCGCCGGTCGGTTCGTCGTCGGGGTTCATCGCGTCGTCGAAGCGACCGTGGTATGCGAGCCGAAAGACGTCGTCATCGTTGCGGAACAGGAAGGGATCGGGGGTGCAGACCGCCCCGTAGGAGCGTGCGACCGCCGCATCCTCGTCGCGGAGATACGCGGTGATGTCGATCTCGCCGCGGTCGACGTACTCGACCATCTTCCCGAAGGAGTCCTCGGGGTACTCCTCGGCGTCGTTCGGGTTGATGCCGACGACGGCGAGGGCGTCGTAGTCGGCCGCGAGGTCGTTCATCGTCTCGAACTTCGCTTGCACGTACGGGCAGTGATTACACATGAACACGACAAGCAGGGCGTCGTAATCGTCGAAATCGCCGAGGCTGTACGTCCGTTCGTCGGTTCCCCGTAGTTCGAACTCCGGCGCGCGGTCGCCGAACTCCAGTTCGTCGGGGGTCGATTCGGGTGCCATGCACGGACGTACGCACGCGACGACAAAAACCCATCCGACGGCTGGATGTGAGCACCACCGGAATATGTAATAGCGTGAAACCGAATTGATCCAACGACTTCGGATGCGCGAACACAACGTAGCGCGGACCGGGAACGCTTGCCATCACTCGGTTGGTGTCCATGACTGCTGACGACATTCAGCTTCGGCGGAAGGTCCAGCAGTTCGGCTCCTCGACGCTGGCGATAACGCTGCCGGCCAGTTGGACCCGCGATCAGGACATCGCGAAGGGCGACGAACTGCGGATCCAACGCGACGAGAACAGCGGGTCGCTGTTGCTCGTCCCGGATCAACCCTCGGCTCCGAACTCGACGGCGGCGGTCGATGCGGCGTCGCTTACCCCCCACGCCCTCGAACGCGCGATCCTCTCGCATTACATCCTCGGGCGGAACCTGATCCGCGTCGAACACGAGGACGGGTTGCCCGTGGAGTTGCTCGAGGCGATCGAGACGACCGAGCGGAATCTCATGGGGCTCGGGACGATCGAGGACTCGCGAACGCGCGTCGACATCCGGTGTTCCGTCGACCCGAGCGATTTCGAACTCCCGACGCTTCTGGCGCGGCTCTGGCGAACGGAGGCGATGATCCGCGAGGACTGCATCGACGCGTTTCTCGAGGGCGACGCCGAACGGGCGACACAGGCCGCAAAGCGGGAGACACAGGCCGAGAAACTGTTTCATTTGTTCTTGCGCCTGTTGTTCGCGACGTACCGGAATCCACAGCTGAACGAAACGATGGGGATCGACACCGGTTTCCCGCTCATCGGTTACCGGTCGGTCGCACAGGACGTGATGTTGATGACGAGATGCTCCTGTCGGATCGTCGAGTTGATCGATGACGGGGACGCGATCGGCGATCGACCGGCCGAGCAGTTCCGCACCATCGCGGACGCTCTCAAAGCGGCAGTCGACGAGACCCACGAGGCGGTGATCGATCCCACGCTCGATGCGGCCGAATCGGCAAACGAGGCGTTGGAACGGTTTCAACGGGAGATCGACGACGGGCAGGCGTATCTCGAAGCCGAGCGACCCGACCCGATCCTGACGCTTCAGCGGCTGTTGTCCACGATCCAGCAGATCGGCCGCCACGCCGGCGATAGCGCCGACGTGGCGACGCACCTGGCCGCACGCGAGTTTTCGCCCACAGAGTGATACGGATCGTCGTAGTTTTGTACCGGTGAGCACCGGTGCCGGTTCGGCGTTCGTCGGTATCTCGTCACGGATACTCCGTGTGAGTCCCCGCTCGACTCCCCGTGTCGCGGGAGACGCCGGACCGCTCGGACGGACCGGCTTCAGGGCCACGGACGACGGCTGCCACACCTGCCGAAACCTTGGAGACCCAGTGCGTGCAAGTAAAATATTATTTATTAAATGAGGATGCAAATATTATATAACAACCCTTATTCGATCGATCGGAATGGTATAAATCATGTCGTCAACGTCCGGTTCAAACCGATATTCGGACGAATCGCTTCCGGAACCGCTACGGTCGAAAGAAGCGCTGCACGACCCGTTCGACTGGTACGACCGCATGCGGAGGGACTCGCCGGTCCGGTACGACCCACAGCGCGACGTGTACGACGTTTTCACCCACGACCACGTCAAACGGTCGCTTCAGGACGACGACCGGTTCGTTCGCAAGGAACTCTCCGGAAGCCACATGAGCCCCGACGACCCGTTTTCCTATCTGGACAACGCGATGATCTGGTCCGACGGTCCCGCACACAAACAGGGGAAAGGCCAACTGTTCGAGTACTTCAGGCCGAGCATGCTGGAGGGGTTTCGCGAGTCGATCGAACGCGTCTCCGAATCTCAGCTACAGGCGGCTCTCGAGGACGGTCCGGCGTTCGACTTTATCAGTGACTTCGCGGTCCCCGTCCCCCTGCGGGTCATCATGGACGTCGTCGGGGTCCCACAGGAGGACCACACGCGGATGCTCGAGTGGCTCGAGACCTTCCGGAGCGTAATGAACAGCGAGTACAGCGCCGAAGAGAGCACGGACGGGGAGCGGATGGAGGACGCTGTCGAGTACTTCCAGGACGTGATCGCCGAGCGAAAGCGGAATCCGCGGGACGACCTCGTCTCGCGGCTCGCCGCCGAGACCGAGCTGACCGACGCCGAGATCGGCTCCAACTGCTTCGATTTTATCCTCGCGGGGCAGGGTACGATGTCGGAGTTCCTCTCGAACGCGATCTTTCTGTTCGTGGAGAACGACCTAATGGATGATATCGACGCGTACGACCTTCCCGTTCTCCTCGAGGAAGTGCTGCGATACCGGACGCCCCTGCAGTCCCGTGCCCGGCTTTCGGTCGAATCGACCACGCTCGGCGGGACGACTATCCCCGAGGGCGAGACGGTGATCCTGTGGCTGGGATCTGCGAACCGGGATCCAAAGCGATACGACCGACCGGACGTGTTCGTCCCCGAACGCGATCCCGAACATCTGGCGTTTGGGAGCGGGTCACACACCTGTATCGGTGCGCCGCTGGCCCGGCTGCAGGCACCGATCGTCCTGCGGACGTTCCTCGACGCGTTCGAACGGATCGAGATCGACGACGACGGGATCGAACCGAAGCCCAAAGCGTCGAAACTGGGGTTCGAAACGCTTTCACTCTCGACGACGCCGATCTGAAAATTGGATACACACAATCATGCGACCCAACATCACACGCCGCACGCCGGGAACAAACCGACTGCGCACCGATCGTCGAAACCCGTCCGGCGCACGCCAGTGCCCACACGCACACCGATGATCGTCAAACACTCCGAAGTCCCCGTCGATCCGGACTCGCGCGAACGGGCCATAGAGGCGATGAAGTGGATGGCCGTCGAATCACGGTCCGAGCCGGGCGTGATCGATTATCGGGTGACCGTCGACATCGAGGACCCGAACGTGCTTCGCATCGTCGAACAGTACGAGGACAGCGAGGCCGCCCGATCCCACGAATCCAGCGAGCACCTCGACGAGTTTCAAGAACGGATCGGGCCGTGTCTCGCCGACGACGCGACGCTGTACCGTTTCGATGTCGTCGAGAAGACGAAACAGCCCGGGCCCTGAGGGGGCGTCGTGGGTACGGGCGCCCGAGGTACGTTTATAAAAACCGGCGTTCGAGGAACCGGACGACGGCGCTCGCGCCGAGCATCGCCGTCGTGTCGCTGTCGTCGTCCAGTTGTGGCGCGACCTCCATCAGGTCCATCGCTCCGATCTTCTCGCACGTGCCGAGGACGTCCATCGCGGTCAGAAGCTGCGCACTCGTCAGCCCGCCGGGTTCGGGGGTTCCGGTCCCGGGCGCGAACGACGGGTCGGCCGCGTCGATGTCGACGGTGAGATACACCGCCTCGACGCCGTCGGTCGCGTGCTCGATCGCGTTCTCGACGCAGGCCTCGATGCCGTCCCGACGAACGTCGCGGGCGTACGCCACGGAGATCCCCTCGGAGTCGACCAGTTCGGGGAACCCGTCGCGTTCGTAGCCGCGGATCCCGACCATCGCGTGGTTCCCGTAGCCGCCGTATCGGGACTCGTCGATCCGGGCCATGGGGGAGCCATGCCAGTGGTCGCCGTACAGCTCGCTGGAGGCGATCGTATCGCTGTGTGCGTCTAAGTGGATCAGCCCGACGTCGCCCCCGACGGATTCCGCGAAGCCACAGAAGGCGGGGTACGTGAGATAGTGATCCCCGCCCAGCATGACCGGGAACGCGGATTCGGCGACGGCCCGCGCGAAGCCTTCGACCTGCGTCCGCGTCCGGTCGACGTCGTTGGGGACGATCGGAGCGTCGCCGCAGTCCCGGATCGTGAACTCCTCGTGGGCGACGTGGCGGTCCGTGTCGGCGTTGTAGGCCCCGTCGGGGACGCCGGCGAAGTGATCGTACCAGTTGCTCGCCGCCCGGAGCGCCTCGGGACCGTATCGCGTTCCCGGCCGGCGGGAGACGGCCCCGTCGTAGGGAGCTCCGAAGACGGCGATGTCCGTCTCCGCACCGAGGTCTGCGGGATCGGCTCTCGGGGCCTTCAGAAACGACCCGCCGTTGGCAAACGACACGTCCGGAACGTCGTCGTAATACTCGCTTCGGTCGGTCATTCCCACAGTCCTCCGGTGAGATAATCGGCGATCGAGAGGCCGACGATCGTCACGGTGATGAAGAACAGACTGACGACCGCGATCGTCGGCGAGTAGTTATACCGGAGGCTCGTGAAGATCCGCACCGGGACGGTCGGAACGGTGAACCCGGCGAGCAGCCACGCGATGATGTACTCGTTCAACGAAAGGATGAACGCGAACAAGAATCCGGCCACGATGTTCGCGCTCACGAGCGGGAGCGTGATCGTCCTGACGACGGTAAACTGCGACGCGCCGAGGTTCCGTGCCGCCTCCTCGTAGCTTCGGTCGACCTCCTTGAGCCCTTGTGCGATCAAAAAGAACGGAAACGGCGTCAGGAAGATCGCGTGTGCGATGATGACGTTCCAGATCGAGCCGTACGATCCGGCCATCGCGAAGAAGGTCAGATACATGACGGCGAGGATCACCGGCGGGATCAACACCGGAATGATCGCCAACCCGACGACGACGATTCCGAACTGGTAGTCGTACCGGTACAGCGCGTACGCGGCGATCGTCCCGATCGAGGTCGCGATCAGCGCCGCCGGAATCCCGACGAGGAAACTGTTTTGCACCGCTTCCAGCCAGCTCGGATCGGTCGCGGTCGTCTCGATCCAGCGAAGCGAGAGCCCTTCGGGCGGGAACGCGAGGAAGTTTCCGGAGTTGAACGCGAGGACGCTGATTATCACCAACGGAGTGAGAATAAACACCATCGTCAGCCACGCGGACAACCGCAACAGCCCGTCCGACACGCTGTCCCTGAATCGAGGGTTGATGCCGCTGATGGTGCTCATCGTGTGCTCACCTCCGTTTCGTCGCTCATCAGGTACTGTCCGGTCGCGAGCATCGCACAGACGACCAGCAGTATGATCACGCTGATCGCCGCCCCGAACGGGATGTTCCCCTCGACGCCGACCTGCTCACCGATGAGGACGGCGATCGTCCACTCGGGGGGGTTCGCCAGTATCCGCGGGACGACGTATATCCCGAGCGAGAGCGTGAACACGAGCAACACGCCGCTGACGATTCCGTTCTTCGACAGCGGCAGCGTCACCCGGACGAACGTTTCGAGGGGGCCCGCACCGAGGTCGCGGGAAGCCTCGATGAGGCTCCGATCGATCTCCTTGAGCGTGGTGTACAGCGTGATCACCATGAACGGCAAGAACACGTACACCATCGCGATGACGAGCGCGAGGTAACTCGGGACGAGCGAGGACGGTTCGTCCATGATACCGACTGCGGCCGCAAGCGTCGGCACGATACTGTCACTCTCGAGTAGGGTCTGCCACGCGAACGCCCGGACGATGAAGGTCAAAAACAGCGTCGAGACGATCATCGTGAGGTAGATCCGCCGCCACAGTTTGCTCCGCATCCGGGAGATGTAGTACGCGATCGGGTAGCCGACGGCCAGCGTGATCGCGGCCACGACGGCCGCGAGCCGCAGCGTGTAGAACACGCGACCCCGATACAGGCTGCTCCCGAAGAACCTGGTGTAGTTTTCGAGGGTAAACCCCGGCCGGTAGAACCCGCCCTCGATGTTGTGGAAGAAGCTCACTGTGACCAACAACCCGACCGGTATTATCACCAGGATTCCGAGCACGATGGCGGGATAGGAGATGACGAGGTACTTTGCCTTGAGAAACGTCTCCCTGGGTCTCAGGCGCTCTCCGAGCTGTGGGGTATCCGTGCTCATGAGTCCTCGAAGAGCATGACGTCGGCACTCGAGAAGTGGATCTGCACCTCGTCGCCGGTGTCGACGGTTACGGCGTCGGACTGTTGCATCGAGGTGATCGTCTCACCCGTCCCGGTATCGACGAAATACTCCATCTGTCCGCCGGTGAACTGCGTGAGACTGACCGTACCGTCGATCACCGTGTCGGCCTCCTCGCCGCCGTCGGCGGTCACCATCGCACCGCCGATTCCGACTTTCTCGGGTCTGAGGACCGCGACGACGTCTTCCCCGGGCCGCTGCCCGGACGCGTTGGCCGATTTGATGGTCACGCCGCCACAGTCGACGGTCGCCACACCGTCGGCACCGATGTCGTCGATCGTCCCCCGGAAGACGTTCGCGTTGCCGACGAAGTCGGCGATGAACGGCGTTGCCGGGTTCGAGTACACGTCCTCGGGCGTTCCGACCTGCTCGAAGCGCCCGTCGTTCATGACCACGACCCGATCGGACATCGTCAGCGCCTCGTTTTGGTTGTGTGTCACGAGCACCGTCGTAATGTCGAGTTTCCGCTGAATCCGGAGGAGTTCGACCTGCATGGTCTCGCGGAGCTTCTTATCGAGACTTGCCAGCGGTTCGTCGAGAAGAAGCACGCTCGGCCTCGGAGCGAGCGCTCTCGCGAGCGCGATACGCTGCTGTTGTCCGCCGGAGAGCTGATTGACCTTCCTGTCGGCGGTTTCCGGCAACTCGACGAGTTCGAGCATCTCCTCGACGCGCGCCTCGATCGATTCGGAATCGTCGCCACGAACGCGGAGCCCATACGAGATGTTCTCGGCGACGGTCATATGCGGGAACAGGGCGAAATCCTGAAACACCATTCCGGTGTCCCGCGCGTCCGGCGGCGTTTGGTTCACTTCCTCACCGGCGATCCCGATGGTACCGGTGGTCGCCGTCTCGAATCCGGCGATCGTTCGAAGCGTCGTGGTTTTTCCGCATCCGGAGGGACCGACGAGCGTCACGAACTCGCCGTCCTCGATGACGAGTGAAACGTCATCGACAGCCGTCACTCCCCCGGGGTACTCTTTCGTGACGCCTTCGAGGGTCACGCCGGGCATAGTTATCGTTCACCGATCAGCTCGTCCCACAGCCTGTTGACAAGCTCCTCTCGCTCGACGTACAGTTCGAAGTTAGGGTGGATGGCCGCATCGATTCCGGGCCCCGCTGCGTTCTCGTACTCCTCGTCGCTGAGCGACGTGTGTTCGTCCTCTTGGACGGGTGTCGTAAACAGCTCCCTGGCGACGCGATCCTGTACCTCGGGATCCAACGCGTAGTCGATGAACGTTCGAACATCCTCGAGGTTGTCCGAGGTCCGCGGAACGACCCACTCGCCCGTCTCGAAGATGGAACCCTCCTCCGCGAACGTGGTCTCGATGGGTGCGTCCTGCTCGATCCGCAACACCCGTGTGATGTCGTGGTACAGCATCCCCGCCGGAATCTCGCCCTGTGCGAGCCGCGATTGGAAGTTCGCTTCGTTCGTATACCAGAGCGCGCCCTGATCGGTGATCCCCTCGAGTTCCTCGAAGACGCGTTCGATCCCCTCCTCCGTTTCGAGGAGTTCCTGGCCCTCGTCGAACCGCGTGACGGCCGCGATATCCGGAAGGTATCCGGTGACAGCCGGGGTCATGAGCCCCAGTGAGTCCTCCCACCGGGAGTCCCAGAGGGCGTTCCACGACGTCGGCCCGTCGTCCACTTCATCGAAGTTGTGGACGAGGTTGATGAACCACCCGAGCCCCGGGATGGTGAACAGGCTCCCATCGTCGTCGGGGTTCACCAGATCGTCCCTGACGATATCGAGGTTGTCGAACTCGTCCGGCTCCCACCGGTGCCACAGGTCCGAGTTGCGCCCGCGCAGGACCCCGGAGAACGTCAGTATCTGTACGTCCATCGGTGCCTCCCCGGCCTGAACGGCGCTCTCGATCGTCGGAAGTACTTCTGCGGTTCCACCGGATGCTTCCGACTGAAACTCGATCCCCGTCTCCTCGGAGAACGGTTCGAAAAGCTCCCGATCGAGAATCTCCTTGAACGCGCCCCCGAACACCGAGATCGTCAACGGCCCGCCGTCGTCACCGTTCCCGCCGACACAACCCGCCAGCGCCGCAGCCCCGAGCCCGGCCCCCATGGTGGACAACACCTGGCGTCTGGACTGCCGCGTTATTTTCGATTGTTTAGATGGATCCCGAAAACGCCTCTTATTGCGAGAATTCTGACCAGTATTACTATCCATTTGTCAACGGATATCTGTGGCTGTTAGTGGTGTAAAAAACTTTGGTACATACGACAACTCAGAGTGTGGATGAGAGGATGCAAACCAGTACTGTATTATGCACCTTATATTCGACACTTACCGAGGCAAAGCCCCGGGCCTCGCGGATCGAAACGGACGACCCCCAAGGGCCGCCGGTTCCGTGCTGTATCGAAAACTCCACCACAGAACCCCCGGCATCACCCCTGAAACAGGGAGTAAGCCGAGCGTACTGCCGACCCACGACCGTTCGGTCGACGAAAGGGCAAAAGAGAGCCCGTATGGATCGGAAAACCGATCCCCGTGGATCGATGAACGGTGGAATAGCTATACATATAGCGGCAACATATGTCGTCGTATGTCCGCTGAGTGTCCGGACGCCGACGTGGAAGACGGAACGGTAACGTGTCCGATATGCGGCCGTGTCGGTGGTGTCGGTCTGCCGAGACACGCGGTCGTAAAGTCGGTCGGCGATAACCCGACCCCGAGCATCGACGAAACGGATGGTCGGGATCGGCAGCGAACAAAGTGTCGACCGCAGCGCTGTCGGTGCGGCCACACGTTCGAGATCTGTTTCGTTTGCTAACACGGAGAGGCCGGCCCGCCGCGAACCACCCTAAAGCTATATCCCTCGCGTCGGTTGTGCCCGTATGGACTTCGAGGACGCGGACGTCCACCGGCGGCTCGACGCCGACGGCCATCCCCTAGACCGAGGCTACGAGCCGCCGCTGTCGGACGAGCGGCTTCGCGAACTGTATCGGGATATGGTGCTCTCGCGGCATTTCGATCGGCGCATGATCAGCCTCCAGCGGCAGGGCCGTCTCGGCACGTTCGCCTCCTCGGCCGGCCAGGAGGGCTCGCAGTTCGGCTCGATGTACGCCCTCAACGAGGACGATTGGGTGTTGTATCAGTACCGCGAACACGGCTCGGTCATCGACCGCGGCGGCCTCGCCGACTACGTCCGCTACTGGATGGGGTATGAGTCGGGCAACGCGACGCTCACCGACCACCACATCGCGCCGCTGAACATCTCCATCGGATCGCATATTCCCCACGCGACGGGGATGGCGTGGGCCTCGAAGCTCCGCGGCGACGACACCGTCGTCGTCTGTCACTTCGGCGAGGGCTCGACGAGCCAGGGGGATTTCCACGAGGGTGCGAACTTCGCCGGGGTGTTCGACGTGCCGGCGGTGTTCGTGTGCAACAACAACCAGTGGGCGATCTCGGTCCCGGCGGCGGCCCAAACCGCGAGTCGGACGTTCGCCGACAAGGCCAACGCCTACGGCTTCCCGGGCGTCCGCGTCGACGGGATGGACCCGATCGCGACCTACGAGACCGTCAGCGAAGCCGTCGAACGTGCACGCGATCCGGACGGGAGTCCACCCGAGGGAGCGAGCGGGCGGGCGACCCGGCCGACGCTCGTCGAGGCCGTCCAGTACCGCTTCGGCGCGCACACGACCGCCGACGACCCCTCGGTGTATCGCGAGGACGAGGAAGTCGAGCGCTGGAAGCGCTGGGACCCGATCCCGCGGCTGGAGACGTTCCTCCGGGAGCGCGGCAGCCTCGACGACGAGTCCGTCGATACGATCGAAACTGAAATCGAGGAGGTCGTCGCGGAGGCGATCGAGCGCGGCACCGACATCGAGCCCGACCCGGACGAGTTGTTTGCGGACGCCTACGCCGACCTCCCGGATCGCGTGCTGGAGCAACGCGAGGAACTCAGGCGGCTCCGCGGGGAGTACGGCGACGACGCCCTTCTGGAGGACAACTAGCGGAGCTACTCGATCGGCGTGATCGTCGCCGACACGCCGTCGCCCGGTCGCAGCGTCGGCGTCAATCGGAGATCGTCGAGCGCCGACTCGGGGACGTCGACGTCGAACTCACCGACGAGTCGCGCGAGAACGAGCGTCGAGCCGGCCAGCGCGAAGCCGCGGCCGACGCAGGCGTGGGGGCCGCTCGAAAACGGTCGGTACGCCGCGACGGCGTTCGGATCGCGGCGCTGCCATCGGTCCGGATCGAACGTCTCCGGGTTCTCGAAGTGGCGGCCGTCGCGGTGGATCGACCACAGCGGCATGATGATCGCCGATCCGTCCTCGACGACGTACTCGCCGAGGGGCACGTCGCCGTCGGCACGCCGGAAGACAGCCCACGCCGGCGGGTACAGCCGGAGCGCTTCCCGGTAGACTCGCTTCGTGTACGGTAGTTCGGAGAGAGCCTCGTGAGTCAGGGGACCGTCCCCGAGGACCCCCTGTGCCTCCTCACGAACCCGGCGGCGGGCGTCGGGATTCCACGAGAGCAGCGCCAGGGTGTACGTGAGGCTCAGCGCCGTCGTTTCGTGGCCGGCGATGAGGAAGGTCGCGACCTCGTCGCGGATCTGGTTGTCCGGGAACTCGACTTCGGGGTTCTCTTCGGCCCGGATGAGCATCGTGAGCATGTCCGAGGCGTCGGTTCGCTCGCCCGCCTCGAGTTCGGCCCGCCGCCGTTCGATGAGTTCCTCGCTCAGTTCCCGGATTCCGGTCGCGGCGTCGCGGAACGCATCCGACGTCCGCGTCGGCACCCACTCGGGGAGGACGGTCTCGATGCCGAACTCGAACTCCTCGCCGGCGACCGCCATCCACTCGTGGAACTGGTCGGCACGGGCCTTGCCGATGTCCTCGCCGAGCAGGATTTCGCTTGCGACCCGGACGGTGAGCGAAGTCATCTCGCAGTGGAGGTCGGTCTCGCGGGCACCGGCCTCCGCCCACCGGGTTGCCCGCGCTTCGATTCGCTCGCCCGTCGTGTCCGCGTAGGCGTTGATCTGTTTGCCGCCGAAGGCCGGGGCCATAACGGAGCGCTGTTGGGACCACAGCTCCCCTTCGCTTTGGACCAGCCCCTTTTCGGCGATCATCGACACCGCACCCTGTGCGGGGATCCGGGGGAAGTCCTCGGGGCGTTCGAGCGCGTCGGCGACGAGATCCGGCCCAGTCAGGATGACCAGCGGCGGTCGTCCCGGGATCGGGATCGCGGTTCCGTCGTCGAAACGCGCTTGCACGCCGTCGAGAAAGCGCATGGTGTCGGTCCCGAACCGGAGACCGTTCAACAGCCCGGCCTCCGGCGGTGCGGGGAGACGCGTTGCCATACGGGGTGGTGGGGACTCGCGCTATTGGGACTTTCGCGCCCGGCAGCGTCCTCCGGGAGTGGTGGGGCGGTCCGACCGCCGCGCTCAGTTCGTCGTCGTGATTTCGATCACGTCGCGGTGGGACAACTCGGTGTCGGCACCGATCTGTCGCCCCGAGCGCACGTCATGGGCGTGTAGGAAGCCCTCGCCGATGTCGGTGTGGAGGAAGTAGGCGAACTCCTCGGCGGTCGATCCGCCGGGGAAGACGAAACAGTCCTGCAGGAAGGTGCCGTCCTCTTGGGGTTTGCGCGCACCGGGAAACACCGCGATCGCCCCCAGTTCCTCGAACAGCGCCGTCTCGATCGCGCGCTGGACGCCCGTCTCGCCGAACGCGTCGAGGAACGCGTCGATCCGTTCGAGGCCGGCGCGTTTTTCCTCGGGGAGGTCGGCAGTGATCTCGAACTCGCCGTCGCCGGGGCGGTACTCGAGGACGCCCGCCTCGTCACCGTTTTTGAGTGCCTTTTCGGCGTGGGCGGAGACGGGCACGATCGTCAAATGCCCGTAGTCGGGATCGGCAGTGATTTCGGCGTAGTGCTTGCGGGCCGCCTCGGTGTCGGCTTTGTTCGCCGCGATCACCATCGGCTTGGTCCGGATCCGGATCTCGCGCGCCAGCCCCTCGCGGTCCTCGTCGTCCCACGCGTCGGGGTCGAGTTCGAGATCCGACGCGAGGATGACCTGCTTGAGTTCCTCCTCCGAGATTCCGAAGGCCGACATCTGCTCGGCGAGGTCGGCCTCGATCGCGCGTTCCTCGCCGCCGTAGCCGGATCGGTAGCGGTCGATACCCTTCTCGAGAATGTCGAGATACCACATGTCGAGTTCGTCCTCGAGAAAGTCGATGTCGTCGCGTGGGTCGTGGCCCTCGGTCGGTTCGCCCTCGAGGTCGGTCTCGCCAGTAAAATCGACGACGTGGATCAACACGTCGGCCTCGTTGAGATCCGTCAGGAACTGGTTGCCGAGGCCCTTCCCCTCGTGGGCACCGGGAACCAACCCGGCGACATCGACGAGTTTCGTCGGGACGAACCGAACGCCCTCCGCACAGTAACCGTGGTTCGGCGTGCAGGTGTGATCGAACTCCGGGGCCGCACAGTCGACGCGGACGTACGCTTCACCGATCGAGGGGTCGATCGTCGTGAAGGGGTAGGCCCCCTCGGGGACGTCGTTCATCGTCGCCGCATTAAAAAAGGTGGACTTGCCGACCGAGGGTTTGCCGACAAGGCCGATCGTGTAACTCATTACAGTAGGAAACTCGAAGGCGCCGCTAAAGGGTTGTCAAACGGACCGGAACTGTGTGACAGTGACATGCTCGCCGGCGCGGGGTCGTGTCACAAAACCGTACCGATACCGCCGTGCTTCGCTGTGTTCCCGGCCGGACACCCGCCCGGGCGGGGCGACTGCGAGCCGGACGCGTCGGGGGTATCGTTGGCCCCGGAGGCTTCGATAGGATTCGACGCCGTGGTCGGTTAGCGCGTTGGGCGAGAAGCCCCCACCCTCCGGGAGCGAGTAGGATGTGGATGAACCGCGAGAACGACACCCCCGATTGTGACGATCGAATCGAGGACCGGGGAATGGACAACGCTGTCGGATATACGCCGGATCCGTCGATGAGTGACGAGAGTCGCCTTCTATCGAACGAAAATCCATCAAAATTTTTATATTTGATCGTCCGTCTTGTTAATATGGCTGGGATTCCAGCCAGCCCACAGTTTCGGGCCTTCCCCCCACCCCCACCCCGTTTTCGCTGTGGTGAGGTAGACCCCGGGAGCCACATCCGATCGGAAACGCCGTTCCGGCGGCATCTCAACGCGTCGCACGGATCGTCGCTGTCGGTTGCCCACGGCGTCGTCGTCGCGCTGCAGCCCGAGCCGTGGGCCTTCGCGTCGAAGCGCCGTGCGACGCCTCCGGCTACCGTGTCATTGGGTCCCACCACTCCCGCATGTTTTTAATGCTCGGGGAGCGTATTTATACTGTGAGCGAAGAGACAGGGCGTCGGAACCTACGAATGCCCAACGACAACGAGCTGTTCGCGGTCGTGACCCAACACGACGGTGGGAACCACGTCCGCGTGCAGTGCGAGGACGGCAAAAACCGGATGGGCCGGATCCCCGGTCGCATGAAATACCGCGTCTGGATCGAGGAGGGCGACACCGTCCTCGTCGAACCGTGGGACTGGCAGGACGAAAAGGCCAATATCGAGTGGCGCTACGACAGCCAGGACGCCGAGCAGCTGCGACGCGAAGGCCACATCGACTGAACCGCCTCCTTATCCCCGCGCGCCGTGGCGACCAGCGGAGCCGAAACACGACGTCGAGGTCGCTCTCGCGGGCGGCCGCCGCGGTGTCGTCGATGAAACGAAAACCGGCCCGCCCGGTATGCACCGTTTTCACTACGATTATCCGTGTTTCACCCGTAGTGGCGGGCATGACTTCCTCCGAAGCGACGGTCATCGAAGACGGCGCGTCCCCGGCCGATC
>LFFM01000887.1_pt1 | contig 21266 bp, 13 predicted proteins | sample 643131 | NCBI WGS metagenome assembly LFFM01 (sample SAMN03777445, study PRJNA286221) | soda lake metagenome | biome: soda lake; feature: Kulunda steppe; material: water; isolation source: sample Tc-Br brine of Tanatar trona crystallizer | place: Russia: Kulunda steppe | collected 2011-07
AACCCGACTCGACTACCTACATCCCTGACGACCACTTCGACGCTCAGGAAGCCAAGAGAAGCGTTAGACTAGCCTCTGACCCGACTCCACAGATGGAGGCTCGCCAGGAGGCGCTTCTCGTTACGCACCTTCGAGACCTCACGGAGAGCGACACAGAGGTTCTTGAGACGCTCGTGACTGATGGGGGCGTACAGCGGACAGCTGAGTTAGAGGAGAAGACAGGCCGCGGGCTGAGTACCATCTACCGAGCACTTGACCGCCTTGACGGCATCCTGCAGAACGACAACGGTCGGGTGAGTTTCATCAGCAAGAAGATCCAGCAGGAGATCGCCGGGATCGTCGAACAGACCGAGTCCCAGCTCGAATCGGCAGCCGATCGAGTCGCGAACCTGTTCGATATCGAAACCCAGCATGCCGGTAACAGTGCCTGGCAGCGCTGGTGTGCCAAGTACGGGGCTAAGATCGTCGACGAGACGCTTCGAGGCGATCTGGTATTGCGTATCGGTACCGCACTCTCGAAACTCAAGAGCGCTTCCGTCCCGTATCTTCCCGATGTCCTCGAGCAGGCCCTGGACGCTTGGCGAGCCGATGGTCGCGATGTTGCCGAGCTGCGCAACGGGACCCTTCACTGGGAAGACAGCAAAGGGACACAACAAACTACGAAGGTGTCCGTCGCTCTCGACTGACGCCGAGTTGGCAAGTGGCAACACTGTTTTGAACGTCCGTTTTCGGCCATATTTCGTCGCGCGAGGGTGATCTTTCGCCCCTGTTTCCACTGGACACCTCATTTCGACGTGTTACTGGTCGTCGTCGGTGGAGATCTTCCCAGTCACCGGGAGGATCCCTTTAGGGAGTGTGCCTAAGGGCACTGGCGAAAAAACATACCCCGCACCCGCACCGCAGTGTTCCAGTTGAAGCACTCGAAACGGTGGGGTCTGAAAACGGGACCGATTCAGCTGAGTGGCCTCTGACAGGAAACGATCTGTTTCATCGGCATTGGGAAGATCATCGGCTCTATGAGGCGCATCAAAAGTTGCTCAAAAGAGCGTCAGGAGAGGTCGGTTTGTTCTCGATTGGTCAGAAATTGGTTTTTCCACTCTGAAAGCTGGCTCGTCGATAGAGTCTCGTCAATAGTTCCATCCGGATTCAGCGTTGCAAGGTGACTATCTCGACCCCAACCACAAACAACAGAAGCAGTCGAACGGTCATCACGTACTGCTGACTGTTTTGACAACCGCTGTGGTTTCTCCGTTTCAGTTCGGATTAAGTCGACAAGCTGACCAAGCAATGGATTCCCTGGAGCAAGATATTGGATCGACGAAAATTCATCTGCACAGTCCGAAGAAAAAGTCACTGCAACGGATTCCTGATTTGGAGCTATGACCTCGGCAAGGGTATGTTCGCCAGCAGATTTCTGGGTCGAGAGTTCACCACAGTCGAGACGATAGATCATCTCTGTAAACTCAGCAGCATCAGTATAATCGCTCTCAACTAGTTCGATGTCGAGCTCACGAATTGGAGTAAACGTGATATCTTTATCTTTTAGTGTTCCATTTCCAACCAAAATAGCCTCAAGACTCGAAGTTCCATACGGTTCCGAGTAACTGTAATCTGTTTCCCCGACATCGAGCAGGTCTGGATGATTATAAGACTGCCAAGCATCTAGTTTTGCTTCGTCGATGATTTCTTGTGGAACAAGAGAGTCGACCCTCTCCAATGACTCGCCGACATCTACCCGATCGCTGCCTTCTTGTTCGGTTATTTTTTCGGAAAACTCACGATCAGCCTGCTCAACCATTTCTGTACTTTTGTCACGGTCAGCTTCAAGAGTTGCATTCCGAATCTGTTGACTCACACCAGAGAGCACTGGTTGCATCTCTCCGACGACGTTCTCGAAGAGATTGATACGGTCGTCGAGACGATCGTAGATGTCCGTCTCTACCGTATTCTTGTAACTGTAGTTTAGGATGGTGATCTCGTCGTGTTGCTGGCCAATACGGTCAATACGACCGATCCGTTGTTCGACTCGCATCGGGTTCCATGGTAGATCGTAATTGATCAACGCCCCACATTCCTGCAGGTTTAGCCCCTCACTGGCCGAGTCCGTGCAGATGAGGATGTCCACTTTTCCTTCGTCAGTAGCAAACTCGCGTTTCACACGTTCTTTGCCGACCACTGTCCATTCGTTCGTTTCTGCATCGTAGAGCTCTCCCCCACGCCCAGAATATGTCGCAACGGTCTCTCGGTGAACAGACACCAGACTTTCTCGGATAAAATCCATCGTATCTGTATACTGAGTAAATACGATGATCCGGTTGTGCCCGTCTCGATCAAGTTCGTTGAGGTCGTCAATGAGCTGTTCGATCTTTGGATCCTGGGTAATTCGTTCGAGTTCACCAACAAAGGACTCCAACTCTTCGATCTCTTGTTCCAGTAGGGACACTGCTTCGTCAGTAACGTTCGGAATGATCTCTGCGAGATCAGCATCCTCAATGTCATCACCTAGCTCTTCTAGCGCGTCAACATCCTCAAGATCGTACTCTGAGAGCGTCTCGAGAACGACCTGCTCCGAGCTGCTATACTCACTGTCTGTCGCTCGCTGCTTTCCTTTGAGGACGGCTCGTTGGCTACGGAGCTTCCGAAGGCGATTCTGCAAACTTCGAGAGATCCCATAAATACTACTTGTGAGCCGTTGCCGGTACGTTGTCATCACAAACCCGATAGCCCGTGACTCGGCTTCGCTTGATTGCTGGGCCAATTTGTAGAACTTGCGTGTGAAGTCGTCGATCCGATCGTAGACCTGACGAGTTTCTTCAGTCAGTTCGATCCTTCGTTGCTTAGGGTTACGTTCTGGAACCGTCTCGTCGAGCAGGCCCACTTGCTCGTACTTGCGGAGCGTGGGTCGAGTGTTACGATGAATGAGTGCATCCACTGGCGTTGACGAGGATAGCACGTCTCGGATGACCTTCCATCCGCCGCCAGTTAGTTCATCCAGTGCATTGAGCTGGTCGTTCCGCGAGAACATCAGCCACTCCTCATTTGCCTTCCACTCCGGATACAGGAGATATTTCAGTTTCTCGTCTTCTTTCGCATCAAACGGATCGATATCGTATTTGTCAATCGCGTCCTCAAGTGTCTCGATATAACCGTCGTAGTATTCACCGTACTCGCTTGCGAGGTCGCAAGCACGAAGCACTCGCTGCTTCGCGATTGAGCGAGCGTGTTGTTCCCCACCTATTTCCAATTCTGATGCAACAGTGTCGAAAACGCGGTCGGAGAGGCTCCGTTCTCCTGGCAGCCGGTCTTGATAGTGCCCTTCAGTTAGTGTCGCCTGAGCCGACCACGAATCTTTAGCTGATGTATCTTCTTCGTCTAACTCCGACTCAAGCCCTTGTGCAAGAGCCTGCCGTGTTTCGAAAAACTCGACGAAGTCGGTTTTGGTATCCCACTCACCAGGGAGATCGAGTAGTGACATGAGATCATAAAGCTCGCCAGCATGCAATTGCATGGGCGTTGCTGTGAGCAAGTAGTATGTTTGCGTGTGATCGCGGAGTTGTTCAAGCATCGAATAGAAACTACTGTTCCTTCGAGCGTTGTGAGCCTCGTCAACGATGACGGCATCCCAGACCCCTTCTCGGTCTCCTGAAGCTCGCCCACGACAACTTGCGGGAACGTCTTCACGGGTCCGAGCCTGTTCACCCTCTTCCGGTGCAACCTCGTCCCAGCGACCCGACATCCGGGCTGTATGCCAGGACATAACAACAACCGCAGGGGAGTCAGTATTCCCGTCAGTTTGATGCTTATGCAGAAACCGCCAAATCGGGCTGTCGACCCACGCCTGATCGTGTGACTCAGCGTTGATCTCGGACTCGTCGGGCGGAGAGTGTTCCTGCCCGAACGCATCAATAAACGTGTACTCGTAGTTGCTTCCACGATCGTAGCGGTAGGCATTCAGGTTGAATTTCTCCCAGAGTTCCTCCTGCCACTGGATGGTGAGACTAGCTGGAACAAGCAACAGTCCCGTCTCGAGTTCGCCGGTGAGCCCGAGTCTGGAAAGTGTAAGGCCAGCCTCGATTGTTTTCCCGAGTCCCACCTCGTCACAGAGCAGAAAGCTGTTCGGATAGGTGTTGACAAGCGTATCTGAGACGACCCGTTGGTGGGGCCAAGGCGTAATCGTACTCGCCTCTTCGGCGAGTGCGAGCCCGCCAGGAGAGAGGGAACCATCTGCGATGATGTTCGCTTTGTCGCGTTCTGTCGGTGGTGCTTCACCGCGAGCGATCTGGATCGCCTCTTCAAGATCAGCTTCCGAACCCGGGTCTTTCCAATCGATGAGTTCTTTTTCGATCGCTTCGGGGAGGTTGTACACCTCGACGTAGGGGTGTTCGTTAGCCCAGAGCCGATCGAACGTCTCGATATCTCCGTCGACGTATGATTGCTGTTCGTCGACCCATGAGCAGTGTACTTTGAACCGTTCGTAGTTTCGCTTCCAGCCGCCGATTGTCTCGTTGACGCTGCCTTCGAAGGATAGCGCGTTGTCCTCCTCATCGTAAAAGATCCCCATCTTTGGATGAAAGATCCGCCAGTTCCCCTCGCGAGGGACGGCGACCTTGATGTGGAGTCGGCCTTCGCGGAGGAGGCGGGCGAGGAGTGCGAGCTGTGCGTTCAATCGTTCGTCATCAATATCCTCAAGGGATTCCTCGAGTTCGTCAGTCAGTGTCTCGAGAACCGGACGGTCAGTCTCGTATAGTTCGGCACCGACGACGAGGCGCATCTCGCCCTCGTTCTCGAGGAGGGTGTCTATCCCGCGAGAAGCGACCGCAAGTGCGCTACTTGAGAAATAACCAGCAATGCGGTCATAGCGAACGCTTTGCTCAAGCGCAGGTATATAAAAATCTTCAACAAGATGAGAGCCGGAACCGTTAGACCGACTTTCGTAAATTGGCTCCCACGATCGAGATGTCAAAGATGGCATTGAATGTATCGACGTTGAGTTTTATTTCACTTATAGTTCTAGAACTACTCGTGCGCCACCTACTCAGCACCGACATCAGCTAATCCGTTTCTAAGCTTGTCTCGGAGCTCAGTGTTGAACTCGGTCCCGTTCTGGCCGTGATGGACGCGTTTATGACACGTTGGACAGAGAGCAACCACTTTTGATGGGTGGTCCTGTCCGCCTTTCCCGAGCTCATCAACATGATGGGCCTCTAAATACGGTTCACCATCTGCATTATCGAATGGTGCAGGCTCCTTGCAACCCTCACAGATGCCATTCGCGCGGGTCTTTACATATTCCTTGATAGCTTCTGCACGCTGGTATCGACTTCCCACACTCGGTTGTGAGATGTCGCGTACCGGATCATCCGATGCAGCTTCTTCGGCCTTCTTTCGTAATTCCCTAAGCTGCTCCGTGGTTTTTGGAATAGAAATTCCATTCCTTTCTGAATCTATATGATCATTTCCGATATAATCCTCAGCTTCTTTTGAAGGGAGATCGGCTTGTTCTTGTTCAGATTTTGGTGGTGTGTCTGTTACTGATGGCTCGTCCTCTCTTCCAGAGCTTGTCTTGCTCAAATGCTCTTTATCCGAGGAGTTTTTTGAAATGTGATTTGTTGTGGGCTCAGAAGAATTTGTTCCATTGAAAGTATCCGTGACTTTACTTTCACGACCCGCGTCACTCTCGTTTTCGGTATCAGTTGCCACCTCGATGTTAGTCGTGTTTCCATCGGACTCCTTGTTCTCCACATTCTGTGGCGACATATCTGGGGCAAATGGCAGAATATCCAGTGTGGTTTTGCCAGCTGACTCTTCACTTGGTGGGATAGTCCAATAGGCTTCCGAGAGCACTGGTGCTGCATCCAACACCCCCCTCGCAGCACTAGGTACCGATTCGAATTGTGAACATAGTTTTCGAAGCCGATCAACCACGAAAGGATGTGGAAATACTGGCGTCCAGTTTTTAATATTAACACATGATGGTCTTGGGAGATCAGCTGCTACATCATCGACTTGGTTGCGGACGTCGAAATTAATCGCGATCTGCTGGAGATTCGTTGCTGAGTCGGGTGTTTCTTCCTCCTCTGATGCAGTGATTAATCTGCCATATGCTTGTGCCTCACTCAACAGCTTCTCTTGATATTGCGTCGGGATTTCAGTCGATTTTACGTACGCTTTAAATTCCTCCAGCAATGATTCCGAAGTTTCAGCCTGATTCTCTTTGAGTGCTTCCTCTGCTCGTCCATATGTGACCGATCGTCGTGCATTCACCTCTCTCAGGACCGAATTTGTCGAGTTCAAAGCAGATTCCCATGGGACCACCGCATTACCAGTGGAATTGTTGTAAAGCGAAACTAACGCTCGTTGTGTATCAAGTTCAAACTCTGAGACGGAAGTTACCTCTTTACCGACCTTGTCTGATCGAACTATTCCTGTAAGTGGATATGTATTGTTCTCAACGATTTCAATACCTGCCGTGTCTTGTGGGTTTAGTAGTGATGGAATAACTATTGGAACAGCATATGGCTCAAAATCACCAGTCACTTCGACCCATGCAACCGCAGTCACCTGGCTCACCGAGTCGATTTGGGCGGGAATGATCTCACCGACTTCCGGAACGGCCTCTTCAGGGAGTGCACTAAAGGAGGCAAATATTCCAAGATCCGTGAGCTGATTTATTGTAACTGTTAATTTGTTTGGTATCAAATCGCCGTTGTGAGGAACCCACACTGGGAATTCATTATACTTGCCGATCAAATGCCCGTGTTCGTGGCTTTCTATCTCAGCAGTGATTATACTCCCAACCTGTATTGATTTGAGGCGATTATGAGGTTTAATACTCGCTGCAATCTTTTGTTCGGAAATCCCGGTTATTGCCGCATCAAGCGAATCCGGAAGTACAGGAGGAAGTTCACTACCAGGAAGTGTCACTGGGATTCCATCGTAGTGCCCGACAATTTCATTTCCGCGCTCCTCTATTTTTCTAACGGTGATCTCATCCCCTTTGTCAAACTCGGTTGTGATTCTTGCTGCAATTTGGTTTTTGGATACGCTCGTGACGGCAATGTCAAGAGTCTCAGGCGTTATGGGCGGTAACACAGAAAGGGGAAGCACGACAGGTATCCCATTGTATTGGCCAACGAACCTATCTCCACGACGTTCTATGTGTGAAATAGTCAACTTATCACCCGCCTCGAAATTAGGTCTGATCTCGGCAACGACCTTGTTTGCAGAAATCTCTGTAACCGTCACGTCGAGTGAATCCGCTAAGACGGGCGGCGTTTCTTCAGGCAGTATCGTGACTGGTACTGCCTCATATTGACCAACGATCCTATTTTGGCGCTGTTCTATGTCTTCAATCGTCAGCGTATCCCCCTTTTTGAGTTTAGTTTTGATAATTGCCGAAATATCGTTGACCGAAATATCCGTGATTACGACAGTCAGTGTATCAGGCAATACAGTTGGAAGTTCTGTAACATTGATAAGTATTGGAATCCCATCGTATCGACCGAGAAGCTGATCGTCATACATTCTCAGGTCATTTACAAGTAACTCCTCACCTTCCTCAAATTGAGATTCAGCTATTTTTGTAAAATCTACCTCAGCGGTAACTGAGTTCGTTCCGATGTCTGTTACATTGACAGGGGTCTGCCCTTCAAACGGGAGCTCCGGAGCAGGTATTTCAATTGGTATACCTTCGTGGATTAATGTGACTTCAGACATTTCTGGAGTGAGCTGAAGATCTAGCTCAAACGAGTCCCCTATTTCTCCCTTCTCACTTGCCGGTAGCCCAGAAATCCCTGCCGTAATATAATTCCGTTCTTCGGATATTACGGACGCATGTACATGATCGCCAGTGGAAGCTGGACACTCTGGAAGTCGTACTGGGACCGAATTATGAACTGCGTAAGCGTTTGACCTTTTAGTTCCAATAATCTTGAGGGTTAGCTTTGACCCGGGATCCGGTGCGTCAGAAAAGACAGAATCAGCTATCTGAGCAGACATGATCGGTAACGAAGGGTCCGTTACTTTGATTGACGTTTCAGTGCCTGGGGGAATGAACGGAACATAGAGTTCGGCACCGATCCCATCTTCGAAGAACACGTAGCTCCCATTCGATCCACTATTGGTGACTTGTACATCAATTGTTGTTCCGGGTTTTATTGGGTCAGATGGTCGGGTGTTTAGGTGATTGACCTCGTCTGCGGCCGATAATTGGACTGACTCAATTGCGCGTTCAATCTGAAAACGGTCTTTTGGCGTTCCATTCGTCGAGATGAATTCTGAGATATATGTCTCACGATCAATGAATGGAGTGAGACAGATCGCCCACGTACTGGATAACGGTATCGCAATTGCTTTATTTCCAACAACTTCACGCGGTAAGGGTCCTAGATTATATCCTCCTTGGTTTAGGATTGCGTTTCCACTACCGCTTATTCGATCGATTTCTCCGACAACTATCGAGTTATCTGATTGAGTTCCCATTGCGGTTATTTTGCAACCTCACTTGTAATACTGAATCTCGAGAGTTCTGTTTAATAACTGTCTAGATCGGTCTGTTTCATTTCATCACCGTCGTCTGCGAAGACGTTCGGACTAAACTCCAGATCAAGCACGTCTCGAGTCCGCCCAGCAGCGAGATCGCGTGCAAGTTCCCAGTCGTCGTGATCGTGGGGTAACACCTGAAGCAGCGCCTTGATAGTCGCCTTGAACGTCGAATCGGTGTCGAAGTTTCGTTCTCGGAGCCAGTCACAGCAGGCGCTCTCGCCCTGGACGTCGTAGACGTGCATCGCGGCGTGGACCTTGTCCAGCGCGAGACTGAAAGAGAGGTCATCCGGGTTCACGGGGATGCGACTCGAGCGATCCTCGGGCTTCTCGTTGATGTTCTGGACGCGATCATCGTGGCCGCGGAGGTAGATGTCACCGCGGCTCTTGCGCCACGTTTTCGTGCTGCGCTTGATCTCGTCGATGTCAACACCGATACCGAGACCGAGCTGGTGCCCCTCGTCGTAGGAGAACGTCTCGGACTCGTGGACGAGCCAGCAGAGGATGTACCACTCAGTGACGTCGTCGAGTTCGTCGATCCCTTCTGCCTCGAGGTATTCGTCGACCAGCACCTGCGTGACAGCCTCGCGGGCTTCCTCGAGGGCACGTCGCGGCGGGACCTCGTTGTCTTCGTCGTCGACGACAGGATATGCGTCGGCGAAGACGCGTAGCGTCGGACCGAACGCACTGATGATGACGTCGGTCTTGGTGAGGCTTAATCCGGAGTCGATCAAGTCTCGTGCAGCCTCTTTTGCGGCTGTTCGAGTGTCAGATTTGACGTCGCTCCAAAGGGAAGGGACGGCGTTTTCAGGGTCACGGTCTTTGTGCGGTTTGCGGCCTGTGAGGAGGAGAGTTGAATCTGCAGATGCACTCGAACGCATTCCAGCTCGCTGAGGCATTTCGCTTGTGATGGGGTGAGTAGAGGTGATGATGAATCCAGAATTGATTAGCGACATGGTCAGTGTATCCCATGCGTCTGTCTCCTTATGTGTGAACATTACTGTCATCACGCCACCAGGCTCAAGGACTCGATAGAGTTCAGAGAAGATATCACTCATCTTCTTTTCGTAGGAGTCATTAGCAAGTTCACGTTTTGATGACCCGTCTCCTGCAACAGAACGAAACCGATCAGGATTTGCTACTGCCTCATTCTCTTTGTCCGTGAGACTTTCTTGGAAGATTTCCGGAAAGACATCGTATAGGAGTTCACGCATCCAGACGTAGAATACGTCTGAAAGCTCGGCGTACATGATACTGCTGTAGTACGGAGGGTCCACAACAACTGCACTGATGCTGCCTTCGTCTTGGTTCAGGTCCGCAGCATCACCGACAGAGACATTTGCTGCCTCGGAATCCTCCGGAAGATAGTCAACAAGTTCGTCATAGGACTCGTATATTTTGTCGACGTACGAGACGAAGTCAACGCCACCGACTGAGATGTTGTTATCTACAAAGACTCGTTTGAAAGCGAAATTTTTTCCTTTAAACATACGACTGGGATATCCCTTGCTAGTGTCCCAATCAGCTAATCGACTATTTCGGTCAATCAACTTGCCGAACGAGAGAGTAAGTAGTGTAAGGATGGCTTCTGCGGTCTCTTGATCATGTTCCTCTTCAATCTGTGACTGGAAGTGATTGATAGCGTCAACGTATTCGTAGTTGCAGATTAGCTGCCGCGGAGAGAACAAGTTTCGCCATTCGTGGATTCCGAAGTTCCGAGGCTCAGTTGTTTTGTTCCCTTCGGGGATTGGAGTTGAGAGGAACGTAGATAATTCAAAATCTGACTGAATTCGTTCACGGGCATTCTCTATAGCTTGACGATCAGCGTCATTAGGTGAACGGAATCCGTGATGTCCATCGCTCTTTAGGTAACGAACACAGTATATCTCGTAGTCAAATTCTTCCTGATTGAACCGTTCCCGGACTTCGTCGTCTTCAGTAACAACCCCGCAGTTGAGACATTCTGCATCGCCTCCTCTGGAGACCGGGCCATTATCAGGATCAAATCCAGCAAGGTCACCTTCGTCTGGGTTGACAACAACTTCGTAATCTACAGTTCCGTTGTCCAGCACCTCGGGCCGAACGACTACACGTATGCCGTCGCTTCGGGTTCGAATCCACCACTTCGTCACTAATGGGATCTCCGCTCCACATGAACGGCATTTGACGTGGTACGTGCAGACGTAGTTATCCGGTGTGCGGCTTTCACGGGTACTAGGGAAGTATTCCTGAATACGGGGCTTAGCCCGATCATCAATTTTTTTTGCCCATTGTTTGACCGCAGTTTCGATATCACCAACAACTGGCGCATATTCCAACATAACTTTCAGAATTAGAGACGGTACTGGATTAAGCTCATTCGCATGAGTCGGGAACCCGTATCGAAGAGACTCGTACGGAATTACACCGCCGCCAGCAGTTGGATCTAATATTGCAGGTAATTTGCCATCCCAATGTTCTCGAAGAACATTCTGCATCTCTAATCTCTCTGAATCTGTAAGTGACTGGGTGAAGGGGCGAGGATAACCATAATGATCTTCTAGATTTCCACTTCGTTCATTTTCAGTCGCCTTCTTTTGTTCCACATACTCGTTCAGGCTCCCCTCCACCTCCCAGTTTGGTCCAATCTTCATCCACTTTAGAAGGTCATCAGAATCAATATCTTTTGGAAGCACTGAAGCAAGGATTGCCAACCGCGATGCTGGTGTTGGACGCCTTGCGAACCAAGGATGGAGATATCGGTGAGGCGGGAGATACTGAGGGTTCGCCTCACGAAGATTCTCAATACCGACCGTTTTCAGTGGTAGTTTTCCTTCTATCGCGAGCGGTTTCAACGACTCCTCAACCGGATCCTGAATCGGCTGTTCACTCATGGTTTGATATGATCCGTTAGTAGTGTTCGCAGTGCTTTCTCGCCATTTGGACTCGAGGGGGACCGACACTTCGCGTGCCAGTAGTAACACTCCTCGTCGCTCATTTGCACGATACCGCGACAGAACGCTCGCATTCGATCCACGCGCTGGATCGGCTTGATACCGATAAAACCCAACGCGAGCCGAACCCCGGCCGTCTCAGGGAGGAAGACCTCTCCCTGCCCGGAACCCGTCACACTCGAGTCGTCGATTCCGGCACTGTCGAGCGTCCCGCGAACCAGCGGCAGGATCGACCGTAGTCGACTTCCGGACAGTCGTCTGATCTTCACGGCCGTCCACTCGTCCCAGTCCCAGTGGTCGACCTCGAGGCTATCCGACTCGCCGAATACGTCCTCGAACGAGTCAGCCACGAGTTGCCGGTTCGGATTTGAGCGCTCGAGTCGGTCCCGCCGGGCCGTTGCCTGGTCCGCAGGCAGCAACTCGTATAGCGTCAGCGTGCCGCCATCGGGGCCACCATCTCGAACGAGTGCGAAGTTCGGACGGCCGCCGTAGACGCTACTACCGAGACCGCTGACTCCGGGCTGTTCCCGAGCCGACGGCGCAGACTCCGGCCGCGACTGTGACGTCATTGTTTGGCCTCTGGCGTGATCTCAGTCGGTCCTCGGGCCTGCACCTTCACGTCGATGTTCGTCTGTCCGAGGGCGTCCTCGAGTTCCGCCAGCAGATCGTCCTCATCGTCCGTGATCGGTTCCGGCTCCGGCAGGTCGACACGGAACTTCAGGTCGATCCTGACCGTGTCTCCGAACGGATCCGGCTGATTCGTCACGCGGGAGAACTCCTCGAGGCCGCCACGGAATGTCGCCTCGTACGTTGTGTCTGAAGACGACGCCGTCTTGTAATCCATCTTGACCGAGACGTGATCCGCCCGACCCTTGAACGCACTCTGCTGGGCGATGAACGACCCTTTCGAGAGTCGGTCCTCGCCGCCGACCTCAACCGTGACCTGCGACACGCCGGCATCGCCGTCCGACGAGGCCGCCGAAATCGCCTCGCCGCGGACCTCCTTGAACGCTCGAGAGGTGGCCATCAGGCTCGTCGCGTGGTCCCACTCGGAGGGCTGCACCCGTTCGTTGTCGGTTCCGAGTGAGGCCTGTTCCGCCCCCGATTCCGTCGAGTCTACACTCGTCGACTCAGGTCCGTCATCCGAGTCGTCGTCGCCCTCCGGCTCTACCGGTTCGGGAACCTCGATCGAGTCGCCGTGAACCTCAAGGAACGCCTCGATATCCGTGTAAACGACGTACTCGTCGCCGATCTTCACGTCCGAGTCTTGAATAGATGTCCGAACGTCGGGTGACTTCACCAACGGTGAATCCTCGTCCCAGCTGTCCGGCTGTGCGTCTTTGTCGCCGTCCCAATAGACGGTCTCGCTTTCGCCATCCCAGTAGACGTATCCAGAGTCGTCGACCATTCGTTTGACCGTCTTTCGCAGCGGTTTCGTATTTAAGAGGTAGGGAAGACCAGGCTTCTTTGCGAACTGGGTGACCAACTGATGGGTCGTCATGCTGTCCTGGGTCCGCTGCCAAAGCTTCTGTTTGAAGAAGGCCGTCCCCTTTGCACTCGCGTCCGCTCGGATTAGGCGGTCGTCGAGCGTCTCCTCGACTGCGTTGACGAGCGTCGTCCCACCGTTGGCCTCGGTCGCGTTAATCGTGATGTGAGTTAGCCCGTCTCGATCGACGTAGTAGAGGTGCCGATAGACGCCACGGACAAGTTCGCCGAGTAGTCCGTGGGCCTGATCACGACGCTCTCGAAGCTCCTCGATCTGCTCGTTCGACAGATCTGCAGTCTGCTGGGAGTCGTCAAGCAAGGCCTCGATCGCCTCGAGCTGGCGGGCCTCTTGAATTCCGCTCTTGATCCGTTCCTCGTCCGGCGCGAGGAAGAGGACGTAGTTCTTGTAGACGCGACTCTGTACCTGCCCACCGTGTTTAGATGCGGATTTTTCGTACAACGTCTGGATCTTCTCTGGTGTATTATCACCGCCGTCAGCCACCGGAGCGGTATCAATATGCATAACAGCGAGTTGTGGCTTCGACACCTTGTCCGGCAGGTCAGCCGGCGACTCAGGGAAGACGACCGTATCGAACCCACCAGTCCCGACCTCAGTCTTGAGCCGGGACTCGAATCGCGATCGTGCCTGTGCATCCGGTGTATTATCCACGCGCTGATCGATAATCCGGATGAGATTCGGATCAGATTTGAACCGTACGCGTTCCTCGTCGTAGAGGTAATAACACGCGACGGTCATGTCGCCGCCTGCCAAGGCCTCGAGTGCCGAGTCGTAGTTGTCGAATCGGATTTCAGGATGGCCAAGTGTTGCATTCAGTTCTGCACGGGTAAGGCCGGTGGCTTGTTCACCGTATGCTAGACTATGCCAGAGAACGGAAGTGGTCAATTGACTACCGAGCGGTGGAATCCCTTTCTCGGTCCACTTTCGATCCTCAAGTTGGGCGTGGGCGGTACCCTCTCCATTATAGATATCTGCAGAGACGGCCGCACTTAGATCGACGAACTCGAAGAGCGTCTCGTGAAGGGTCGAATCAATGCTGCCCCCTGGGTCGTCGTCGGCCGGTGTGAGATCGTACAGTCGAACGAAGTGTCGATCGTAGTACTCTGACCGATGGTTCCAGAGGTAGTATACGGCTCGCGCCAGCAACTTCAGAGCACCGCGCGTCCGCTGGAACCGAGGAATCGTATCTATTTTTTCGGTCAGTGTGTCCAAGACCGTTGGGTGGAATGGATATTCACGAGTAAGTCGGTCAACGTAGCTCGCTTCTGTCGCTTCCTGCGGGAACTGTCGCTCGCTCTCCGTGTAGAACTGAAAATAGTTCTGACTGATTGACGCCGCAGCATCATCGTCGATTTCCTCGAAGAGACGATGTTGAAGCACCTGCCCGACTTCGCTCTCGTCGGTCGGAGTGATGGTCTTGTGTTGTCGCCGCCCGATCTGATTGAGCTCGTCAATAAGGGAGCGGACATCATCTGCTTCTTTCTCGAAGGCGGTATCAGCTATACTGTAGACTACCGTGACGTCGTCGACTTCTGATGCTGTCTCGAGCAGCGAGAGAATAAAGCTGAGCGTCTGGTTTGCTAGGGTTGACTCACCGACTTCGACTCCCGACGCAGCTACCAGATACGCGGCAATCTCGTCGATGAGAATAAGTGCCGGTCCGTCACCGCACTCGAAGAGATCCTGGAGCGTGTTTCCACCGGGTGCTTGCTGCTCCTGATCGTACTCTTTGATCTGTTCATAGCCATCGAGACCGTACAGCTGGTACGCTATTTCACCCCACATTGTCCGCGTATTCGGGGCGTTCGGATCTGACCGGTCGCTTCTAGCATTTCGAGCATCAACATCCCCGCCGACGAATACAGCGGAATCAACAGCCAACCCCTCTTTGGCAGCATCCTGATAAGTGCTGACAAGATCGCTGTCGTCTTCTAGAAGATGTTGCTCGAGATTATCGATTGCAGTTGGGGCTGTCGCAAGATGATATGATGCAATCAAGTCGTGTGTTTTTCCACCTCCGAAACGGGTATCGAGACAGAGAATACTGCTATTATATTGTCCCTCATACCCCCCTCCAGCGAGGAATCGCCCGGTGAGATTGCTCAGGAGAGTTCGTAGCCCCTCTGTTGGATACGTCATCTCGAAGAACTGGGCCGGGTTCTTGTAGACTGGTGGCGCATCCTCTGGAGAATGTGCAACGGTTGCGAGACTGGCGGCAAACTGCTCCTCTTGGAGAGTTCCTTCAAGAACGTCCTCTCGTGGTGAACAGGCATCAAATAGGCTCGAATACTCGGTGTCGCTCATTCATTTCCTCCTTTTAGTTCTGGTTCGGAGACAATCACGAATTTCTCATGGTCGCTATTGTCAATCATTGCATGGGCAATACTCTTGGATTCCGCAATATCGACTTTGACAGCATCACCGACATTGACGCCGAATTTTTCAAGCTCACTGCCCGAAAGATTCACCCGGCCAGAATTCCCTGTATTTTGTCCGATTCGTTTCCGAGTCATCGACTATTCCTATCAATAGATTAGAAGGACATAACCTTTACTTAGTCTAACCGAGGTCTCGGTATATCCTATAATCTGTCCTCTCTTTGAATTGGTCTCTCTGACACTGTTTTACACCGTGATGTTGACAGACTATGCCCTCTCGAATGCTTGTTTGGGGTTGGTGAGTTGGTCTCAAGTCTCATCATTCACAACCGACATACTTCCTTTTCGATCTCGACCAGTTGGTCGGGGCCGACAAGCGTTATTCGATCATTGAGTTGCTGGAGGAGCCGACCCTCAATTCCTAGATGAATCCGTATACATCGATAACCCGAATACGGCCTCTTCGCCCGACGAAAATACTGCTCTAGCCGATAAAAAGGCCCGCAGCACTTGACATCAAATGCGCCCGTGGCCAACGCTGATGGACCCGGCTATTCCCCTGACTAAACAGGTGGGCTCCCGGCTCTATCACAAACGGAAAACGGCAGTTTTCCCCGGCGAAAAAGGTGGTTCTGCCGATAGATTGACCTCCTGTGTAACCCCTTCGCTGATTTCCCGTTAGAGCTACGCCAGCCCCGACGTCCCTCGACCAACCTGTCCCGACTAGCCCGGGGCGAGGGCCACATCACCCCGGCCTTCGTACCCCTGTATATGATTCCGAATTCCGGTGTTCTGTCCGACTGAAATGCCGGTTTTATAGACAGCTCGGTTCTCAATTTGTGCGAGGACCCTTTCGGTCGAGGAACGACCCACCTTCTCTGATCGTCCCTGTTGACTGCTTCGGGTAGATGGTCGGGAAGCCCGGGCCTTTTCCCTTCATTCTTAGAACCGAATTTCGACGTTTCGCCCGACGAGGATGTCGGTTCTACGGATAGTTCGGGTGCCCACGTTGAGGAGCGCTTCTCTCTGGTGGTCCGACTCTTGCTCCCCGACCAACTTTGTTCGATGACCCGGGGTCATCTTCCCCATGTCCCCGCGCCCTCGAAGCAGCCTCTGAATTCAGATTCCGCCGTTTTCGCCGACCGAAATGCTGGTTTTGCGGATCGCTCGGCTCGTAACCAGAACCGTCTTCCTGAGAACTCTCACCCCCGTCGATCCTCCCTCCCTCCCCCGGCCTATTCATTGGAGAGTGCCCTATCACCCCCGACACAAACACTCGTGTGACACCTGGCTCATGTCGACGAGGTGCTGGTGGACGTCGGCGGCGAGGCGGTGCATGGCCTCGGCCTGTTCCTTGGTTGCTACCCCGAGGCGGTAATAGGTCTTCGTTCGGTTCCGGTTCCACAGCTCGGCAAGGTCGTCCCCGAACGCGTCGTCGTAGAGGCCGATCTCGGCCCCACGCTGGTAGAGCCACCGGTGGCTACTGATGACCTCTTCAGAGGCCATTGCGCCGTCGTGAATCAGCCGGAACTGGATGGTTCGCTCGATTGCGGCGAACGCCGACTCGATCACCACTGTATAGTACCCTTTTTCGAGGAGGTTCGACCCGACCTCCAATAGCCGGCAGGCTCGGCGAAGTTGGACCAACTCTGCATCGTCGACGTTCAGTCCTTCCTCCACCGTCCCGGGAGCTCCCTCGAAGGTCCTCTCGGCCGCGACCAAGTGCTCCCGAATCTCGTCATTCACCATTGGTGTACACCTCCGCCTTGAGATCGGTGAGTTGGTCGGACTCGACCAACGTGATCCCGTCGTCAAACTGAGGCCGCAGCTGCCCAGCTATTCGTCGGGCGCTGTCTATCGATTCGACGAGTGGCTGGAACGTGTACCTGTTCCCCTCGAACCGTTGGTCCTCCAGGTCGGCAACGACCGATTGGACGGTGCGCCGGACCTCCGTCTTGTCACCGTCGACGATCACCAGGAGATCGATGTCGCTGGCCCTGTCGGCATCACCCCGGGCGACACTACCGAAGAGGACGACCCCAACCAACTGCTCTATCTCTTCCTGGAGTCGTTGCAGGAACGCCCGAATTGGTCGGTGGAACTCGGACTGGGGAATAGCGAGTACTGGCTCTGGCTTCGTGAGCCGCTCGCGATTGATCTGCACCTGTTGAGCTCGACCGTCCTGTGCAATCTGCACGGCGTCGAGTTCGCCAAGCAGTCCGACTGCCTTCGAGATCGTGCCCTGATTGGCTTCCGTGAGGGTTGCGAGTTCACTTATCGAGTACGCAGTATACGGTTGGTCGATCAGGATATCGAGAATGTCCTGCATCGCCTGATACCGGAATACCCGCTCATTCGGGAACGGATACTCCAGTTCGATCGAAATGGACTCTTTCCTATTAGGCATACTATTCCTAATAGGAATACATTGAAAACTCTGGTGGTGAACTAGTGGTCCTGTAGAAATGTCGAGTAGCGATCGCTCCAGAGGACCGTGCTGAATACAGCGCACAGATGTTTTAAACAAGTTCCACAGGCATGGGTGGAGAATGAATTATTACGTGTGAGGCAGTGTTCATGTCCATGCCCGGAAATGCTAGCTGGGGAGAATTACTTGTTGGCGCATATCACCAGCTCCTCAACGAATGTGAGCTTGTAAATTATAACAATCGCTCGGCAGAACCAGGAAACCAGATGGAGACTGATGTTCTCGCAATAAAAAACGATAGTGAAAACAATAAACAGCACATCTACGTCTGCGAGGTTGTAACCCATCTAGGCGGCAGTCTGTACTCTGGCACGCCAGATAATAAGGAAGGTTGGTGGATGGACTATTCAAACACCAGTTCCTACCACTACTCCTTAGAGACGCTATGGCGAAAATTCATAGATGCCCATCAGTACGTTGACGAGACCTTTCCCAACGCTGAGTATTCGTTCCAGTTCTGGGCACCAGTAGTGACAGGCAGTCAAAATCACGGATATCTCATCCAAGGACTTGAGAAGCTTGAAGGTGAATTTGAGGATGAAACTGGTGAACAGCTGGAACTCGTTATCAACGCCAAATACTCCGATCGGATCGAGGATTTACGAGACAAAGCCAAGGATGACACCAGTAATTATGGCTCCCCCGCATTCCGATTCCTTCAAATTCTGGAAAACCTAGAGTGAACAGCCGATTAGCAGGCCGGGCAAATCTCTGTATTCATCAGATGAATCTGGTCTCAACATAGCTGAACTAATCCATTTCACGACGTGATTGCTTTCTCCGGATGACTTCCTGCTATACCCGCATAGCCTCTCCAATACGCGACTCGGTTGGCTCTGCAAGGTAGGGCTCGATGGCGGAGTAGTCGGACCAACCGCCGATGCTCATCATGGTCCGGACGTCGACCTGCCGCTCGACGAGGTGATAGGTCGCCCAGGACCGCCGGAGATCGTGCGAGGAGACTGATTCCCACCGTTGATTGTCTGTCTGCTCTGCGACGGCGTGAGCGGCTTCCTTGACCCACCGTCGGACGGAGGGGGTGCTGGCGTCGACCCACGAGTCGGATGGACTGAGGCCACGCTCACGGCTGTACTTGTGGATGTCGTCGGCGACACTGTCGGGCATCCACGCGTCTCGCGTCGTCTTTGCTCCACCCTTCGTATTCTTCCCCTGTACCTCGAAGAGCCAGATATCACCGTCGTCCGAGTATCGGAGGTTGCTGTCGCTCGGGTAGCTCACCTCTGACGCTCGAAGCCCGCACCGGCCCATTAATTGGATGGCCACCTCACGAGCCCAGCCGTCTTCCCCAGCTGCTCGCTCCAGCCGATCTAGTTCGTCGGGGGAAAGCCAGCACTTCGTTACGTCGTCGCTATCGTCCACACGAATCATAACCGGAAATCACAGTGTATCCGATTATAACTTTGCTTCTTTTCGGGGGGTCTGACCGAGATAGGAGGGTCAGAGGCCTGTTCGTAATCGGATTATGCAATAAAGCGATTAGAACGCAAATACATCGAGTCTGACGCTGCTCCGGTAGCCGTCACTCGTGTACCTCCGCTCCCGTCCGGAAACTCGTGAGCTCGTCGATGCGGTCCTCCAGATCCTCGATCTCTTGGTGTAGCTCCTGGGCTTCTTCGCCTTCTGTCGCTGCGAGTTGGTCTTTGAGACCTTGTAGCCGCGTCTGTTTGACCTCTTCGTCTACCTCGGCCTTTCGAACGTACTCGCTTTCGTTGATTTCGTAGACGTCGCTCTCGGTCAACTCTGTCACCTCGAGCGCGTCGTCAACCTTGTTGCGGTCTACTCCCATGACACGCTCGGGATCGATTCCAGCGTCCTCGAGCGCCGCCAGCACCTCCTCGTTGTCCTTGAGCGTACGGTTGCGCCGAGTCGTCCGCTGGACAGAGCCGAACGGACCGTTGACGGGCCGATCGTGGTGGAGGCGATTGAGGAGCACGTCGGCGACATCCTGACGGAAACTGTTGGCGTTGCGCTGCACATCCGAGAGTAGGGTGTACAGATTGACCAGTGCCTCCGTTTCCATTTCCTCCAGCGTGGTTACGTCGTGGCGCTCGAGCACATCAACCAGCAGGAGCGCGTCGGCGTACACATCGAGATCTGGCTCCGTCCGGTCTTCGGTCTCCGGCTCAGCCTCGGCCTCGAGCAGCTGTGTCGCTGTCGGCCCATCGGTCTCGACGATCACGCCAGTATCTTCGTCGATCTCGAATCGAGGATGGAGGCTCCACACCGCCGGGTAGGGATCGGCATCAGGCGGGAGCCGATCGAGCTGGAACCCGTTCGGTGCATCGGTGATGCGCCGGTACAGCGTCTCGAACTGATCGCGCTGGAGTGGTCGCTGTTCGTCTTTGTCCTCGAAGCTGATGATGACACGTTGCTCCTGTACGTCGCTGATCCGGAACCGATTGTGCGACAGGGGCGTGACGAGCGTCGCTCCATCCGGGAGATCATCGAGTTCGTCGAGGAGCGTGTGCCAACTCACACTAAACGGCATAGTAGATGAGAAGTGGTCGGAACGCAAAACCGTACGGGATGCGTCCAGACCGATCATCGTTGCGGCCGTCGAGGCTGTCGACATCCTCGAAATCACGCCCCTTCTGTCGTCACTTCATCGTGCCTCCAATACGCCGAGTATTATGGACCAGGTGGCCCAATAGATCGATATGGAACGACGGTGGGACGAATTCGCGGCCGACATTCGATCCGGTGATTCCGAGCAGGTTAACGAGACGATCGACGAAATTGAGGAATTGGATCTCGATGAACGGGTTCAGCTGTTCGAGACCTGCTTTGACGAGTTGACCTCCATCTACGCGCAGAGCGATGACGGATACGTCCGACAGTCGACCGTCCGGGTTGCAGAACGACTGACGCCGGGGATCGCACTGGTGTTCGCCGTCGCTGAGAGCGACCGATCGATCGAGGCAGATGTGGACACCGTTCGCCAACAAACGGACGAAATCGGTGGATTCCTGCTGGAGGCACTGACCGACGAGGACGGTCGTGTCAGGCAGTCGGCCAAGCGCGGGCTGAAAGATGTGTTCAGAACCTACGATTCCCTCGAGGACGAGGAGACGATCGAGGCGTTCGCCGTCGAATTGGACGAGATGGCGACGGAGTACTCGGACAAACGCCGAAAGCACCTCCTCGAGGCGAAAGAGGACGCCGAGTTTTTCCTCCAATCCGGCTTCGGACGGCTTCTCGAAGGGTTCCAGAAAGAATTCGGCGACTCTCTGGAAAAGTAGGACGAGTATCGGTCTTTAGCTAAGCGAGAAACCACGTGACAGCGACGGCTTATCGTGGATACTTTTCGGAAGGAATGAGGAGGTGTCGAGTGTGCACAACGAAACCTCCTCATCTCGGATTATGCGTCGGCTCACTACATTGTTTCCCTCCGAGTTCCTCGA
>LFFM01000888.1_pt1 | contig 21263 bp, 18 predicted proteins | sample 643131 | NCBI WGS metagenome assembly LFFM01 (sample SAMN03777445, study PRJNA286221) | soda lake metagenome | biome: soda lake; feature: Kulunda steppe; material: water; isolation source: sample Tc-Br brine of Tanatar trona crystallizer | place: Russia: Kulunda steppe | collected 2011-07
AGATGACGACCCGGATGAAGATGACGACCCGGATGAAGATGACGACCCGGATGAAGATGACGACCCGGATGAAGATGACGACCCGGATGAAGATGACGACCCGGACGAGGATGACGAAGACGAGGACGACGAGGACTGATCCACCCGTTCCGAGGGTCCCACACCTCAAGAAGAGCTCGTGAGATCGGGAGTGGGTGACCGTCCCCTGTGCCGGCGCGTTTTTTCGCTCGAATCCTCGGTAGCGAACCTCCGGTAGCGCTCTGTCCGCGGTCGGATCGGTTCTCCCGAGCGCTCAGGGGTACGCCCCGAGGCGATTCATACGGACGCCTTCAGGTACTCCTCGTTCAGTTCGTATTCGCCGTCGTCGTTCTCGATCAGGTACTCGCCGTAGTACGGGACCCGGTTCGCGACGACCGTCTCGAACGCCTCGGCGATCTCCGCCCGGGTCATCTCGCCCATCGACCGCAGGTCGTCGTTCCGGTTGAGACAGCCTTTCAAGTACCCTTCGTGGGTGACGCGAACGCGACCGCAGTTCGCACAGAAGTCGGCGTTCTCCACGGGATCGACGATCTCGACCATGCCGTCGCCGACGAAGTAGCGCTTCCGGTCGTGCATCTCGCGGCGCTCGACGCGGTCGGCCTTCCCCGCGAGCCAGTCGTGGACCCGGCCGATGTCGACGTTCCACTCGGGCTTCCCGGTCAGCTCGGGCATGTACTCGATGAGCTGGAGCTGGAGCCCCTCGTTGTCGGCGACGTGGTCGACCATCTCCTCGACGTAGCCGGCGGTGTGGGTGAACACGACCATGTTGAGCTTCACGGGATCGAGCCCGGCGTCGACGGCGGCTTTGACGCCTTTTAACACCTGGTCGTACGCGCCGGACTTCGTCACCGCGGCGAAGTCGTCGGGGTCGAGCGCGTCCTGTGAGACGTTCACCCGGTCCAGCCCGGCGGCCTTCAGGTCGACGGCTCGCCCCGGGAGGAACGTGCCGTTCGTCGTCATCGACGTCTCCATCGAGTCGGGAGTCCGTCGAACGATCTCCTCGAGGTCGTCGCGGAGCATCGGCTCCCCGCCGGTGAACTTCACCTTTCGGACGCCGTACCCCTCGACGACCTCCAGGAAGCGAACGACGTCGTCGGTGCTCATCTCGTTCTCGCCGGGATCCATCGGTCCACGCGTATCCCCCAGCCCCTCGTTGTGACAGTAGATACAGTCGAAGTTACAGCGGTCGGTGAGTGACACGCGAACCCCCGTCACCTCCCGTCCGAAGTCGTCCGCGAGTGGGCCGCTCATGGATCGAGGAAGCCACTACGAACGCTTAAGCGTCCGGGTCGATCCGGTCGTCGCGTAACGCGATCCGGTTGCGTCTCGGGCGTCGAGTGCGCTTCGGGAGTCGAGTGCGCCTCGGGCGCCGAAACGGATCACGCGGTCCCCGCGACACGTTCGAGCGCTTCCGGGTCGACGTCGGCCTCGAACAGCCGCGCGCCGCAGTCGTCACACGTCGCCGCGAGCACGTCGTACTGCCGGCAACAGGACTCGACGACGGTCGTTCCGAGCGTCACCGAACCGTCGCAGGTCGGACAGTCCTCCACGAACAGCCGGAGACCACCGAGCAGCTCGCTGCGCTGTGCGGTGGGGAGCCCGGCCCATTCCACCCACCGCTCGGCGAGCACCTCGGCGGCTGCCACGTCGACGATGAACGCCGATCGGGACTCCCACTGTCCGATCCATTCGCCGTCGAGGGCGGCCGCGAAGACGTAGCCGCGGTCGACGAGGTCGATCGAGTCGGGATCGACCTCGAGGAATCGTGCCAGCGCGGCCGCGTCGCCGTCGGCGTCGGCCAGTTCGCGGGCGCGGTCGGTCCACGTCACATGGAACGCCGGCTCGAGCACGTAGTCGTCGACGGCGGGGTCATCGAACAGCACCCCCGCGTCCACGAGGCGGGCTCCGGGGTCGAACGGCGCACCCGTTTCGGCGTCGCCGCCGGACCCGCCCGCACCGGCCGCGACGGTCGCGGCCGTCGAGCGTGCCGGCCCCTTGTCGAACCACGCCAACACGCGGTCCGGGAGGTACCGCTTCGTCAGCGTCGGAGTCCCCGGCACGAGGTACCCACGGACCGAGATCGTCGCGACGGACGCGCCGAACACGAGCAGCGCGCCCGGGACCGACACCGTCGCGACGAAGAGGGCGATCGCCACCGCGATCACGACGTTCACCGCGGTGCAGGGGAGACAGCGGTTCGGTCCGGTGTAGCGTGGATCCCGCAGCCATGCGGGAAGCGTGAATGACGTCGCCATGGCGCCATGGAGGCCACGATACGGCATAGTTATGGCACCCATACCGTCACGGCCCGCGTTCCATATACGCCTCCCGTGAACGGTCCGTCCTCGAGCCCAACCGTTCCCGGAGCGTCCCCTCCCCGTCAGGAGCCTCGATCCCGATCGTCACCGAAGGCGAGAATACTCAATGAAGTTATAACTCTCTCGTCAGAGAAACAGAGACGAGATATTTCACACGGTACGGACCTCATAACACAACTATAGACAATCAATAGACACATAAATACTGTTAATAGTTCTGACGGTATTGTAGTAGCAAGCGGTTTCCTGCCGATCGGGGGGAGCCTGTGGAGCGTTCCATGAGCCAAATCCAGTCATCCGAAACCGGGGACAGCGAGGGACCGAGCGACGAATCACTGGACGAGGCGGGCCCGGAAGTCATCTCGACGGACGAGGTGTTCGCCCTGTTGAGCAACGAGCGACGCCGGAGCGTGCTGCGGCACCTCTCGATGAACGGCGGGGAGGTACGCCTCCGCGAGCTCGCCACCACGATCGCCGCCGAGGAGAACGACGTCGAGCCGGTCGAGGTCACGTACGCCCAGCGCAAGCGGCTGTACACGTCGTTGTATCAGTCACACCTACCACGGATGGAACGGAGCGGCGTGATCGAGTACAACCGGAACAGCGGGGCCATCACCCTCGCGCCCGGGGCGGACACGTTCGACGCGTACCTCGAGGTCGTCGGCGACGACGAGTTCACGTGGTCGGAGTTCTACCTCGGGCTCGCCGGGCTCTTCGCCGCGGTTACGCTGGCGTACGCGACCGGGACGCCCCCGTTCAGTACGCTCTCGGCGACGGTCGTGATGGGATCGTTCGCGCTCCTCCTCGCGGCGGCGGCGGTCGCCCACTTCCGATACACGCGGGCGAGCCAGTTGTAGCGGGTTGGCGTCGTGCGCCTGCCGTGGGTTGGCGTCGTGCGCCTGTCGCGGGTTGGCGTCGTGCGCCTGTCGTGGGTTGGCGTCGTGCGCCTGTCGTGGGTTGGCGTCGTGCGCCTGTCACGGGTCGACGTCCGTAATTCTGTAATCGGCGTCCTTGCTCCCCGGCCCTCCAGTCCAGCGATCCGCCGATCCGAAAACCCGTCGTTATCTCCGCCGATAATCGCGGCCGTGCTTTGATAGCCCGGTTCGATCGACGTTCGGGTATGACGTCGATTCGACGGACACGCTTCGGGCTCGCGGGACGCTACGAGGCGTTTCTTCGGCGGACGATGGACGTGTTGGGCGTCTCGGGATCGATCGAGCGCAAGGTCCTCGCCGCGGTCGGGATCCAGCTGCTCGTCACCGTCGGGATCTTCCTCGTCCCCTTCCTGTTCGCGGGCACCGTCTGGTACGTCCTCTCGGGCGTGCTGTTCTGTGCGGCCCTCGTCGCCGTCTACAACACGGTGCTGATCGTGCGGCGCGACTTCACGGAGCCGGTGCGGGAGCTGGAGCGGCAGGCGGACGCCATCGCCGCCGGCGACGTCGGCACCCGGGTCACCGAGACGGACCAGGCCGACGAGATCGGTGCGCTTACCGCGTCGTTCACGGACCTCCAGGGCTACCTCGAGACGGTCTCCTCACAGGCGGACGCGCTCGCGGACCAGGAGTTCGACGACCCGTCGCTCGAGGCGGACGTCCCGGGCGCGTTCGGCGAGTCGCTCTCCCGCATGGCGGAGAACCTCGAAGCGTACACGACCGACCTCGAGACGCTCGTGGCGGCGTTCGGCGACGCCACCGCCCGGGCGACCGAGGGCGACCTGACCGCGACGATCGACGTCGCCGCGCTGTCGGTCGAGCGGGACCGGTACATGGCGCTCGTCGAGGACTACAACCGGCTCGTCGAGACGCTCGGGGAGACGCTCGTCGAGGCGCAGGCGTTCACCGGGGGCGTCGCCGACGCCACCGACGACGTCACCGTGAGCATGGACGAGCTCGACGAGGCCAGCGGCGACGTGGCCCGCTCGGTGCAGGCGATCTCCGACGGGGCGACCGAACAGACCACCGACCTCCGGTCCGTCGCGGGCGAGATGAACACGCTGTCGGCGACCGTCGAGGAGATCGCGGCGTCGGCCAACGAGGCGGCACGGACGGCACAGGGGGCCGCGGATCGGAGCCGGTCCGGGCGGGAGGCCGCCGAGGACGCGATCGACGAGCTCGACCAGCTGGAGTCGCGGATCGCGGAGACGGCGGGCGCGGTCGAGGACCTGGCCGACCGCGTCGCGGAGATCGACGAGATCGCGTCGGTGATCGACGGCATCGCGGAGGAGACGAACCTCCTCGCGCTCAACGCCTCGATCGAGGCGGCTCGCGCGGGCGAGAAGGGGGCCGGATTCGCGGTCGTCGCCGACGAGGTCAAGTCGCTCGCGGAGGAGGCACGCGGCTCCGCGGCGGAGATCTCCGAGCGCATCGAGGAGGTACAGACGGCCACCGCGGAGACGACGGACGACGTCGAGACGATGGAGACGCAGGTGTCCGAGAGCGTCCACACCATCGAGACGACGCTCCGGGAGTTCGACGGGATCGTCGACGAGGTCACGACGGTTAACGGGACGATACAGGAGATAAGCGACGCGACCGACGACCAGGCGGGGACCACCGCGGAGGTCGTCGACATGGTCGACGACATCGCGGCGATCAGCGAGCGCACGTCCACGGAGGCGGAGAACGCGGCGGCGGCCGCCGAACAGCAGACGGCGACCGTCTCGACGGTGACCGAGAGCGTCCACGACGTCTCGGCGCGGTCGGACGACCTCCGGGCGCTGCTCGCGAGGTTCGAGGTCCCGAACGGGGACGAGCAGGTCACGGGCGGGACCGGGGGTACAGGTGAGACGGGGGCCGGGACCGGGGGTACAGGTGAGACGATGGACGGAACCGAGGCGGTCGCGGACGGGGGCGACGGCTCGATGGAGTGGGTCGGCGAGTCGGCCGCGCCGATCGAGCCGCCGGGAGCGACGCGGGGCGGACCCGATCAGGACTGATCGCCGTCGGGCGACGCGATGGAGGCGGCCATCATCACCTCGTCGACGTACTCGCCGTCGATCCGGTAGTGGTCCTTCCGCGTCGCCTCCCGCGTCCAGCCGTGCGCCTCGAGGAACGAGACGGCGTCGGTGTTCGTCGCCGGCACGCTGTTGTACAGCTTCTCGAAGCCGTGTTCGCGGGCCCACGACGTCCCTTTTCGGAGGAGCGTCTCGCCGATCCCCCGACCGCGGTACTCCTCTAAGACGCCGACGGTGAGCCGCGCCGTGTGTTTCAGCTTGTCCGTCTCGGGGAGATCGAGGTGGACCCAGCCGACCACCTGGTCCTCGACGGTCGCCACGAAGAACATCCGCGACTCGACCTCGTTGTTTCGGAGGATGATCTCCTCGTAGTCGAGGAGGTCCGCCACCGTTTCGGCCTCGATGTAGGAGCCGTTCTTCGCCACCTGTCTGATGGCGCCGACGAGCCCCGTCAGGTCCGCCTGTCGGGCGGTCCGGATCGTAAACCGGGAGCGGTCGGACTCGTGGACGGTGCCGGCGTCGGTGTCGAAGGCGATCTCCAACTCGTCGCCGACCTTCCGAACGTAGCCGTCGCGGCGCAACACCGCGAGGTGGTGGCCGAACGCGGCCGGCTCGAAGCCGAGTTCCTGGCGGACGTCCTCCGCGGGTACGGAGCCGCGGCGTTCGACGTGCTCGTAGATGTCCTTTCGGTCCCTGTTCTCGATCGCGACGCGTCTGGCGAGCTCCATGCTGGTCGATACCACGGTGCGCTACTTAACGATTGCCACGAAAGAACGTGATAAACAACGTCGATGAGAGCACAGAAGCGCGGCCCCCTAGCACACGCGAGCGGCTACCGACGATGGAGCCCCGTCAACAGCGCGGCGACATCGGTGATGTCGTGCGTGTCGAGGAGGACTTCGGCGGCCTCGCGGACGGTGACGTCCGGGTCGGCGTCCACGCCGTGACAGCCGGCGTAGACTGCGAGCCAGTCGCGGGTCGCGGCGTGTAGCCGGTCCATCTCCCGTTGGGAGAACCACACCCACTCGTCCGCGGTCCGAGCCTCCACGTAGGTCGCGACGACCGGCCCGAGCCCGTCGCGGGCGGCGACGAGCGCGGCCTCGTCGGGATCCGCGACCCGCGTCCCGGCGAGCCGGACGTCCCCGTCGGCCACGCGGTCGACGAACGGGCGGCCGTCGGGGGTGGGAGCCCCGTCGACGCACTCGCGCGCGTCGGTTGCCGCCGCCGCGAGGGTCGCGATCCGGTCGGCGTACGCTGAGGGCATTCGTTCACCCCTGTTCGTACTCGACGCCCTTGCCGCCGGCCGGGTGCTCCCACTCGGTGTCGGCAACGATCGCGCAGGTGCCACACTCGACGCACGGCTGGGTGTCGAGACTGACGAGCCGCTCCTCGCTCCCGTTCGTCCGGACCGTCTCCTCGCGGTAACAGCCGCCGCCGAACCCGACCGCGCTGACGGGACACGCCGTGACGGCGGTCCCGCTCGCCTCGAAGCTGTTGTCGACCAGCTCGATGTGCGGCTCGCCCACGTCGTACGTCAGGTCGCCGATCCGGTCGGCGAGATCCGGCGGCTCGACGTCGTTGTCGCCGGTCACCGGCTCGCCGAGCACCTCGCCGATCCGGGTCGGAAGCGTCACGTACGAGAAGCGCGTGTCCGGGACCATCCCGAGCAGGAACGGCGAGTTGAACGCCCGCTCTATCGCGCCGTCGAACGCCTTCAATCCCGCCGCCCCGATCGGCGACCGGATCACGGCGTCCCCGATCGTGTTGAGCAGGTCGCTCTCCGAGACCGACCGGGTCGCGCGGTAGCGTGCCGGCCGGAGCTGGTCCATGACCCCTTCCTCGTTGAGCTTCGCCTCGTACAGCTCGCCGGCCGCGGACGGGTCCCCCCGCGTCTTCGCGTCGGCGTACGCCTCGGCGGCGAGCCCGCCGGCGGTCACCGCGTGGTTCATCCCCTTGATGATCGGCCCCTGCGCCTGCATCTGGCCGGCGGCGTCGCCGACGAGGAGGAGCCGCCCGCGGTGCGGCGAGGGGTGGGCCACCTTCTTCGAGTCCGGGACGAGCTTCGCCGCGTACTCGCGCTCCTCGTACTCGCCCTGAAGCCACTGATCGAGCAACGGGTGCGTGAGCAGCGCGTCCAGCAGCTCGTGCGGCTCCGCCCGCTCGGCCGCGAGCGAGTCGAGGTGGAAGACCGTCCCGACCGAGAGCGAGTCCTCGTTGGTGTAGAGGAAGCCGCCGCCGCGGACCCCCTCGAAGAGGTCGCCGGAGAACAGGTGTGCGGCCCCCTCGTCGTCGTCGATCCCGAAGCGGTCGGCGATCGCGTCGGGCTCCATCTCGACGACGGCTTTCACCCCCTGGAACCAGTCGTCGGGCTCGTCCCAGTCCATCAGGCCGGCGTCGCGGGCCAGCTCGGAGTTCACCCCGTCGGCCGCGACGATGAGGTCCGCGGTGATGGGGTCGAGCTCGTCGCAGGTGACGCCGACGATCTCCCCGTTCTCGCGCAGCAGCCCGTTCACGCGGACCTCGGTGAGCAGCCCCCCGCCCGTCTCGCGGGTGACCTCGTGGACGCGCTCGGCGAGCCACGAGTCCATCTTCCGGCGCAACACCGCGTCACACCAGTCCGTGTCGTGGCGATGGATCCGTCCCAGATCGAACGTCTTCACGTCCCGTCCCGAGACGTTGTGGATGTAGTAGTCGTCCACGGGGCGTTCCGAGGCGGCCTCGCGGAAGTCGGGGAACAGCGAGTCGATCGTGTACGGGGCCGACTCCTCCGCGTAGATCAGCCCGCCCGAGACGTTCTTCGAGCCGGCGTCGACGCCGCGTTCCAACACGAGCGTCTCGACGCCCTGCCGTGCCAATGCCGCCGCCGCGGCGGCCCCGCCGGGACCCGCCCCGACGACGACCGCTTCGTAGTGTTCGTGATCGTCAGTCATCGCTTGCCTCCGCCGCTACCGCCGCCAGGTTCCCGCTCTCTACCGCCGCCGTCAGCCGCGGGAGCACCTCGAAGAGGTCCCCCTCGATGAAGTAGTCCGAGAAGCCCCGGATGTCCGCGTCCGGGTCGTCGTTGATCGCGATGATCGTGTCCGACTCGTCCATCCCGACCTTGTGTTGTACCGCGCCGGAGATGCCGGCCGCGATGTAGACGGCGGGTTCGACGACCTGCCCGGACTCGCCGATCTGCCGCTCCTCGGAGACGTAGTCCGCGACGTGGCCCCCGAACTGGTACGAGGCCGTGATGACCCCTCGGGAGAGTCCGAACGCCGCGTCGTCGAACGCGTCGACCAGCTCGAGCCCGAGCTCGATCCCCTTCGTCGGGTCGGTCCCGATCCCGCGGCCGAGCGCGACCACCACGTCGTGGCCGGTGAGGTCGACGCCGCCCTCCAGCCGGTCGTGGTCGACGATCTCGATCTGGAACCACTCGTCGGGTAACTCGAGGTCGTGTTCCACGAGCTCGCCCTCCCGGTCCGGGTCCGGCTCGGGGAGGTCGAACGCGCCGGGAATGACGCTCGCGCCCTGCGGGTGGAAGTCCCGGTGCGGCTTGTCGATACAGAGGATCGTCGAGTACTCGAACCCGGAGAAGTCCGGCCGGGGCATGTGGAGGACCCGATCGAACGCCACGCTGTCGCCGGGTATCCCCGTCTTCGCCGGGTTCGAGATCATCGCCTCGTCGATGTACAGGTCCGAGCAGTCGGACGCGAGCCCGGAGTCGAGCTCGCCCTGCACGAGCGCGGAGAGGTCGCGACCGTTGTTCGTCGCCGGGAAGACGGTGTATCGCGGCTCGTGGTAGTCACGCCAGTCGACGTCGAAGTCGCGACACATGTGCGCGAACAGCTCCGTGTACGGCTTGTGGCGGAACCGTTCGAGCCGCTCGTCCTCGTGGTAGACGACCCGGTCGGCCCCGTACGCGATCGCCTCCTCGGCGAGGTCGACGACGCCGTCGCCGATGACCACGGCGATCACTTCCTCGGGGGTCCCGTCCTCGTCGCCGCCGTACCCCTCCTCGCCGTTGTACTCGTCCATCAGCTCGCGAGCCTTCCCGAGCAGTTCCTTCGAGACGTCGATCAGCTCGCCCTGTTGGGTCTCACAGTACACCCACATGTCGCGATACGTCTCGCCGGAGGTGCCCTCGACGTACTGTTTGTCCGCGGTCGGGTGGTCGAGGTCGGGGTACTTCTCCTCGGGCGGCACGTACTCGACCTCGCCGCCGCCGCCCTCGCTGCCCTCGACGGCCTCGATCCGGTTTTCGATCTGCGTGATCGCTCCCGAGCGGTCCTTCCCCTCCCGTTCGCGTTCGAGCAGCCCCCGCAACACCGCGGCGTCGTCGACGCCTCGGACCATGTTCGCCACGTCCGCGACGGTGAGTTCGGCGAGGTCGACGTCGCCGGGGTCGTCGTCCTCCTTCTCGTCCGCCGCGCGGAGCTTCTCGATCCGGCTCTCGATGAGCGTTCTGACCGGCCCCCGGTCCTCGCCGTCGGCCTCGAGAGCGAGCATCGCCTCCAGCTCCTCGACGTCGTCGATCCCGTTCACCTCCGGACCGAGGTCGGCGATCTCGTGGTCGGTCGGGTCTATCGCGGGCACGGTCAGTCACCCCCCGCGAACGGCTGGAGCTCCTCGAGGACCGTCTCCATCCCCGCGCCGTCGTCGGGCGAGACGTGCGTCGCCTCCCGTTCGTCGGGCCCTTTCGGGATCGGGTCGACGCCCGCGACGATCGTCGGCGAGCCGTCGAGCCCGATGAAGTCCGGATCGAGGTTGAGGTCCTCGTGGTTCCAGACGGTAAGCACCGCCTCCGGGTCCTCGGCCCGCCGCTTCGTCTCCTCGCGCAGGTCCTTGTATCGCAGCCGGTGGTCGGCTTTCGGGTAGCTCGCCTCGAACTCGGGGTCGGTCACGACGAACGCCGGGAGGTCGGTCTCGACGGTCTCGACCTCGGTGACGTCGCCTTTCACCAGCCGCTTCGCGCGCAGCGTCCCGGCGTCGGGGTCGACGTCGAGCGAGACGACGTGGGTGACGAGCGTGCGGTCGGGAAGCGCGTCGTTCATGTGGTGACACCAGTTCGTCTGCGGGCCGGTGTGGCCCGTCTCCCCGTCGGCCGTCTTGAACCCGGCCACGACGAGGTCGGGCGTCGGCTCCAGCCGCGAGATGCCGGTGGTGACCGTCATCGCGGTCGCCCAGGTGTCCGCCGCGGCCATCTCCCGGTCGGACAGGAGGTAGAGGTCGTCGGCGTACACCTCCTCCATGCCCTGTCGCAACACGTCCGTGTATCCGGGCGGGCCCATACTCAGAAGCGAGACGGTGCCGCCGTGGCGGACCTTCCCTTGGAGGGCCGCCCGCAGCGCGAGCTCGTCGTTCGGGTTCATAACGGTGGGCGTCTTCCCGCGTTCGAGGTGACCGTCCTCGTCGAACGACACCTTCCCCTCGCGGAAGTCGGGGACGCCCTTCGTCAGTACGACTGTGTACATTGATCACTCCTCACATTGGCGCGTTGGTTCGATCCCTAATAGTTGTTTGTGTGGTATGTTTCGCGGGGGTGCGGATTACGCTCCGTTTCGGTACGGGCAGGTCCTGTTCCGGCACGGGCGACCCCCGTTTCCGCCGTCGAGCCCGAAACAGTCACGGATACAAACATATATGTGATCGCCGACGCGGACGGGCTGTATGCACGGGGCCGATCCTTACGGGCAGTCGCCCGGGCGACCGTCCGCGGTTCGGCTCCTCCACGTCGACGACGAGCCGGACTTCGCGGCGCTCACTGCGACGTTCCTCGCCCGGGTCGACGGCTCGTTCACGGTCCGGACCGAGGCCAGCCCCCGGGCGGCGCTCGAGGCGCTCGTCGACGAGCCGTTCGACTGCGTCGTCAGCGACTACGACATGCCCGGCATGAACGGGCTGGAGTTCCTCGAACGGGCCCGCGAGATCGATCCGGAGATCCCGTTCGTGCTGTTCACGGGGAAGGGGAGCGAGGAGATCGCGAGCGAGGCGATCTCGGCGGGCGTGACCGACTACATCCAGAAGGGGACGGGAACGGACCAGTACGCCGTGCTCGCCAACCGGGTCCGGAACGCGGTCGAGCAGTACCGTTCGCGGCGCGCGTTGGCCGCGAGCCAGGAACGCCTCTCGCGGTTCATCGACCAGTCGCCGCTGGGCACGATCGAGTACGACGAGCGGTTCCGGATCGTCCGCGTGAACGCCGCCGCCGAGTCGATCCTCGGCTACGACGCCGACGACCTCGTCGGGGGGACGTGGCTGCCGTTCGTCCCGGAGGAGGCGCGCCGGCACGTCGCGGAGGTGGAGCGACAGCTCCTCGCGGAGGCGGGCGGCTACCGGAGCGTGAACGACAACGTGACCGCGACCGGCGAGCGGATCCGTTGCGCCTGGCACAACCAGGTGGTGACCGACGCCGACGGGGCGGTCATCAGCGTCGTCTCACAGTTCGAGGACATCACCGAACGGGAGGCGAGGAAACGGGAAATAACGCGGACGAACGCCGTTCTCTCGACGATCTGCGACACCCTCCCGGTCGGGATGCTCGCGGAGGACGCCGACCGGCGCGTCATCGCGATTAACCAACAGCTGTACGACCTGTTCGACATCGACGGGACGCCGTCGGACGCCGTCGGCGCGGACTGCGAGCGGTTCGCGGAACGGGTCGGCGGCGCGTTCGCCGACCCGGAGGGGTTCGTCGACCGGATCGCGACGGTCGTCGCCGAGCGCCGCCCCGTTCGGGACGAGCGGCTCCCGCTGGCGGACGGGGGCGCGTTCCGACGGACGTACCAGCCGATCGACCTCCCCGACGGACAGGGACACCTCTGGGTGTATCAGGAGGCGTCGGGCGATGATTCGCCCCCGCCGGACGACTACTGATCCACGTCTGCGGACGACTCTCTCGTGCCTGCTGACGGCTCACCCGTACCTGCTGACGACTCCTCCGTGCCTGCTGACGGAGCAGCCGGACCTGCTGACGACTGCCCCGCGTCGGGACGTTCCCGGTGGCGGCGGTCGTCTCCGCTCCGTTCGCCGGTCCGAAGCACGTGGCAGTCGCGACATCGCGCCTCGTAGGACTCCTCGGCCCCGACGAATATCGTCGGATCGTCGACGTGGGCGGGCTCACCGTCGATCAGTCGCTGGTTCCGCGTCGCCGGCTCGCCACAGCACGAACAGATCGCCCGCAGCTTGTCGACGTACTCCGCGACCGCCATCAGCCGCGGCAGGGGTTCGAACGGCTCGCCGCGGAACGTCTGGTCGGTTCCCGTGACGATGACCCGTGCGCCGCGGTCCGCGAGCGCGTTGCACGCGTCGACGAGCGCGGGCGAGAAGAAGTTCGCCTCGTCGATCGCGACGACCGCCGCGTCGCCCGCGTCCTCGACGATAGCCAGCGGACCGTCGCCCTCGGCGTCGACGACCGTCGCCTCCCACTGACGGCCGTTGTGCGTGCCGATCGTCGTCTCGCCGTAGCGGTCGTCGATCGCTGGTTTATAAACGGCGACGGACTGTCCGGCGATCTCCGCCCGGCGGAGCCGCCGGAGGAGCTCCTCGGTCTTCCCGGAGAACATCGACCCGGAGACGACCTCGATCCACCCGGATCGGGTGATGGCGTGCATGCGGTATCGGCGTCGAGCCAGCGACTAAACGGTTGCTCTCCGCCCTCCGTCACGTCGACCTCATCACCGCCGACGGCGGCCGGCCCCGTCCGATCGGCACCCGATCGCCGCCGGCCCGACGCGTTCTGCCGTCGGCGGTCAGCCGCCCGGCGCGAACCCGACGACGGTGACCATTCCCCGAGCGATCGCGGTGAGCAGGAGGAGGTAGCCGACGTTGCCGACCGTCGCGAACGCGAGGAACCGCCAGCGAGGATAGCCGCTCAGCCCGGCGGGGACGGCCATCAGGCTCCGGATCCCCGGAACCGCGTTCGTGACGGCGATCCCGGCCCCACCGAAGCGATCGAACAGCCCGCTCACGACGTCCATCCGTCGCCGGCCGATACGCCTCTTCACGACGGCGGGAATCCGGTCGACGTACGGAACCGCCCGCCGGATCCCGACGAACTCCGGGCTGTCCTCGTTGAAGCCGCGGTAGATGGTCCACTGGCCGAGCGTGGCGGCGACGACGCATCCGGCCGCGACGGCCACGAGCACGGCGTTTTCCGGGGCGACCAGCGCCACGTACGCGACGTACAGCGCGGCCGGCGGCGTGACCTTCCCGACGATCATCCCGTCGACGTAAAACAACAGCAGGATCAGGGGCACGCCGAGCGCCTGCAGGAGCACACCGGTTCCGGTGGCGCTCGGAAGCATACCGGAGCGCACGGGCTTCCCACGCTTCAATCTGTGGCTCGCCTCTCGAGCGGCCCCGCGGTCGGCTGCTCGGTCGGACCCGTGGCTACCGGCTCACCCGAGGACGACGCGCTCGACGTCGGCCGCCCCCGCTCGGCGGACGATCGCCCGGACGAGGTCGCGTGCGCCGGCGAGGTTGTCGGAGTCGCCGTCGAGCACGAGGAGGCGGGCGTCGGCCCCCTCCTCGATGACGCCGCGGTTGAGCCCCGCGATCGCCGCCCCGTTGACCGTCGCCATCCGGAGCACCTCCCTCGCGGGCAGGTCCGCGAGCTTGGCGGCGAACTCCATCTCGCGGAACATCGACGGCGAGTCGAGCATCACGTTGTCGGTGCCGAGCGCGACCGTGGTGCGCTCGACCAGCTCGCGGATCGGGGGGACGCCGACGTTCGTCACGAGGTTGGACCGCGGACAGACGACGACGGGCGTCCCGCGGTCCGCCAGCCGGTCGAGGTGGATCGCCTCGGCGTGGACCATGTGAACGAGGAAGTCGGGCTCGAGGTCCATCGCGGGGTTGATGTCGTCGGCGTCGCGCTCGCCCGCGTGGATCCCGAACAGCTTCCCCGCCCGCCGGGTCTCGGAGCGAACGGCGTCGAAGTCGGCGTCGCGCGCGCCGGACGCGCCGTAGCCGTCCGCGACCGACAGGACGTCGGAGTCGTCGCGACCGAACACGACCGCCTCGACGTCGCGCTCGCCGAACGGGACGCCCTCGCCGGCCAGCGCGTCGCGGAGGGCCGCGACGCCGTCGACGCCCCCCTCGCGGAACTCGAGGAACGTGCCGGTCCCGGTCGACTCCATGTAACGGAGGGTCCGCGCCATCGCGGCCACCTTCTCCTCGCGGCTCGCCGCCCGGAGGAGCCGGTGTTTGAGCCCGTCCGGCGGGGCGACCAGCTCGTCGAGCGAGAGCCCCTCGCCGGCCTCCTTGGCGATGGAGTCGCCGATGTGCGTGTGTGCGTTGACGAACGCCGGGAGGACCACGTCGTCGCTGTCGGTCTCGCACTCCTCGATCGCGACGATCTCCCCGTCGGCGACGACGACCCGCCCCTCGACCGGCTCGAACCCGCGCCCGACCAGTACGGTCCCCTCGACGTGCATACGCGGGTGGTCGACAGCGGGGGGTTAAAACGTCACGACCCGCGACGACCCTGCCGTCCCCTCCCGTCCGGCGGTCACTCGAACTCGTCGAGGGTGGTCGACACCCCCCGCCGCACCTCGCTCACGAGCCCGTCGGGGTCGAGGTCCAACACGTCGGCGGCGGCCCGCCCGACCCGGTCGGTCGCCGACGCGGGGGCGTACACGCCGAGCCGCCACTGGTTCCGCTGGACGGTCCGGAGCGCCGAGACGAGCGGCGACTGTCGCTCCAGCCGCCGGACCTCCCCGTTGACGGTCACGCGGGCGCTCGACTCCCGCATCGAGGGCTCCGGCGGGACGTCGAGCACGACGGCGTCGCGATCGACGCCGGCCTCCGCGGCGATCTCGCGTTCGAGCGCGACGATGGTTTCGTGATCCGCGTCGTGGACCCGCTCGGGGACGTCGTCGTACTCCGCCCAGACCGCCAGCTTGTAGAGGTCCCGCTCGTCGTATCGCCGGGCGATCGGTGCGGTCTCCGGACACGAGCGAAGCGCGACGAGGAAGTCGTGGTCGTCCATGCGACGGAGCTCCGCCGCCGTCGTCTCCGTCGCGTCGAGCAGCGTCGCCGCCCCGTCACGCAGCATCGCCTTTGAGATCCGCGCGACGTGATGGGTGTAGACGACCGGGTTCATCAGCGCGCGCGCCAGGAGGAGGCTCTCGGCGGTCTGGACGTTCCCCTCGTCCAACACGAGCCGGGGCCCGTCGCCGTCGACCGTCGTGAACGCCAGCTCGCGGACGAACCGCTCGGTGTCTATCGTCCCGTACGGGACGCCGGTGTGATACGCGTCGCGCACGAGGTAGTCCATCCGATCGACGTCGAGTTCGCCCGAGACCAGCCCCGCGTAGCGCCCCTCGCCCGCGACGAGGCGGGCGATCCGGGACGGGTCGAGGTCGTGGTCGCGGAGGACGTCGCCGACCGCGCCGCGGGCCAACAGTCCCTCGACGTCGTCGTGGTACTTCCCGGTCCGGCGGTGGGTGAGCGCCTCCAGGTTGTGGCTGAACGGGCCGTGTCCCACGTCGTGGACCATCGCGGCCGCCTCGATCCGGTCGGCCCGCTTGCCGCCGATCCCGAGGTGCTCGAGCGCCTGCCGCGCGAGGTGGTAGACCCCGAGGCTGTGCTCGAACCGCGTGTGGTTCGCCGACGGATAGACGAGCTGGACCGTGCCGAGCTGTTTGACGTGGCGGAGCCGCTGTACCGCCGGCGTGTCGAGGAGGTCGGCGGCGACGCCGTCGATCTCGATGTGGTCGTGGACGGTGTCTTTGATCGTGATCACGATCGCTCGTTCGTCGCCATCGGGTAAAAACAGGGGCGCGGCGGTCGGCGCGGACGCCCTCCGCCGCGTGTCCCCCCACGATCACTTATGTGTCGGTCGATAGAACGGGGAGGTATGTATCGAGTACTCGTGGGGATCGATGTCGACGAGGACCGAGCGATCGCACAGGCCGAGGCCATCGCGGCCCTCCCCGCCGCGAGCGAGGACGTGACCGCACACCTCTGTCACGTGTTCGGCGACAACCCCGAGGGCGCGTCGGTCCACCAGTTGGCGGCCGTCCGCCGGGCGCGGACGCTCCTCGAGGACGCGGGCGTCTCCTGTGTCCACTACGAGGCCAGCGGGAAGCCGGCGGAAGAGCTCGTCGCGGCCGCCGAGGACATCGACGCCGACGCTATCTGTCTCTCCGGGCGCAAGCGGTCGACGGCGGGGAAGGCGGTGTTCGGGAGCGTGACCCAGGGGACGATCCTCACGAGCGACCGCCCGGTGTTCGCCGTCCCCGGCCCGACGAAGTAAGGCGACCGCGCCGCCCGGGAAAGGACTGAGCGGAACAGGCACCCGACCGCCGGGCACGATCCTCGGCGTCAGTCGTCGACGGGGGCCGTCCGCACGGCGGCCGTCGGGTCGGGATCCGACTCGGAGTCGGGACCCGGGACCGTCTCGTACACGGACCGGCGGGCGTCGGTGGGGCAGAACCCCTCGTCGACCAGCTCGGCCGCCGAGAGCTTCTCGACGGCGAACCGAACGGTCCGCGTCGACAGCCGCGTCTCGGCGGCCAACCCCGTCTGATCCAGACGTCCCTCGGCGTCGAGAACGTAGTACACCAGCTTCGCGCTCGGGGGAAGCGACGCGAGTCGCTCGGATGCGCGCTCGTCCATGTCCCCGATGTGGGTTCCGCCGGGTTAACCGTGGCTCGGCCGTGCACCCGTCGCGCACGACAGTCGCGAACCGCTTCGTTCCCGTCCCATCTCCGTCCCGTCTCCGCCCCGTCTCCGCCCCATCTCCGCCCCGACGGCCATCCGCTCTCAGTCGGCCGTCAGGAACTCGAACCGTGCACCGTCGTCGCCGTCCACGGTCACCGTCCACCCGTGTGCGGCCGCGACCTCGCGGACGATCGCGAGCCCGAACCCCGTGCCGTCGTCGCGGCCGCTGACGCCGTACTCCATCGCCCGCTCGGGGTCGACGTCGAACCCGGGCCCGTCGTCGGCGACGTAGAACCCGGCCTCACCATCGAGGGGCCCGACCGTCACCCGGACCGCGGGGTCGGCGTCCGTCGCGGCGTGTTCCACCGCGTTCCGGAAGAGGTTCTCGAACAGCGTGCGGAGCCGCTCGGGGTCCGCCTCGACCGACGCGTCCGGGTCGCGGGCGTCGAGCTCGGCCGTTCCGGTTTCGACGGTCCGCCACGCCTCGGTCGCCGCCGCCGCGAGCGCGACCGGCTCCCGGTCGTTGACGGTCCTCCCCTGCCTGGCCAGCGCGAGCAGGTCGTCGATCAGTCGGCTCATCCGGTCGTGCGCGTCGACGACACGGTCGAGGTCAGCCCGGACGTCGGCGTCGTCGACCCGCTCGCGTGCGAGGTCGAGCCGCCCCATGGCGACGTTGAGGGGGTTGCGGAGGTCGTGTGAGACGACGCCGGCGAACTTCTCCAGCCGGTCGACCTCCCGTTCGAGCGCCGCGTCGCGCTCCTGGAGCTGTTCGGTCCGCTCCGCGCGGTCGAGCGCGACCGCCACGTTCGCGGCGAGGACGCGCGCGAGCTGGACGTCGGTGTCGTCGAAGAAGTCGGGCTCCGTCGACCCGAACGGCATCACCCCGTGATCGTCCAGCGGGACGACGAGGAGGCTCCGGAGGTCGCCGTACTCGACGGCGGTGTCGATCCCGTCGAGGTCGTCGACGAGCGCCGGTTCCTCCGTCCCGAAGGCGTCCCATATCACCCCGTCGCCGGGACCGAACGCCGGGCGGTCGCCGATGACGGCGGTCGCCTCGCGGCTGATCGCCGTCGGTTGCAGCGTCCCGGCCGCCTGGTCGTACAGCCGGACCCCGCTACTGGGGAACCCGAGGGTGTCGATCGCGGCACGGGTAGCGACCCACGCGACCGCCTCCCGGTCCTCCGCGAGGAACATCTCCCGCGTCGTCTCGTGGAGCCCGCGGAGCGTCCGCTCGATGCGCTTCTGCTCGCCGATGTCCGCGTAGACGGCGTACACGAGGACGCCGTCGCTCCGCTCGGTGGGGATCACGTTCAACAGGAAGTCACGAGCGCCGTCGGTCGTCACCCGCCTGACTTCCCACTGGGTCGGCTCGCCGACCTCCGCGGCCGGCCCGGGGCGCAGCCGCCGCCCGTCCTCGGGGATCAGCTCGTCGACCAGCGTGGCGTGTGGCTCCTCGTCGGCCGCGAACCCGAACGTCGACTCGAACGCCTCGTTCGTCGCGTCCAGCGTCTTCTCGCCGTCCGGATCGATCGCGACCCGGGCGATCGGGACCGGGACGTTGTCGAACAGCGCGGCAAGCCGGTCGCGCTCGGTCCGGAGGTCGGTCTCCGTCAGGATCTGCTCTATCGCGTCCCCGGCGTGTGAGGCGATCAGCTCGGCGAACTCGACGTCGGTCCCGTCGAACTCCCCGATCCGGCTCGACACCGCCTGGAACACCCCGTGTTCGCCGATCGGCACGCTGATCGCCGAGCGGAGGTCGTCCGCGACCGGGTCGGCCGCGTTCGCGTCCGCACTGTGTTCGTCGTGGAAGTCGTCGATGACGAACGTCCGTCGCTCGGCGACGGTCCGCCCGGCGATCGCCTCGCCGACCTCGAACCGGCGGACCTCCGAGGACGTGACGTCACGTGAGAGCGCCGCCGGATAGACGTAGTCGCCCTCGCGGCGTGCGGTGATACACCGGTCGAACTCCAGGATCCGCTCGGCGGCGTCGACGACGTGTTCGAACACCGCCGCGACCGTCGTTGCGGTCGACACCGTCGACGCGAACTCGTGGATCGCCGTGACCTTCCGGTTGATCTCCGTGAGCTCGGTTTCGACGTCGACCCGGTCGCTGACGTCCCGGAGGACGCACGCGAGGACGTCCTCGCCCCCCCGAACGCGACTCACTCGGCTCTCGCACTCGACGACCCCGCCGTCCGCCGTCCGGACGAGGACGTCGAACCCGACCGGCTCGTGGCTTTCGTGAGCGCCGGGTTCCCGACCGTCGTGAGTTCCGGGTTCCCGACCGTCCCCCTCGCCGGCAGCCGACCGGAGCGCGGTCGGCGGCGGTCCCTCGAACAGCGTCGCCGGATCACTGTCGCGGAGGTCGGACGCGGGCGCGCCGGTGAGCCGGCAGAGCGCGCGGTTCACGTACGCGATCCGCCCCCTCCCGTCGAGGGTGAAGACGGGGTCCCGAAGCGTCGCGAGGACGGTCTCGTACCGCCCGATCGTCTCGCCGCGGGCCCGCGAGCGGGCCTCGGCGCGGCGGCGCAACAGGGCGTTTTCCACCCGGTTGGCGAGCACGGCGTACTGGTCCGTTCCCGTTCCCTTCTGGAGGTAGTCGGTGACCCCCGCCGAGATCGCCTCGCTCGCGATCTCCTCGCTCCCCTTCCCCGTGAACAGCACGAACGGAACGTCGCCGGCGACGGACCGAACGTCCCGGAGGAGTTCGAGCCCGTTCATCCCGGGCATGTCGTAGTCGCTGACGACGCAGTCGACGCGGCGCTCACAGAGCGACTCCAGCGCGTCCTCGGGAGCCGTCGCCGTGACCGTCTCGACCCCGTCGAGGATCCGCTCGAGGTAGGTCGCCGCGAGGTCGGCCGCGCCCGGCTCGTCGTCGACGACGAGGACGGTGGCCGGATCCGTGTCTCCATCTCCCCAGGCGACCCTGTCCCCGCTCGATCCCCTTCGGTCGTCCCTGCTCCATCCCGCCCGATCGTCCCCGATCGTCGCAGGGGCGTCGGGGGGATCGGAGGTGTCCCGCCGGTCGGCATCGGACTCGTCCGATCGGGGGCCATCCATACGGGCGTACACCACGCGGGACGGTTATGAACCTTCCGTGCGAACGGCAGGATCCCGTGCGGGCGGCACGACCCCGTGCGAACGACAGGGTCCCGTGCGGGCGGCACGACGGTCGTCGGACCGCCGCCGGATCGGGAACTCCGTTCCCGGAGACCTCCGCGTTTTAAGGGTTCGTACGGCGGACCCGCACGCATGACTCGATTCGACGCCGCGACGGAGACGGAGCGGCTGAAGCTGTTCGCGGACGCCGCGACGGCCCACCGGAGCCGGTCGAGCGCGGTGATGACCGTCGACGTCGACCCCGACAGCGACGTCACCGACGGCGGCGAGGTCCCGCCGTGGATCCAGCTCGCCGGCACGGAGGTCGTCCTGGACTGCACCGACGCGGAGCTGGAGCGGCTGAAGTCGCTGCTCGGGTCGTTCCCCGAGTTCCGGATCGACGAGCTCGTCAGTCCCGAGGACGCCGAGGGGACGAACGCGGTCGTCACCGCCCGGTCGGACGCGAACCGCGTCGCCGGCTTCATCGAGCGCGCGTTCCGGGAGGTGTACGGGCTCGAGGACGGGTACAAGGCGTGGGTGACGCAGATCTGAACTCGAGCGAACCGACCGACTCCACCGGTCGCGCTACCGCCCTCACCGCCGTTCCCGATGGATTCAGGGGCGTGCCGTCCGCAGGTGACGCATGGAGCTGTTCTGGCACCGGCGGGACCTACGCGTCGCCGACAACGTCGGGATCGCGGCCGCCGTCGATCGATCCGCCGTCGCCCCCGTCTTCGTCTTCGACGACGACGTGCTCGCGCACGCGAGCGACGTCCGGGTTCGACGACTGCTCGACGGGCTGACGGCGCTCCGGGCGGCCTACCGCGAGCGCGGGAGCGACCTGGTCGTCGCCCGCGGCGACCCCGCGACGGTCCTGCCGGCGCTCGCCGACCGGCTCGGCACGGACGGGGTCGTGTGGAACCGCGACTACTCCGGGCTCGCGCGGGAGCGCGACGCCCGGGTCCGGCGCGCGCTGAACGAGGTCGGTGTCCCCCGGGAGGCCCACCACGACGCGGTGTTGCACACGCCGGACGCGATCCGGACGAACGCGGGCGACCCCTACTCGGTGTACTCGTACTACTGGAAGAAGTGGCGGGACCGCGAGAAGGCGGCTCCCCGAGCGGCACCCGACGCCGCCGACCTCGTCGACGCCGGGACCCTTCGTGACGCGGTCCTCGACGGGAACGGGGACGGGCTCGACGGCGGCG
>LFFM01000890.1_pt1 | contig 21254 bp, 16 predicted proteins | sample 643131 | NCBI WGS metagenome assembly LFFM01 (sample SAMN03777445, study PRJNA286221) | soda lake metagenome | biome: soda lake; feature: Kulunda steppe; material: water; isolation source: sample Tc-Br brine of Tanatar trona crystallizer | place: Russia: Kulunda steppe | collected 2011-07
CAAAATAATCCCCACGCGTCATGTACCATACACCACCATATTCTCGCGGGTACAGGTATGTCTCTTCACCATCGTCGGACTCACTAAGGAGGCTTATTGGTTGACCTACCCCAAACGGATATGTTACCCCCACCTCACGTGGAATGTCATTTACACTCCGATACGCACGTCTAACAGTCCGTAATGCTAATTCTTCCGTGTTGTAGCGGTACGTTTCACATTGATACGGATTTTCTGCTGTTTGTTGGCTATCTTCGGTAGGTTCACGTCCTCCATCACCTTCAGATGAGTTCACACACCCTGATATCGCTCCAGAAAACCCAGCGGCTACCGCTGATGCGACAAATTTTCGTCTCTTCATTGGAGAATGTTGATGTGCAAATTACAAAAACATATGGAATGATATTCATGCCAAGTAGAACCAGATTGTCTAGTCTTTCTGTCTCTAAATGGTTAAGTTATATACCAACGTGCGAACTAACCTAATACAAGTGTGAGAAGTTATGACACCCGAAAAAGAAAACACAGGAGGTAACATAAACAAAGAAAACACAAGCAGAGATGAGGGAAGCGGTCGCTATGCTGAGGTTGTTAAACAAGATCTGTGGGACTTCATCCACGACCAACCACAGTTCTATACAAAGGCAGAGACTCCGTGGACAGAACAACTCGTCTTTGATATTCGGTATGGCCCGAACGACACACCGCTCGACCACCCAATTGCGATCCGGTGGCTCACAACTGTCGAAGAAGAAACTGGTGAAAGCGAGCCAATTGGCCAGAACGCGATGCAAGTTGTCCCCATTGATCAGGTGAGCAAACGACCATTACAACCACCAAAACGAGTCTATCGAGTGGAAGACTGGGAAGACAATCTAGAGCAGAAAATAAACCTGATTCACGGCGAGGTCATTGCTACGCCGAGCTGCCCTAATTGCGACCGACCACTCATAATAGTCACAAATGACAAAAAGAAGTTCCGCGGGTGTAGTGGATACTACACAGATGACGAATGTGGTTACAGCCAGAAATACAACCCCCAAGAATAGAATTCTTTGATGGTGATTGTATTGAGCATCGTTGACTTCTTTTCTCACATCGGATTTGGGATCAACACAGACCTCCTTCGGTTATCTATCATCCCGATATTTGCATACGCAGCTTATCTAGACATCAAATCGAGGCGTATTCCAAGTGAGATCTGGCATCCAGTAATGGCACTTGGACTGTTACTTCTGATGTGGGACATGATGGCGTTGATATTTGAACCACAGACGATCCAATCTCAATTTCTGTTATCTCTCTCAATAAGCGTTATTTTCACACCAGTGATCGTGATCTACTTTTGGGAGGGTGGTGTTATAGGGTCTGCCGACATGAAAGGCATTCTAGCACTTGCCCTCTTTTTCCCACAAATCCCCGCCTATACCGCAGTCGGTGTGTCATTACCGATATACAATGGCGTCTCTGGGATTTTTGCCATTGGTGTCTTTTTCAACGCAATCATCATCACTGCAATGTTCCACATCCATCTTATTACACGCAACATCGTAGAAAGGGAATTCAATTCCGCGATGTACACATCGAGCAAGACAGACGTTGAACGGATCCCAGACTCAATGGGAGAGATTAGGCTTCAAGGCATAGATGGTGGAAGAGAATATATTGAAATCGATACGGTACGGAAGTACCTCCGGTGGAGAAATGAGTCAATTGATTCACTATGTGAAAATGCGCTTGAGATAAAACACAACCCACCACAAAAGACAGATTCGAGTGTCAATGGCGTAGTATCTCACTCGACACCGAGGCCTCACAGAATCCAACAAAAAAGCAATGATACAGACAATGAAGAGATTACCGATGGTGGTGCCATACTAGACCCGCGAGAAGACGATACTGAATGGGCAGCAGAAGCATTCATCAAAAACACAAACACACAAACAGATCCAATAACCCTACGCCAATCTCTTGATACAATAACAACAGAATCTACTGTTTGGGTCTCCCCATCGATTCCATTCTTTGTCCCACTTACATTTGGACTTGTTCTATTCATTACCGTTGGAAGCCTCTACACTGCCGGAATAGAACTACTCACCCAAGCAGTTGTCTGATTGCGGGTGGGAATATATTCTCAACCCTTAACAGCGAACACAATCATACTATACTATGAATTCTCCCAACAGAAACACAGAAGTAACGACTGCCGAAGACCCGACAAAAGCGATCCTGTCTGACTCTGCTCTCAACAAAAAGTACCTCTGTGACTACGTTATCAACGTGGCAACTGGCTGTCGTCATGGGTGTCGTTTTTGCTACGTCCCGGCAACCCCAAATATCCGCATGCGTGGTGAAATGCTGGAAGAAACAGCTGGTGTTGAAGATGGACAGAAGGAGTGGGGTGAATATGTCTTGTACCGGGATAATATCCCCGACGAACTCCCCGGTCTACTTGAGCGGAAACGAACATGGAACAGGACACAGAAAGGGTGTGGGATCGTTGGGGTAAGCTTTGGCACAGACTGTTATATGGACCGTCGTGCTGGGAATATCACGAGAGAAGTCGTCAAAACGCTCTCTGACCATGAAAAATACACCCGTGTTCTTACCCGGAATCCGAAACTCGCTGTTGCTGATCTAGACGCATTCCGCGATGCTGGGGAGTATGTGACTATTGGATCATCAATAAATTCGTTAGATGAATCAGATCTCCTCGCAATTGAGCAAAATGCACCAGCGCCACAACACAGAATTGAGGGCTTGAGACGCTTTGCTGACGCTGGTGTGAATACATTTGTCTCTATGTCGCCCACATACCCCACAATGCACAAAAGCGACATGAGGACGCTACTAGAGCGTTTGAAGACACTCGAACCCGGTGTTATATTCCATGAACCGATTAACCCACGGGGCGGGAACTTTCAGATGACCATCGACGCGGCATGGGAAGCTGGAGAGCAAGAACTTGGAGCAGAACTTGCTTCACTCCGCGATGAAGAAGTATGGAAAGAGTATGCCATCACCCACTTCAAATGGGTCCAAGAGATCGGAATGGAACTTGACCTCCCGATCCATCTGTGGCCAGATGAAACACTCATGAAGAAGACAACGGGCGACGTACATAGATGGATATCTGAATGGTGGGAACGACAGTCACCAGAAGAGTTTGCTGATAGAGAGACACCAACATCACCACTCCCAACACTTCCACAGCGTTGACATCCTCCCCGCTAAAGCACGGGGCTTTCTCCTTGATTTTCCGTAACACAACAACTACGACAGGCAGCGAAATGCCGCTGTGAGAAGATGAAGAGAGAATACAGGTTCTTTTGTATGTGTAGAGTATTTATCTGGTGTAATGAACTGCCATGACCCTATTGGAGAACTTGAAGAGCACGTAGAGATTTCAACTGAAGATCTTGCGTCCCAATTCGATTTCCCCAACGATGTTGACGGGACTATCGGTGACATCCAAATTGCCCTTGCGACAGCACTGTCAGCAATTGGCGAGCAAGTAATGGACGATTCCGCCAAATACGAGGCGGTAGCAAACATCACGAATGCTATGGATATGATCGATGAGTCAGCTGGGGCACAGACATTCATCTCGAAGGAAATAGTTGAACAAGAGTTTGAAGGCGATGGAAGCACCGAACCCATAGTATTTGACACAACACAGATAGACGTGAGAGTCACAGTGGACTAAAAGCTGTTGACGTTACCAACACATAGAGACACAACCTTCCTTAACCCTCTTACCTACCCGGTCGAAAATACGGTACATGAGAGTCTGGTTTCTGGTAGATTCTGATAGGTTCTTTAAAGAGAGATCAACTACGCCGTTTTTAGAAGGGTTGATATTCGTCTTTTTCAACGGGGCAATGACATTCATGACTGCTCTAACCACGTTATACTTCATTATACAACACATCCCCGAATCTAGTACCGCTTTCATTGCGGATACCGGGATTCAACTACTGTCATACATGTTTCTGTCCTCATTCCTGAAATGGATCGGTATCTCTGTCGTGTTCTTTGTCGTCGTCTTCTTATATGGCGAAAAACGACTTGATGGATTCGAGGTGTTAAATATCACTGGGCTTGGTTTCTTACCATTGGTGCTTGCTTCAACAGCAGAGTTTCTACTCACAGCACTACTATTTGTTCGAGTAGATACCGTTCCAATTGACAACCTCGCACATGTTGTCCTTAGTGGCGGGTTTGGAATACTTGCTGCACTTTTCATAAGCATCCTTCATCTGGTGGGGATTGCTTGGGCAGTCCATATTTGGAAAGGGGGGCTCATGCATATGGGGAAACTTTCTCGCGGAAAAACACAGATTGTTACTGTTGGCGTAGCAGTCATATTTATCATTGAATTCATCGTCTTTGTCGTGATCTAGAAAAGTCAATATACAAGACGAAGGCGCGACTTCGCGGGAGCTATTTTTGGTAGGGAAGAGTATTTACGTAGCCGGTGGAAAAAGAACAGTAACGCACATATTTGCTATGAATAACGATGCCCCCATAACCAGACAGCATCTGTTAGCTGTATCTGGCGGGATGTTTTTCATCATAGCTCAACTCGGATTTGATATTAATATCCGCGAAGACTCTATCGCATTTTTTGACTGGGTGTTAAGTCAAGTGGCGGCTGCTGCCCTCAATGTACTCGGATTTGTGTTTCGTGTAGGTACTGAGAGAATACTACTATTCGACGGTCCACTTGGAATTGGTGGGTTAGTAACAGTCTATTACTCAGTAACAGCATTATTTTTCCTCCTATTAGGAGCAAACGGATTCCTCTTTTTTGGAACCTCAATGTTCTTCCCGGGTGAAGAAAAGACAGAAGTGTCGAGGTTTATGAGGCGGGCAATGGTTGCAACCATCGGCGTCGTTATTGCACCCTTTGTATTCCACATGGGGGTTGAATTTGTTCACTTTATCGCTGGCGAACTGTACCCCAATTCACTCTCAATACAACTCTCGGTGATGGATCTATTAGATCCTGATCAGGCTACTGAACAGGGAATGACAATTGCGTTATCCACGTCTGCTGGGATGACATTTGTAATCCTCACGAGTCCATTAATCATCATAACCTACGTATTATTTTTGATGATGCTGGGTATGAGAATGGTAATTGTATACTCCGTCTTTGCTGTAATGCCAGTTTTACTCGGAATGTGGGTTGTTGATATTGGGCCTGCAAAATACGAGAAGATGCTTGTTGGGTTTGTGGTTAAAGCAATGGCAATGCTGTTGTTAATGGGGATAATTTTATCTGGAATCCTTGCTGTTGGTGGTGCAATGGCCGGGGGAGGAGCACAAGTTGGCGACTTGGATTCTCAGCCCCAAATCGAAGAAATTGGTCCCGATGATTTCATTGAAGAGCCAACATCAACACCAACAGAAGGTGGGATTTACGCTGAAGGAGCAACACACGCAGAACAACTCTCTGGAGATGGTGGAGGTATCTATCTCGCAATGATGCGAGTGTTCTCAATAATGGGCGCAATGTGGTTGAACATAGCAATAATCGGGGGGACACTCGGTGCTGCGATCAGTACGGGCGTAGTCCAATACACAAAACAATTCGGGGGCGTGTTGGGAGGCGGGAAGAAGTTCCCGATCAGTCCGTCAGATCTCACATCCGGCTCAGGATCGGGCGACTCGTCAGCTTCCCCCGGATTAAGCGACTCAACAGACGCAAGTGGCCCTGATGCCGATAGTGGAAATGATTGGGTTCCTGACCAACTCGATACTGTTAGAGATACATACCAGCAAGCGAAAGAAATGAAAGACGAAGCGTTTGATCAGGTCGAAGAGAAAGGTGGATCTATTGCTGACGAAATACGCACAGACGAGGACAGCACAACAGGAAGTGCGTTCAATGACACAGCAAGAGAGTCCCTCGCAACAGGTGTTGAAGCTGCTGGAAAGGCCCCGAAGGGGATAGAAAAGGCGGCGGGCTACGGAATGCGAGCTGGGAAGGCATATGGAAAGATATGGAACCAACGTGATGCAGTAAGCTCTATACAAGAAATGGGAGATATTATGCGTAAAAGCGATATCCTCGATCCAAATGCGAATGAATCGGAGGATCAACCTTCCCCAGACGAGGATGTGTGGGATATGTTTGATACAGAAGGCGAAGAGAGCTTCTGGGACGATTCAGATGAAGATGGAGATAGAGATGGAGAGGGTGAACAAGATGGTGAGGAAAACAATGAACAAAACAAAGACAACGGTTCTGATAAAGATAGGAACAAAGACACAACCAAACAGAAGAAGAAAGATACAGATACCGATACGGATAGCTCTGACGGCTGGGATACTCAACACGACAGAGAGGAAGATTCGGATGATACAGAAACCGAGAGTACGCAGAGTGGATGGGACACACAGACAAACACAGATCCCACACAGGACGCAGATGCTACTGACACAGGTACGGATACCGATGACGCCTCTGGGTGGGATACAGGAGAAACAACAGCGGATGAATCAGACACAACGGACGTAGAGAGTGAGCAAAACTCACAAGCAGAAACACCAACGGAAGGAACGCCAGAAAACCCAGTTGACGCACTTTACACAAATGATGATCCATCAGACCGGGGCGATGAGCCAGAAGTCATTGAAGAAAACGCAGAAAAGGTTGCTCAAGATATCCATGAGACATCCGAAGAAATAGGTGTACAACTAAGCGAAAGCGAAGTGAGAAGCTCAATTTCCGATAGAGTAGAACAAGATCTTGGTGGGGGTATAGACAGCATGGGTGCCGAACATGCTGTGATGAACAAGTACAAAGAGGCCTCTGGAAGAGATGGACTGCGCTCAGCAGCAGAAGATTACAAATTTGTAGACAGCGATAAATGACATCCTCCTAACCTGAACGGCGGGACTCTCTCCTTGAGTCAGGTAGTCAGTTAAGAAAGGGTATAAACATATCCGGTGTAGTATACAATATACAGAACTGTATATATAATACCTAAATGAACAATCTTAGAACATTTAAAACAGGGATAGCAACCCTTGACAATACGCTACCCGGTGGAATTCCAAGAGCAGCGTTAGTGTTAATAAACACCGATCCAGAGTCACAAGGCGAAAAATTTGTTCACAACATCATCGATGACCACAAATGCACATATATCACGACTATCGGAAATGAAGAAGCGATTGAAGCCTCGTTAAAAAAGAGTGGTGTAGGAACAGAGAATATTTCAATTGAGTCTGTGAGTTATGGCTCAATAGAAACAGAGGTACTCGACATAATCAGCCATATCTCTGAAGAACGAATAATTGTCATCGACTCAATAAACACACTTGAAGACGAATCATACGTGAATAAAGCGGCATACCGGAATCTCTTAAACAAAGTACAGAACCTTATCCGTCGAACAGGCGGGTGTGTCATATTTAGACGGATGTACACAGCTGGAGACACAAAGGGTGGGTCTTCGTATATGACTGAATCAATGGTTGATTATATTTTCAGCATCGAGCAAGTCTTCGATGGAGATGACATCAACGAGATCCTCACTGTCCCTAAAGCACGTGCAACGGCCAAAGGCGAGCAATTTGATACACGTGTGAAGATAAATATTGGAAACACAATCACAATCGATACGAGTCGAGATATTGCTTAAGAACACACTCCAATTCTTTACCAACACCTCAAAATCGATCTAAAGGATACTTAAGGTAGTCGTCCAAATACAACGACAAGGAAGAATATGGCTGATGATAGCACACCCAAGGGCGTCTATATCCCCCTCGATGAACTTGAGGACCACATCCTTGACACCCATACTGACTTTACTGATTACTATGAACTATTCGGTGTCAAAAATACGGTTGACAAATCTATAATCAAAAACCGGTATCGGCAGATGATGAAGGTCTTTCACCCAGATATTGGTGAGCATGACAACTCTGGAGAGATTTTTGATCTACTGGCTGAGGGTGAAGATGTTCTTTGCGACAACGAACAGCGCCTCATATATGAGCGGCTGGGGCACGAAGAATACGTCAAACGCCGAGACTCAGACGACGATATCATTCTGAAAGATGAAGCCAAAAAGGTGTTGAACGATAAGCTAAACACAAAGAACTCGGAGATAAAAGAGAGCGCCGGTTCAACACAAACAAAAAGTAAAACACAAACATCTACAGAGGTTGATGAATCTGTCTCCACAGGATATGATTTCCTCGCAGACCTACAACTCACAGAGTCCCGCCAGCGTGTTGTTTCATCACTGTACAAAAACGCCTTTTTGACCCGGTTGGGCAGTATCTTTGTTGTTCTCGTTTTGTTCTGGTATTCCCCAGAGACACTCGCAACTGTTGGGAGGCTCCCAATTCTGGATGGGTTCGCAACATATGGACCAGCATCGGAGCAAATATTTGGCGCTGCTGGAATTGTTACATTGACTGTGATTGCAACTGGCCTCTGGGCAAGGATACGCATTCCACAAAAACAACACCCATTTGATGAAGAAGACGGCACAAGTGACGATGAAGAAGACGAATCACAAAAGAAGAAATCCCAACTTCAAAAGGGAACAGCAAAACGCAAAAAGTCACGGACAGATCCCGGAATGGATGAGACTAAAATGACCGATAACACCCGATCTTCTTGGGATGTGAAAACTAGGTTTAATATGTCTGATGAAGACTCTGACGACTCTACGCTCTCGTCTAGCTCAGATGCAACGCGGAAGAACATGAGCATCACCTACGGCCTATGGCTACTCATACTAAGCGTCCTCGCAACGTTTATTGGGGTTATCTATGCTGATGGAAATCCTGTTCAATTCACCCTCTCACTGTATGAGTCCGGTGATGGATTTAATGCGACACCGTGGCTAACTGCTGGCTCGGGTGAAGTAACAGAAGTGATGATCTTGTTGAATATTGGTGTGGGAATCGCAATTATCATCGGGGCTGTCTTGGGAGGGCTCTTCTTGGCCCATGGATTATCAAAAGAGGCGTGGTACGATAAGTACACCTCTGGATACTACGGAGACCCCATAGCATGGGATACATCTGTATATTGGTTCTTGTCAATTTTGTACGGGGGGTTGTACGTTTTCAACAGCGAACTCGAAAATGTTGAATGGGCTGCGGAAATGGGCCCAAACGCAACGGAGTACCTTGTATTGTCAACTGGAGGTAATGGCGTTACATACACCATGTCGATGATGATCCTCCTCCTTGTTGTATGGGTGTTCTACAAAATCCGGTCGGGGAAGCGTACTGAGAAACTGTTGCATTTGAGCGGCACATATTCAAAGCGCATCTACAAGACACTGAAAGAACAGAGATAATCTTACCAACCCCTTATTGTTAAAAGCATAGCCGAGTAAATCATAACAATGAGTTCTGCGCCGACACTTGGAATCGACTTGGGAACGACGAATAGTGTCTGTTCCGTCGTACTCGGTGATGAAAAGGTAATACTTGAAAACGAAGAAGGGGACCGAATGACTCCTTCAGTTGTCTATTTCCGTGATGCAGACGAAACAGAAGAGATGCCGTTGATTGGAAGACAAGCAGATAACAAAGCAGAAGCCAACCCTGAGCGTGTTGTTCGGTCAATAAAACGCGAAATGGGTGACTCTATTGAATACTCATTTAACGATGAATATTACTCTCCAGAAGAAATATCGTCATATATCCTTCGTAAGATAAGAACAGATGCAGCAAAGACACTCGGAGTAGACCGTGACGAAGAACTCACAGATGCGGTTATTACTGTTCCAGCATACTTCTCTGAAGATGAACGGGCGGCAACAATAAATGCGGGGAAGTTGGCAGGGTTTGAAAGCATTCGCATCATTGACGAGCCGACAGCAGCAGCCCTCGCCTACGGACAACTGGAATGGGATAATGAAAAGCTCATTGCAGTCTATGACCTTGGTGGCGGAACATTTGACTTCTCGCTTGTTGAGTTAGAACAGACTGGTGATTCTTCTGGCGCAGACCTCTACCAAACACTTGCAAAAAGTGGTGACTCAAATCTTGGTGGGGATGATTGGGACACCAGAATTGTTGAGTGGCTTACGGAACAGTTTGAAGATGAACATGGGGTAGACCCTCTCACAAGACTACCGGTGGATAAGAGCGAATCTGATGTTAAGATCAGACACGAGCGAATGCGACACGCAGCCCGAGATGCTAAAGAACAGCTCTCCGCGGACAGCACGAGTGCCGTCACAATTTCAGAACCATTCTTTGCTACGGTAGACGATGAAGTCGTCGGACTCGAATACGAACTCACACAGACAACATTTGAGGAACTAACAGAAGATCTTGTTGAGAGAACAATAACACCCATCGAAAACACGCTAGGCGACGTAAATATATCACGAAGCGATATTGATGAGGTCATTCTCGTTGGCGGATCAACACGAATGCCACAGGTACAACAGTTAATAACCGAATTTTTCGAAACTGAACCGAGGACACACATTAGACCAGACGAAGCAGTTTCTCTAGGAGCCGCTATTGAAGGCAACAAAAAAGACATCTTACTGCTTGAAGTGACCCCACTCAGCCTCGGAATCGGTGTGAAAGGGGATCGATTCAAACGGATGGTGAGACGGAACACAGAAATCCCAACGAACACCTCAGAGTTATTTACAACATCAGAAGACAACCAGACAAGCGTTCGAATCCCTGTTTATCAAGGAGAACGTGAAATTGCGAGTGAGAATAGACACCTCAAGACGCTGTTGTTGACTGATATTCCCCCCGGGAAGAAAAACGCCACCCAAATAAAAGTCGATTTCAACATTCAGAAGAATGGGATCATAAACGTCAAAGCAACAGATAAGACAACAGGAAAAGTTGTAAGTACAGAATTGAAGGATGAAAACCAGTTGTCTGATGAAGAAGTAGAGAATGCCCTCGAAGAGGCAAAAGAGAAAGAAGAATATGACCGGAAGAGGAAGAAAGCAGTCGAAGCCAAAAACAACGCTGAAGCACTAATTTCCGAAACAGAACGCATACTACACGAATATGGGCACGCCTTTGATGAGGCTACCGTAAATGAGATCGAGGCCATTATAACCAACATTAGACACACCTTGAACAACCCCGAGGCCACACTTGGTGACCTCAACACAAAAACAGAGAAGCTAAACCAAATCCTCCTCGACATTGGCTCCTCGATACGAGAAGAAGACATAGAGCCCAGAGAAGGCACCGAGACGCATTCAGGGAACGTTACCGACCACCAACCGGGTAGTGACGACGCAACCAGTATGAGCGGTACACAGGCGGCCACAGAGGCAACCCAAAGCACTGGGGGGAGTGAGAGTGAAGGAACAGCTGAAAGTTGGTGGGACGAAAGTTCGGATGGTGTAGAGGATGGGGATATCGAAAATAACACTGGATCGGGTGGAGGAGAAGATAGTCCAGATGACACCCCATTTGACTTCGATGATGTTGAATCCGATCTCGACCCAGAGAATGTTGATGCCTATGATGACTTAGAAGCAGGATCCAATGCCAATTTCTCACCTGAAGGATCAACCGATGGTGATGAATCCTCAGATACCACAGAAGAAACAACTGCGGAAAGCAAATCCCCAGATGGCCTTGATACTGAAGAAGACGAACAAACAGAATCTAATGAAGGGCAAGCAAATGAAGATGGTTCAAAGGATGGTGTCACACCAGATACTCAATACGAACAGGCGCAACAAGAAGAACGCATAGTTGACCCAATTGGTTGGGAAGCGTTTGATGACCCGGATGAAGAAGAGTTGAAAGAGATAGGTACAGATAAGGGAACTAGTACGGAAAAAACACAGACACAAAATACCGAAGACACCACCGAATCCATAGACGAAGACAGATCTACTGAAACAACAAATGCTGATGGTGTAGATGACACAGAGCAGATAACCCAAGACGAAACAGAAAACGTAGATAGCGACAATAATGGTTCTGGAACATGGGAGACAGAAAAACTCCCAACGAATAGCGAAGAGAGCACAACTGATTCAGGGACTAATACATCTGAAAAACCCACTAAAGACACAAAAGAAGATGAAGACGATGAAGACGATGAAGACGATGGTGATGGGTCAAAAGATGTTGAAGAGAAATATGAAACAGTACCATTAACAGATGTGATAACGGGATCTGAAACTGGAACTGATGAGAGCGACAAAAGCGATGACGAGATAGAATCTGAAGAGCAGAACACCGCTAGCGAGAAAACAGAACAACAAGAATTAGATGATGAACCAACAGAGTGGGAGGGGTGATCCACAATAATGACCAATAAAAAAGACAGCGACACGAAAATACTAGGCTCATGGGATATGCAGAGCGCACATCTACAACCGTATCGAGCAGCAAAGACCAGAGATAGTGTCTATTCAGACACAACAACTGCTGGTAATAACGATACAGACTCAACCACACAATCAAAACATGCTAAAGAACAACTACGACCACAAACAAAACGGTTTGTAGTTACAGCAATCATCTCTTTCGTCGGGTTATTATTGTGTGTGAGTGCGCTCTTTGCTTATTCATTCACGTTATCAGATGCAGCACTTTTTGTCTCGGTGGGCTGTGGGGCGATATACGCGATTACAAAGGGAATGGGCGCGTTGTACATTCGCAAAGATAGCGCCTACATCAAAGCGAGAAACGAGCAGATAGCGGCAGAGCAACAACACATTCACAGATCTGAGTTATGGAACCCATCAAAGTGGACTGCAATTCTATACTTCTTTAGCCCATTCCTCATCGATTACACCATCGCCATATTTTATGTATCAAGGAGAAAAGCACAGACCGGTTCTTTCCTCGGCGAGACATACCAATAGTCTATTTTTGAAGGATTAGTGTAGGAACGCGAGACTCGCTTTTGTCATCGAGATCTTTGTATTTATTCGCTTCGTGTATCGGTTCTGGAAGGCTAATCTCTTCTGTGTGCTTTCTATCCCTTTCGGTGATCTGATCGCTAGAAACAAACGCATCAGTGTGATCATCGGTTTGATAGTGAAGATATTGAGCAGCTGGGTCTTTTGAGAGCAATTCTTCTACATCATATTGGGGGAGTAGAGGTGCTTTGCTTACCATACCGTTTACTTCCCATCCAAATGCACCGACAAGCCAACGAATGTAGGTTATTTCATTGGGGTAAAAGTGGTCGCCATGTTCAGTAAGAACTTCAATAGAATATATTGAGTCATCATCATTAGAGGCAACAAGAAACATTTTCTGAGAAATCGGTCGAACAAGGTGACGGATGAAATGATCGATCTTAATATCGTTTTCAAGAAATGAGTTTAATAGGTCTATTGGAATCCCATTAAGCCGCCCTTCTGTCGAAATAGTATGATTTGCTGCCAATGATTGTGACTCAAAACTCATCTTATCCTATTCTCTCCCCTACGAGATAATAAATACTACTGTCACCGGCTCGCTTTTTGTTTGGCTTCCACACCGATCACGGGGGAGCAATCCCACGGAAGAATCGGGAAATGACGGTGAGAAAATCCCAAGCATAATAAAGCAAAACAAGAAATGTGGCGTATCATGGCCACGAAGATATTGCATACCGGGGATACTCACCTTGGTTATAAGCAGTACAATAAGGATGAGCGGAAGAAAGACTTCACAGACGCCTTTCAGTCTGTTGTAGACATTGCCATCGGAGAAGGTGTAGATGCAGTCATCCACGCTGGCGACTTGTTTCACCGGAGTCGACCAGATGCAGATACAATAAACGACGCGTTGACCATACTCAGACAACTTGAACGCGAAGACATCGACTTTTTGATGGTCGTCGGGAATCACGATAGCACTCGAAATAAGAGCTGGTCAGATATCTTTGACTCACTCGGCCTTGCAAAATCGCTTGGACTCTCTCCAACAACAGTTAACGATATCGCTTTCTACGGTCAGGATTTCATTCCGAGAAGTCGGCGAAGCGAGCTCTCCTATGACTTTGCGCCATCTGAGACATCACAAACCGTGTTGGTTGCCCACGGTCTCTTTCAACCATTCCCACACGGTGATTGGGATCTCAACGAAATACTCGCATCAAGCCCCGTGGGGTTTGACCTTGCGTTACTTGGCGATGACCACACTCACCAGACAGAGACAGTAAAGACGACCACGGCAACATACTGTGGATCTACAGAACGAACAAGTGCAGACCAAAGAGAAGCAAGAGCAGTCAATATAATATCGTTTGATGGCGGGTCACACGAACTCTCCCGGCACCCAATAACGACACGGACGTTCACATACGTAGATGTTGAAATGCCTGAAGACGGTGGAATGGACGACATCAAGCAAGAACTCAATAACAACGATATTCCAGATGGCGCGGTTGTTGTTGTGACAATCATGGGTGAGGGAGATCGGATCCCCCCTCGATATATTGAAGACTATATCGTTGAGAACCACTCCCCACTTGTCGTCACAGTAAATGACCGGCGAGACTTCGGACAACGTGAGCGTGTTGATAGAGAAGTTAGCTTCTCTGACCCAGACAAAGCCGTAGAAGAACAAAAAAGAACACTCGATTTGCTACCAATGGCAAGCGATCTAGAATCGCTCTCACGAAACACAACAGAAGTAACAAAATCGAACATCAGAGAAGAATCAAAGGGAATCATCGAAGAACGAATAGAATCAGGGTCATACGAAGACGAAGAGAAAATCAATGCGAGCCGCAATAAGAACAAGGACAAAGACGCTGATAGCGGTCACAATGAAGATGATACCGGAGAGGACGATATTGACGGAAAAGATCAGAACAAAGACATGGAATCTCTAACAGAAAACGAACCAACAGAGAACGAAGGAGGCACTGACACAGAAAAAAACAACGGAACCGCCACTGACGAGATCTCACAGAACACACCAGAAAAAGACACCGAGAGTACAACCGAGAAAGAAGACGACGATGGTGATGATAACACCAAGAAATCATCATCGTCAGGACAGGCAGGGCTTGGCGACTTTGGAGGTGACATCTAATGCAATTCAAAAACATCGAGATGGTGAATTACAGGTGCTTTGTTGACGAAAAGGTAGAGTTTTCAGAGGGAACCAATGTCATTCACGGACGGAATGCAGCTGGGAAGTCAACGATACTCGAAGCATGTTTCTTTGCCCTATATGGGTCAAACGCACTCTCTGGAGAAGACAGCACGCTAGAAGATATCGTAACTGTTGGTGAATCGACCGCGAGGGTAAAACTCCAATTCTCACACAATGGAGAAACATACAGGATTCTCCGAGAAGTCAAGGACCGGCCAAGTGGAACGTCACAGACAACGTGTACCCTACAGACAGGAGACGACACGTTCGAAGGGGCAAACACTGTTGACAGCTACGTTGCAGATATCCTCCGAATGGACGCTGATTCGTTCCTCAACTGCGCATACGTGAGACAAGGAGACATCAACAAACTAGTCACAGCCTCTACGACTGACCGAAAGGCATTGATCGATAAATTGCTACAACTCGGACGACTCGAAACATACGATGGGCGAGCAAATGAAGCTCGATTGGCTGTCGACACGATCAGAGAGAAAAAGTCAGGGATGCTTGAGGAGAAACAGCGAGAGTTAGCAGAAAAGCAGGCCAAAAACCCAGAGACGAAGTTGGATGCGGTCGTAGACCGAATTGATGAAATTGATGATAAAATCAATGACCTGAATGAGCGCGATGAGTCAATCGAAAACGAGTTAGACGACATTACAGATGAATTAGAAGAGGTTGATGATATCCGTGAGAATGCTGAAGACAAACGAGAAGAGATCAGTGAGGAACAGGAACAGAGAGAACAAATCAAAGAAAAGATCGTAGCAAAACAGCAGAAAGTAGAAACGAAAGAAGAGAAGATATCTGAATTGGGAGAGCGAATAGAATCTCTCAAATCAGAAGTCAAAATATCGGACACAAGTGACATAGATGGAGAAATTGAGAGTGTTGTTTCTCAAAAAGAAGAGACAACCGAAGAGTTGTCAGAGAAACAAGCAGCAGTAACGAATATCACAGAGAAAAAACAGGGACATGAGGAACGCATAGAATCCCTCAAACAGAGAATCGTAGAATTGCGCGAAAACATCGAAAAGCAATCTAACATCATCGAATCGAAAAAGGAACGGAAAGAAGAGCTCGAAGAGAAGGAACAAGAGATGTCTGAAGTCGTTGATGGCATTGATGAAGAACTATCAGAGTTTGATGACGGAATTCGTGTGAACCCACAGACAAAACGAGCGGACCTCAAGGAACGGAGAGAAGAGTTAGTCAACAGGAGAGGTGAATTAAGTGCTGAAAGGAAGAACGTGGAAGCAGAGATCGAGTCCATCGAGGAACTCAAACAGGAAGGGAAATGCCCAGAGTGTGGACAAGAAATCACAGAACAGTCGCAAGAAGACCATGAACACGAGCTTGAAAGTCGCGTTGATGAGATAACGGAAGAATACAACGAAATTGGCGAAGAGATTACGGACACAGATGATCAACTAGAGCGGATTGATACAGTCGAAAAGCTCCAGCAGAAGAAGGAAAGTAAATCACAGAAGAAAGACCAAACAGCAGAACTCCTCACACAAGTTACTGAAACGATCCGGAGTGCAAGAGAACAAAAAGAAGAACACACTCAGAAGATCGCCGAGTTAGAAGAGAAGGTAGAAAACAAGCAAGAAGAAATTGGAGAATTTGAAAGCACGATCACGGTACTGGGAGAAAAGATAGAGGAATTAGAGGATGAAAAAGAAACCTACGAACAACGAGAGACACATCTTCGGCGTCTGAAAGAGGTCATTCAGGAAAAGCGGCTTGCGTCTGAACAGTTATCCAAAGCACAGAACACGCACCAACAGTTGCGAGAAAAGAAAGAAACCGTCGAAGCCCGCATTGAAGAGCTTAATGAGGCCATTGAGCAAATCGAGGAACGATTAGAGAGTAAAGACACACAAGAGTTAGAAGAGCGAAAAGAAGAGTTGGAGACCAAACGCGAAGAAATAGATGATGAGATAGAGACACTCTCAGAAGAACGTTCACGGAAACAACAACAGAAAGGAGAGTGGCTGAATATCCTCGATAGAATGTCTGTCCTACAAAATGAAATAGAGGAGGCCGAAGATGTCGTAGAGTGGCTTAAAACAGTCCATGAGCAGATGGAAAATGTTCAGTCAATGTATACCGACCTGCGGACGCAGCTCCGTCAAGATAACATCATCCACTTAGAACGGCTGATAAACGAGATCTTCGATGAGATTTATGAACACGATACATACGATAGAATAGAGCTAGACGAAGATTACAGTGCTGAAATTGTAGAGCACACTGGAGAGCGACTTGAGCCACAGAAGCTTTCGGGTGGAGAGAGTGCGCTGTTTAATCTAACACTCAGAACAGCGATTTACCAATTGTTGATTGAAGGCACATCGGACACCACACCGATGCCACCGCTCATCCTTGATGAACCAACTGTCCACCTCGATAAAGGACACATCCGCCAACTCAAGCGGATCATCGAGCGGATGGACAAAATCGGCGTAGAACAAACAATAATTGTCTCTCACAACGACGAAATTATTGATGCTGGCGACCACCGGATAGAGGTGAGCCAAAAACAGAACATGAACAGGTCTCAAGCCACCGTAGAACGAGACGTTCTCATCTAGAGGCCTGTTGCGACCAATTCGTCACCCCTCTTGTGCGAATGGATCGGTTTAAGTACACGACTACACTAGTAGTCCGTATCCGCTAGTGGTAAACAATATGGGCATTTTTTGTTTACTCATACATCGAGATGATTATTAGTTTAATATAAGAAACCCCCGGCATAAGTTATATATGAACCAAACTTGAATAGGAGATTAACACATCTAATAGATGAGTAGGGGTTTTACACATCCCCATGTCGGTTTAAACCGGTTTATAATAAACCCAAACCCAAATACCCATGTCAGGAAACCAAGTAAAACAAAAGCACGCGCCACAGGAATCAGACATAGAATCTACACTCACAGATGAAGAAGAAGAACTCATTTCCGATCCACCCTCCGAGTCCGAATCCAACAACCAACTAAAACAAGCAATAAGTGGGTTTGAGGAGCGAAAAAGCGGTTCTACTGACTTAGAAACAACCGAATCAGACATCGACTCTTCCCCGATAATCCCGACAACAACCGAGGGAGAAACACAAACGGACACGCCAATTATAGACACACATCCACTCTCCTCAGAAAAACTTGAGCGGGCTGATGATGGTCTCTATGAAACCGTTTCAACGTGGGGGCGTAAAACACCATACAACAGACAACGGGTGGATGAAAACGGACAAATAAAAAAACAACCGGATGAACGCTTTTCAGACCACGACAATAATACGCGGCGGGCCATGGAACGGACAACCGAGTCCTGCCCGGATTGCGATGGAAATATTGTAGAAGACAAATCAACCCATTACTGTGCTGAGTGTGGGATTGTTATCGTTGAAGAAAGTGTAGATTCGGGGCCTGAGTGGCGCTCATTCAACAGCTCTCAACGAGATAACCGGGAACGGGTTGGGTCTCCAACGAATAATATGTTCCACGACAAGGGACTATCAACCGGGGTTGGAAGTGGGTCAGTGGATGCATATGGTGAGAAGATAAGTGGAAAAAAGCGGGCGCAACTAAACCGAATACGGAAGTGGGATCAACGATTCAAAGTGAAGAATTCTGATGAACGAAACTTGAGACAGGCCTTGGGTGAGATCTCTCGGATGTGTAGTGAACTGGACCTTCCAGAGCACGTCAAAGAAACATCGTCTACGGTGTACCGAAAGGCTCTCGATGAAGACCTACTCCCGGGACGTTCGATAGAAGCGATCACAACAGCAAGCATTTTTGTTGCGATCCGTCAGGCTGGGATTCCTCAGACAGGCGAGTCGCTCTATAAGGTCAGCCGAGTTGAAGAAGACGAAATTCGCCGTGCCTTTAGTTACCTCAATAAAGAACTCTCACTCCAGATAGAGCCACCAAAAGCCAATTCATACATGGCAGGTATCGTGTCTGAACTTAATGTGTCTCTTGAAACAGAACAATGCGCCCGTGTGATAATGGACCTGTGCGTCGAGAAGAACATCCACAGCGGCAAGAAACCATCAGGCCTCGCTGCCGCAGCCATATACGCGGCAACAACGTTCACACGGATAGATAGAATAACACAAAAAGAAGCCGCAGACGCAGCTGATGTCTGTGACCTCACGATACGGAACAGGCAAAGTGAGATCCTCGAAGCCATAGGAAAAGACCCGACAAAATACAGGCCCCCTTCAAAGTCTGAAATCGAAGAGAAGAGCACAGACATCTCATTTAACGGTGAAGAAGAAATTGTTGAATTGATCGAAGAAATAGAACCACCCCAGTGAATCGCCTCGGGATCAAGCCCCGAGGCTTCCCGTTTCCACGATATAAAATACGGAAGTAGTCAAACAAACCGCGAATCGGATAGCGTCCTTTTTTCTGGTTGCGTGTTGACATTCTCCCCGCGCTGAAGCGAGGCTTTCTGCTCAATTCTCGGTAACATTAATACCTACCCAGTGGTTTTCCACATGTATACTGAGAATAACGCTACAATGAATAGGATCCAAAAATACATTCAGTGTTGGGGACTAAAAAAAGATGACCGGGCTGTAAGCCCGGTCATCGGTGTCGTCTTAATGATCGCAATCGCATTTGCAATCACAACAGTTGTTGGTACTGTTGCCCTTAGTGCAGGTGGCGGAATATCTGAAGACACACCTGATATCGACATTGGATTCAATTATGATGAATCTCAGAATCAAGTCGAAGTGTTCCACTCTGGTGGTGAAGATATAACAGCAGATAACACATTCCAGATAGAAATTGTATTTGTAGATAGCGAAGGCGACCCGATGGAATTAACCCCTACAAACATTGGTGGACAAGATCCTTATATACCCGATGACGCCTCAAACCCAACCGAGTTTGATGAAACAACAGACCCGGTTGTATCTGGCCAATTAATTTCTGTTGTAGACAACGTAGAGGGGTCAGTCACAGGTGCAGACGAAATACGTGTTGTATGGGTTTCAAAAAGTGGTAGTCGCTCGGCTACTCTGGGTGCGTTCAGGCCGACGTGAGTCGCTCGGGGTATTCGTCTTGTCCGCTGATAAAATAGGACGTTGTTGAGTATGTCCGCTTTCTAGTCCTGCATTTCTTCGGGAACATCTGGCGACACACTAAACACAGAGTCGAATGACGAACGGAGACCGTTGAGGATCTCCGTAATGTCAACGTCGTATTGCTCTTGTGCTCGCTGAATGTCCGGTGTGGACTCGCCACCAGCAGCAGCCGCATTCATAGCCTCAATGCGGTCGAGTGTCTGATCGGCCATCTCCATGAGCCATCGGTCTCGGTCAGCCTCAGACACCTCTTGGACGCTTTCGATGCGCACATTCACGTAGTGCTCACCTTGATATTCCCGGTGGTCGAGCTTCCCCACAATTGCCACATAGCAGGGCGGGGACAGCTTCTTCATGTCGGCAACAGCACCCGGCTCGAATGGTGGTGCGTTAACAAGGAAGTCCATGTCGCCATCGTTAACACGTCCAGAGACTAACTCCTTGCCATCATCAGTCGTCCTGACATCGCTGTCAGTAAGTGTCCCAACGATTGCGATGCGGTTTGCGCGACCCCCAGTGGGGAAGAGCGTATACTGCGCCGCTCGATCTTCGTCGGATTCTTTGAACGAGTAGGTTGATTCAGCCAGCTCTCGTGCGGATACGCGCTTGGCTACCTCTCGCGTTGGGGTGTTCTGTGCGTCATCTGTGGAGTTGTTATTGGATTCGGACATGGATTGACTCATGCTACCACCTCGTTTTCAACAGCATCGATACGTTCCAGTAGTGCGGTTGCCGCTTCAGTCGAGTCTTCACTTTCGACCTGATCATACTCCTCGGCGATAACGAAATCGCCGGAGTAGTTGCCCGCGATCTCGTAATAGCGCCCACGGATTTCCGGGAGCATCTGATCAAGTGGGGCTTCACGGTCAACAGCATCTGCTGCGACTTGTTCGGCCTCTTCAAGACTCATGCCGGTGAATTCTTCAGTTGCCTCTTTACCGAAGAACACCTTCACGAGACTGGTGCCAGTATCGAAGACTGCCTTGAGGCGCATATCAGAAACACCGTCTACTTGACCGTGCATCTGACACTTCCCCTTTTGGACGACACGTGTACA
>LFFM01000891.1_pt1 | contig 21215 bp, 20 predicted proteins | sample 643131 | NCBI WGS metagenome assembly LFFM01 (sample SAMN03777445, study PRJNA286221) | soda lake metagenome | biome: soda lake; feature: Kulunda steppe; material: water; isolation source: sample Tc-Br brine of Tanatar trona crystallizer | place: Russia: Kulunda steppe | collected 2011-07
CACCACCGCCGCTCCTCGACCGGCTGATCGAAGACGCTCAAAAGATCCACAAGCAACGACCAATCTTACAAGAGAAACTCGCTACCGCTACGCAACCGAGGTGTGAGGCTTAACTAAAGACGGATGATCACAGACGCCGTCCGCCTCGTGGTCCCGACAGGGATCGAGCGTCGCCGTCACGTCGCCGCCACACCGCGGACAGAACCCGCGTCCCATCATGGCGACGAAACCGTTCGCTCGAACGTGTGCCCGTTCGAACGCGGTGTTAAGATCGATCGCCGGACCGGGACGACCGTCGGTCGTGCCGCCTCCGGCGGTGTCGCCGGTCGAACCGGAACCGGGTCCGTCGTCGATCGGATCGGCAGTCGATCCACTCGCCCACATACCGGACGGTGGATAGCCGAGCGCGGTGAGCATCCCGTCCGGGACTCCCGGACGTGTGAATAGCCCGGGACACTCGGGGCACTGGGTCAGGAGGTGTCCGTTGTCGTAGCCCACTCGGACCGTCGAACCGCAGCGGTAGCAGTCGACGTCGATCTCGCGGGGCTCGACGGTCGGTTCCGACGAGAGGATACCGGTTCGATACAGCTTAACGACCTCCCGTCCGGACTCGCGGAGTCGATAGCCGTCGTCGGTCTTTGCGATGAACGGTCCGGTGAGCTTGTCGAGGTGGTAGCTAAAACGGCCGCTGTCGGCCACCCCGGCATCCTCGCGGATCTGCGAGTACGTCGCGCTCGTCGTCAACGGCCCCGCCTCGGCCGTTCGATCGTACAGCGATTCGAGGATCGCGAACCGGACCTCGTCACCGAGAAACGCGAACGCCGACGCCGCGTCCCCGATCGTGACACCCAACTGATCCACTTGGGAAGCACAACGAAGTCCGGGGATTTATATATTCTGTGCCTGACAGATAGGTCAGATAACGTCCGACAGTACGGAGACGGGAATGCTATCCCTGACCGGCGCGCCGTCGAACGTGTCACCGTATTCGGCCCCGGTCGTGCACGCACGGCGCCATCGTAGGTACAGCAGTCACGTGACCGTTCGACCGCTTGTGTGCGGGACGCTGCCGTGCGAGGACCGACGGGTACACAAACGGGCCGCCACCAGTAGGACGTATGGACGAGATCGACGTCGAGCCGGTGGAGCGCGTCGACGCCCACGAGCCGGACCAGTTCGCATCCGACGACCGGGAGACGGACGCGGCCGACCTGCCGCGCGGCGTCGACGCGCCCGACTACGTGCTGTACGGGGGCAAGGGCGGCGTCGGAAAGACGACGATGGCGGCGGCGACGGGACTCTCCTCGGCGGCCGGCGGCGTTCGCACGCTCGTCGTCTCGACGGACCCCGCACACTCCCTGTCGGACACGTTCGAGGTCGACGTCCCGGCGGAACCGACCCGTATCCGCGAGGAGGTGCCGCTTTTCGCCGCCGAGATCGATCCGGACGCCGCGATGGACGACGGGTTCTTCGGCGGCGACGGCGACCCGCTCGGCGGCATGGGCGACCTGAGTGATGCGATGGGCGGCGTCGGCGGCATGGAGGGCATGGCGGCGGACGCCGCCGAGGGGATGGCGGACGCGCCCGGCGGGCCGTTCGGCGGGCCGATGCCGGGTGCCGACGAGGCGGCCGCGATGCGCCAGCTGCTGGAGTACCTCGACGATCCGCGATTCGACCGGGTCGTCGTCGACACGGCCCCGACCGGACACACGCTCCGGCTGCTCCAGCTCCCCGAGATCATGGACTCGATGATCGGCCGAGTGATGAAGCTCCGCCAGCAGTTCTCCGGGATGATGGAGGGATTGAAGGGGATGTTCAGCGGGGACGGGGCGGACGGCGATCCCACGACCGACCTCAACGACCTGCAGGACCGGATCGAACGTCTCCGCACGGTCCTGCGGGACCCCGATCGAACCGACTTCCGCGTGGTGATGATCCCCGAGGAGATGAGCGTCGTCGAGTCCGAGCGGCTCGTCGCCCGTCTCGACGAGTTCGGCATCCCGGTGAACACGCTGGTCGTCAACCGGGTGATGGAACGAGTGAGCGACGTCGCGACCGTCGATCCCGAGTGGATCGTCGAGCCCGATCCGGAGGGCTGTGCGTTCTGTGCCCGACGATGGGAGGTACAGCAGAACGCGCTCCGGCGTGCGACCGATCTATTCCGGAACCGGGAGGTGAAACGCGTCCCGTTGCTCGCGAACGAGGTCCGCGGCGAGGCGGCGTTGCGGGTCGTGGCGGCGTGTCTGGACTGACGGCGCCTCCGCCCCCGCCTGCAGAACTGCGCGGGCGGCTGGCAAGTGGCGCGGTGTGGGGGCAGGGGTGCGCCGTCATCGTCGGTTCGGCCCGTTTCGTCGGGAACCGCGGACTCACACGTGCCACGCCGGTCCCGTTGGCGAGCCGGAACGAACGCGCTTATACGGACACCGCCTCACCGTCCCGTATGGACTGCCGGCGGTGTGGAACGCCCCTGGAGAAGCCCGGGGATTACTGTCTGGTCTGCAACACCGCCAATGCCGACGCCGTCGTCGCCGAGTTCGACGTCGACCGCGCCGAACTCACGATGCTCGCGGAGGACGAGGTCGTGGGGCACACGACGATCACGACCCGTCCCGAACGGGACGAGCAGCTCACCGCGGTCCAGCTCCGCAATTTCGCCGGTCGCGTCGCCGACGAGATCCGCCGTAAACGTCCCGACACCGTCTACGCGGCGGGGGACCGTGACCCGCTCCGCGAGGCTCGCGCACAGCTCCACCACGAGTTCTACCGGGTGCCGGAGGCCGGCGACGACGACGACGGCGACGTCGTCGGCTGGGTGCTCGACCGCCGCGGCGACCGCGCGCTGGAGGTCGTCGAAACCCCGCCCCGCGAGAAGATCGGCGGCGCACACTCGACGCTCATCGGCGGCCGAAAGGGACGGAAGGCGGTGAGCACCGTCGCCGACCATCCGCACGTCAAGAAGATCGTTCCGGGTCCGATCGACGCCGGCGGCACGGGATCACGCACCGGGCTCCGGGCGAAGGCGACACGCGCCGGCACGAACGGGAACGTCCGACTGTTGCTCCGGGACGGCTCGAGCGTGCAGGAAAACCGGATCGTCACCACCGCGATGGACCGTGAAACCGGCGAGCGCGTCCGGGCGGACCTCAACGACGCGCTCGCGGAGGCCGGCCTCCGCGAGGAGTGACCGAGCGGTGGGCACGACCCACCGTCCGCCGGCGGACGCCCGCCGGACGGATCCACAACTCTTCGTGAGGATCCATGTGATCATTATTCTCATGATCGTCCGGGCGGATGGCAATCCACATTAACCCTCGCTTCAAACGGCCGCACATGAGCCAGTCGTACGTGATCGTCGGGGACGGGATCGCGGGGGCTTCCGCGGCGGAGACGCTCCGCGAACGGGCACCGGACGCCGGCATCACGGTCATCACGGACGAAGGCGAGTCCCTCTACAACCGCATCCTGATAAAGGAGTACGCGAAGGGGAAGCTCCCCGAAGCGCCGATCTCCATCCATCAGGAGGACTGGTACGAGGAACACGACGTCGACCTCCGATTGAACACCGTCGTCGTCGACGTCGACGTCGAGAACGACGCGATACACACCCACGAGGGGGAGACGATCGCCTATGACAAGCTCCTGCTCGCGGTGGGTGGGACCCCGCAGCAGCTCCCGGTCGAGAACGCCGACGCGGACGGTATCCACCACTTCTGGACGTTCCAGGACGCCCGTGCGATAAAGGAGAGCGTCGAGGGCGCGGAGCGAGGCGTCATCGTGGGGGCGGGATTGCTCGGCATCGACTTCGCGGCCATCTGTGGCGCACAGGGCGTCGAGGCCAAGTACCTGATGCGCGGCGACTGCTGGTGGCGGTACGCCCTCTCGACGGAGGGTGCCGAGATCATGCACGAGGCGATGCGCGAACGTGGCGTCGAGCCGGTGTTCGATTCTGGCGTCGACCGGTTCGAGGTCGACGACGACGGCCACGTCGAGGCGGCCATCGATCCGAACGGCGAACGCTACGAGTGTGACTTCGCCGGTATCGCGATCGGGCTGGACTTCAACACGGAGATCATCGAGGACACGCCCATCGAGACGGACGACGGGATCGTCGTCGACGAGTACATGCGGACGAACGTCGATAACGTGTTCGCGGCCGGGGATATCACCCGATTCCACGACGTGATCCTCGGCGAACGTGCCCAGAACGGCGCGTGGGGCTCGGCGAAGGAGCAGGGGACCGTCGCCGCACACAACATGATCGACGACGAGTCCGACCGGTTCGAGTGGGTCTCCTCGTACTCGATCACGCACTTCGACTTCCCGTTCCTCTCGTTCGGCCATCCGACGCTCGGGGACGAGTCCGTCGAGGCGACGACCGACGACGGCGAGTGGCGACGCGTCGCCCTGAAGAACGGCCGGATCGTCGGCGGCGTGCTCATCGGCGACCTGTCCCCGCAGTCCGCGTTCAAACAGCTGATGCGCGAGCGTCGCTACGTCGGGGACCAGACGGAGCGGCTCATGCAGCCCGGCTTCTCGGTCGACGACCTCGCGACGGCGACCGAGCAGTAGCGTCGGTCACTCCGGACGGTCGACCACGTCGTCGTCGACGCGCCGGATGCTCCGTGCGAGCCGCGATCCGTCGGGGACGGCGTCGAGAAACGCCGCCGAGCCGAACGGTGCGTCGTCGTTGATCGAGAGGAACCCGAGATCGGTCGGCCCCGCGTCGAGCCCGACCAGAAACGCGATCTTTCTGACCGCCGGCACGTCCCCGACTCGGGCGTCGACGGCGACCGACTCGTACAGCGACCGGTGCGTCGCGACGTGATAAACGCACGTCGGCGTGGGCGCGAACAGCAGAAGGAACCGTGCGCCCGCACCGGTCCGCGAGAGTTTCGGTCGAAGCGCGTGCCGTCCGTCCTCGTGGAAGTACCGCTCCATGCGTCGGTACTGGCGAAGCAGTTCGTTCGCCCCGGTCGCCCCGCGGACGGCGGCGTCGCTTTTCAGTTCGACCACGTGGTCGACCCGTTCGGGTGTCCGCGTCCGGACGTACACGTCGACGACGCCGCGACGCCCGGCCGCGTCGTACGGCTCCTCCAGCCGGATCGCTGCGGCGTCGTGGACGGCGTCGTAGTGATCGACGAGCCGGGCCGCGAGGTCGTCCTCCCGCATGGACCGATCGCCGTTCCCCCGACGCTTAAAAACGCCGCAGGCTCCGTCGCGTCGACCGGCGTTCGTGATCGGCACGCGCCACGCTCGTCGGCACGCGCCACGCGACTAAGTTTCGTGGTACCGTTCACGTCACGTAGTCGTGGGCGGGTCAGCGAGTCTATAGGTAGCCGAAGCGCGTAGGGCCGGCAATGACCGACACGCTACGGACGCCGGGGATCCACCACGTTACCGCCATCGCGAGCGACCCGACGGAGAACCACGCCTTCTACACCGAGACGCTCGGACTGCGGCTCGTCAAGCGCAGCGTTAACCAGGACGACATCGGCGTCTATCACCTGTTTTACGCCGACGAAAGCGGATCTCCCGGAACCAGCATGACGTTCTTCCCGTACGCCGGAGCGCGCTCCGGTCGGGTCGGCACTGGACAGGTGACGACGGTGTCGTTCCTGATCCCGGACGACGCCGTCGACTACTGGACCGAGCGGCTGACGGACCGGGCGATCGACGTTGACCGCTTCGAGCGGTTCGGCGACGAGGTGGTCGCCTTCGAGGACCCGGACGGGCTCCCGCTCGAACTCGTCGCGCGCGACGATGCACCCGCCGGCGATCCGCCGACCGGCCCCGTCCCCGCCGACAGAGCGATCCGCGGCTTCGTCGCGGTGGAACTGGCGATCGCCGACCCGGGGCCGACGGTGGGCCTGCTCGAAGCGATGGGATATCGAGAGACCGACGGAGACGACGCCCACCGCCGGCGATTCGAGACGTCCGGGGGCATCGGGTTCGTCGTCGACGTCGTGTCGGATCCCGGGGCGTCACGGGGGACGCCAGGTGCCGGCACGGTTCACCACGTCGCCTATCGGGTGACCAGCGACGAACAAGCGTCGTGGCGGGAGCTGTTGCCCGACCACGGGCTTCGACCGACGGAAGTCATCGACCGGACGTGGTTCCGGTCGGTGTACACGCGCACCCACGGCGGAGTGCTCTTCGAGTTCGCGACGAACGAGCCGGGATACGACGTCGACGAACCGATCGACTCGCTCGGCGAGCGACTCGTCCTCCCGGAGTGGCTCGAGTCCCGTCGCGAGGAGGTCGAGTCGACCCTGCCGCCCCTTGAGGTCGCCCCCGGCGAATAGCCCGGGAGCGTCGCTACTCGTCGCGGTCGTGCTCCTCGGCCGACGAGACGACCTCGGCCGGTACCCCGGCGACGGTCGTCCCCGGGGGAACGTCCGCGACGACGAGGGAGTTGGCGGCGACGCGAGCACCCTCCCCGACAGTCACGCCCGGAAGCACGACGGCCCCCGCACCGATCATCGCCCGCTCCTCGATAACGACGTCCCCGAGTCGGTACTCCTCGTGGAGAAACTCGTGACACAGCACGGTGGCATCGTACCCGATGATGGCGTCGTCGCCGACCGTGATCCGGTCCGGCCAGAACACGTCCGGGGTCGACTCGAGTCCCCACGACACTCCCGTCCCGACCGTTACGCCGATCCGACGCAGGAGCCAGTTTTTCAGTCGGAGGCTGGGGCTGATCCGCACCAGCACGATCACGACGTAGTTTCGCACGACAGCGAGCGGCGATTTCGCGTCCGGCCACGACCACAGCGAGTTCCGCGGTCCGGGGGTCGGATGCCTTTCGAGCCGCGAACGACGCGAATCCGTCCCGCCGTTTTCGACGTTCGCGGTACCCGTCTCCGTCGACTCCGCCCGTCCGTCGGCGCCGTCCCCCTCCGTCGACTCCCTCCGTCCGTCGGCGGCGCGATCGTCGCTCACGGTCCCCCGTTCACACGGCGCAGTGATAAGCGATCGTCGAGCGAGCGACGATCGGGTCGCGATCCTTTATATCGGATGCCGGGACCAACGGTCCCCATGCGCTGATGAGTCGCTCGTGGCCGGCCGAGACGGGTGTGTGGTCGACCGCCACGAGTCGCCGTCGGACCGCCTGTTCGCCATTCAATCGGGATCGACGCCGGCGTCGGATCCGGGAGTCGCGGTGTCACTTCCGTATCTCGTCCATGTGATCGATCCGGCTCTCCACCAGCGCTGGTTTCCCGACGTCCCCACGAACACGGAGCCGATCGCCGGCGGCCTCGAGCCCCGTCTCCGCCGCTCGTTCCGCCGCACTGATCGAGTCGCCGAGTCCGACCACGGCGAACGCCCGCGACGTCGTCGTGTACAGTCCGTCGTCCCGTTCGTCCACGCTCGCGTAGAACAGCAGCGCGTCGCCCACGCTCTCCTCGTCGACCGCGATCCGGGCACCGGCGTCAGGGTCGGTCGGATAGCCGTCCGGAACGGCGTACTTGCACACCGTCGCCTCGCCGGAGAACGCAAGCTCGGGGAGCGGCTCGTCGTCACGCGCGGCCGTCAACACGTCGAGGAACGGCGTCTCAAGCACCGGCAGCGTGTTCATTGCCTCCGGATCGCCGAACCGCGCGTTGAACTCGACGACCTTCGGGCCCGCCGCGGTCAGCATGAACTGTCCGTAGAGTACGCCCTTGTACGCCGGAAGCGCCTCGACGACCGAACGAAGCACGTCGACCGCGGCCTCGTAATCTCCCTCGCGCATGAAAGGGAGCGACGCCCCCGTATCCGAGTACGAACCCATGCCGCCGGTGTTCGGCCCCTCGTCACCCTCGTAGGCGCGCTTGTGATCCTGGACTGCGGGCGTCGTCAGGAACTCGCCGTTCGCGACGAACGCCTGGATCGTGAACTCCTCCCCGACCAGTCGCTCCTCCAACACGACCCGGTCGTAGTCGGCGTCGCGCAGGTACGCCTTCGCCTCTTCGGCAGTCACCTGGTCACCGATCACCTTCACACCCTTCCCGCCCGTCAGTCCGGCGGGCTTCACCGCGAGGTCGCCGTCGTACTCGTCGATGTATGCGCACGCCGCCTCGAGATCGTCGAACGTCTCGAAGTCGGGACAGCCCGGAATCGACTCCTCGCGCATGAACCGCCGCTGGTAGGCCTTGTCCGTCTCCAGCCGTGCCTCGGCGGCCCGCGGGCCGAACGTGTACACGCCGGCGTCGTCGAGCGCGTCGGCGACGCCCGCCGCGAGCGACGACTCCGGTCCGATCACTGCGAGATCCGCGTCGATGTCGGTCGCGAACGCGACGATCTCGTCGGGGTTCGTCTCGTCCACGGTCTCGAAGCCGGTCGCGAGACCGACGATCCCCGGATTACGGTTGCTCGCACAGGCGTACAGTACACAGTCGTCCGCAAGCGACCGGGCGATCGCGTGTTCGCGGCCGCCGCCACCGACGAGGAGCACGGTCTCCGTCATACGGTGGACGGATATACACACGGTAGTGTAAACCTTCCCTTACGACCGACGCCAAGTACACACGGTGGTGTATACTGTAACCGTTCGTGGTTTCCCGACGGACTCCGTGTGGCTGGGTTTTTGCCTCACCGGGGGTAACCGACGGTATGGAACAGCCGACCGATCGGAACCGGCTCGACGGGGAGGCCAGCCCGTACCTCCGACAACACGCCGACAATCCGGTGAACTGGCAGCCGTGGGACGACGAGGCGTTCGAGCGCGCTCGCGAGCACAACGCGCCGGTGTTCGTCTCCATCGGCTACTCCTCGTGTCACTGGTGTCACGTGATGGCGGAAGAGAGTTTCGCGGACGAGGCGGTCGCAGCCGTCCTCAACGAGTCGTTCGTTCCGATCAAGGTCGACCGCGAGGAACGACCGGACGTCGACAGCACGTTCATGACCGTGTGTCAGCTCGTCACCGGCGGCGGCGGATGGCCCCTGTCGGCGTGGTGTACGCCGGACGGGAAGCCGTTCTACGTCGGGACGTACTTTCCGCCGGAGGCACGCGAGGACCACCCTGGATTCACGGAGCTGTGTCGGCGGATCGCCGACTCCTGGGCGGATCCCGACCAGCGGACGGAGATGGAACGACGCGCCGAGCAGTGGGTGGCGAGCGCTCGCGACGAACTCGAGTCGCTTCCGGTGGAGGCGTCGGGATCGACGGACGATGCCGCCGCCGGGCTCCTCGAGGAGGCGGCGGCTGCCGCGCTTCGGAGCTACGACGAGGGGCACGGTGGATTCGGCACGAGCGGTCCGAAGTTCCCCATGCCGGGCCGGATCGAACTCCTGTTGGGCGCGTACGCCCGGACCGGCCGTGACGCGTTCGTGACGGCGGCCACGGAAACCCTCGACGCCATGTCTACCGGCGGGATGTACGACCAGGTCGGCGGGGGGTTCCACCGGTACGCGGTCGACCGCGACTGGACCGTCCCGCACTTCGAGAAGATGCTGTACGACAACGCGGAGCTTCCGATGACGTACCTCGACGCGGCTAGACTCACCGGTGACCCGTCGTACGCCCGCGTCGCCGCCGAGTCGCTTCGCTTCCTCGACCGGGAGCTCCGATGCGAGGGCGGGGCGTTCTTCAGCACGCTCGACGCGAGAAGCCGCCCACCCGTAAGTCGAGGCGGCGGGGACGAGCCGATGGAAGGCGCGTTCTACGTCTGGACGCCGGCGGAGGTCGACGACGTCCTCGCGGAACCCGCGGCGTCCATCGCCAGGGACCGCTACGGGATCCGGTCCGGCAGGAACTTCGAGCGCGGTACGACGGTCCCGACGATCGCTGCTTCGCCGGAGACGCTCGCCGGCGAGCACGACCTGACGGCGGCGGAGATCCGCGAACACCTCATGGCCGCCCGCGTCGACCTGTATGAGGAACGGGAGCGTCGTCCACGCCCGGCACGTGACGAGAAGGTCCTCGCCGCCTGGAACGGGCGAGCGATCTCGGCGTTCGCGGCGGCCGGTACCGTGCTCGGCGAGCCGTACGGGGAGATCGCTCGTGAGGCGCTGTCGTTCTGTCGGGACCGGCTGTACGACGAGTCGTCGGGCGATCTCGCCCGGCGATGGCTCGACGGCGACGTGAGCGAACCGGGGTATCTCGACGACTACGCGTTCCTCGCCCGCGGTGCGTTCGACGTGTACGCGACCACCGGCGACCCGGAACCGCTCGGGTTCGCGCTCGAGTTGACCGAGGCGCTGCTCGACGCCTTCCACGCTCCAGATGACGCGACGATCTATTTCACCCGGGATCCCGACGCCGGCCCGACCGCCGCTTCCGGCGACGGCAATCTGTTCGCGCGACCACAGGAGTTCACCGGTCGCTCGACTCCCTCGAGTCTCGGCATTGCGGTCGAGACCCTGACGATCCTCGACGGGTTCCGGACCGACTCACGGTTCCGTGACGTCGCGACCGACGTCGTCGACACGCACGCCGACCGGATCCGCGCGAGTCCGCTCGAACACGTCTCGCTCGTCCGAGCCGCCGACCGCGTCGCCTCCGGCGGGATCGAGCTGACGATCGCCGCCCACGAGCTACCGGAGGCTTGGGCGGACGCGCTCGCGGGAACGTACCTCCCGGGTGCCGTCGTCACACGACGTCCGCCGACCGCCGACGGGCTCGACGACTGGCTGGACCGGCTCGGGCTGTCGGCGTCGCCGCCGGTCTGGTCCGGCCGCGACGGCGTTGACGGCGAAGCGACCGTGTACGCCTGCAAGGGATTCACTTGCTCGTCGCCGAAGACGGCGATCGACGACGCGATCGCGTGGCTGGCCGGCCGGTCCGAGGCCGGTTCGTGACCGGCCAAACGGCTCTCGATTCGAATTCGACCGGATCGCGCTCGACCGTCGTCGACTTGATGGTTTATGTGCCAGGACGATGAGTTCGTGTATGTTCGATTTTGTCGTCGTCGGTGCAGGGCCGCCCGGCTCGCGGTTCGCACGACGGGCCGCGGCCGCCGGTCGCGATGTCGTCGTCTTCGAGAAGGGGTTGGTCGGCGAGCCGCTGGCCTGTTCCGGACACGTCTCGACGGACATCTGGGAGTACGTGCCGGGCGACGCGCATGATCGGCTCCTCCAGAACCGGGTGTACGGCGCACGATTCCACGTCGGCGGTCCCGGCTCACGTTCGTACCCATTTTACAAACCCGAGCCGGTGTCGAACGTGATCGACCGCGTCGGACTCGATCGGGCGCTGGCCGACGCGGCCCGCGACGCCGGTGCCGACGTCCGCGAGAGACACACGGTCGTCGGCATCGACGAGCGCGACGACCGAGTCATCGTCGAGGTGAACGGCGACGACGACGGAACGGAGTTCGTCGAGACCCGAATGGTCGCCGGCTGTGACGGCCCGACCTCGCGGATCCGTCGCGCGGCGGGGCTCGAGGATCCCTCGGAACTGCTCCACGGAGTGCTTGCGTTCGACGACGAGCCCGATGACGGCGATTTCGTCGACGTCCACCTCATCGCGCCGACGTTCTTCGCGTGGCGGATCCCTCGTGGGAACGCCGGCGTCGAGTACGGACTCGCCGCACCGCCGGACGACGACGTGGGGGACCTGTTCGACCGCCTGACAGACGCGTACGACGTCGAGACCGACCGGTTCTGCTCTGGCGCGATCCCGATCGGTCCGCCCGACTCGGTAACGACCGACCGAATCCTTCTGATCGGCGACGCCGCCGGCCAGACGAAGCCGTTCACCGGCGGCGGCATTCTCTACGGAATGCGCGCCGCCGACGTGGCGGCCGGCGTCATCGATCCCGCCGATTCGGGGACGCTCGCCGACTACGAGGCCGGTTGGCGGGACGAGATCGGAACGGAGATCCGGCTCGGTGCGGCGATCCGTCGCTGTTACTCGCTTCCCGAACCGATACAGCGGGTCGGCCTCCGAGCGCTCGCGGGGGAGATCGGCGTCCACATGGACGAGCCGACGTCGTTCTTCTCATCGGGTCACCTCCGGCGGCTAGTGTCGCCGTCCAACTCCCGACCCGACGACGTCGAGGAGCCCGGAACACGACAGCACTGACCGGACGGCGATCGGTTGGTGGCGAGTCGACGACCGCCGTCGGGAGTATAAACGTTTAGTTCGGCCCGAATGAACGTTCCTGCATGAGTCGGGATTACGAGTCGTTACACGACCCTAATGCGGAGTACACGATGCGGGAGCTGTCCGGCGAAACAATGGGCGTGACCAACCCCCGAGGCGGGACGCGCGACGTGGTTATCACCGACGTACAGACGACAATGGTTGACGGGAACTTCCCGTGGACGCTGGTGCGGGTGTACACCGACGCGGGCGTCGTCGGAACGGGCGAGGCGTACTGGGGCGCGGGCGTTCCGGAGCTCATCGAACGGATGACCCCGTTCGTCGTCGGGGAGAATCCGCTGGACATTGATCGGCTCTACGAACACCTGATCCAGAAGATGTCCGGTGAGGGCTCCGTCGAGGGAGTCACCGTCACGGCCATCTCCGGCATCGAGGTCGCGCTCCACGACCTGGCCGGGAAGATTCTCGACGTCCCCGCATATCAGCTACTCGGCGGAAAGTACCGGGACCGGATGCGCGTCTACTGTGACTGCCACACCGAGGCGGAGGCCGATCCGGAAGCGTGTGCGGACGAGGCCGAACGGGTCGTCGACGAGCTCGGATACGACGCGCTGAAGTTCGATCTCGACGTCCCCAGCGGCTTCGAGAAGGATCGTGCGAACCGCCACCTTCGCCCCGGCGAGATCCGTCACAAGGCCGAGATCGTCGAGCGGGTGACCGAGCGCGTGAAGAACAGGGCGGACGTCGCCTTTGACTGTCACTGGACGTTCTCGGGCGGCTCCGCGAAGCGGCTCGCGGCGGCGATAGCGGAGTACGACGTGTGGTGGCTGGAGGACCCCGTCCCGCCGGAGAACATCGAGGTGCAGGAGGAGGTGACGAAGTCGACGACGACGCCGATCGCGGTCGGAGAGAACCGCTATCGGGTCACCGAGGAGCGACGTCTGATCGAAAACCAGGCGGTCGACATCATCGCCCCGGACCTGCCGAAAGTCGGGGGCATGCGCGAGACCCGGAAGATCGCCGACGTCGCGAATCAGTACTACGTTCCGGTGGCGATGCACAACGTCTCCTCGCCGATCGCGACGATGGCGGCCGCCCACGTCGGCGCATCGATCCCCAACTCGCTGGCCGTGGAGTACCACTCCTACGAGCTCGACTGGTGGGGTGATCTCGTCGAGGAGGACGTCATCGAGGACGGCCACATTGAGATCCCCGAGCGACCGGGGATCGGTCTCACGCTCGATCTCGACGTCGTCGAGGAACGCATGGTCGACGGCGAGACGCTGTTCGATCCGGCGTAAGCCGGCGGGCTCCCCCGACAAGGCCGGACGGCGTTCGACGGGGCGTAGTCTATCCCGACGGGTCCGACCGGCCCGGCGTTAACGGGTGCTCAGCTCGTCTTTGTCCCTGATCACTCGAACGTTCCCCTCGCCGGAGGTGATCTCGTTGACTAGATCGTACAGGTCGTTCTGGAGCCCCGCAGGGAACGTGAGCACGCCGACCCACGATCCGTCGTTCTGCCACTCCTCTCGGTCGAGATCGCCGAACTCGCGGATCTTTGCCTGTCCCGGTCCGGCGTAGTCGGCGGGCAGTTGGACCGCCATCGTCACCTCCTCGAAGCGGATCGGGATGATCGGACGGAGCGCGTCGAGCGCGTCGTCGACCTGATTCTCGACGGGCTCCATCGGGTCGACCTGGAACCCCGCGTCTTCCAGCGCCCGCTCGATGCGCTCCGGCGGGTGCGGTGAGTCGTCCATCTGGGGATTGACGGCGTTCCGGGTGATCGTGTTGACGAGCTGTTTGTGCTTCCGTTCCTGCATCTCCGCGCGCTGTTCGGCCGTGATCTGGATCTCGCCGTCCCGAACCACCTGCGGGATTATCTCCATCGGGTCGGTGGTCCCGAACACGGTTTCCAGATCGTCTTCCGCCGGTCTGTCGCCACGCGAGGCGTTTTCGAACACGTCCTCGGCGGCGATCACGTCCTCCAGGTCGCCATCGAACTCGCCGCGCTTCATCGCCAGGGCTGCGTCCGGATCTATCAGCACCTCGAATCGCTCGCCGTGCGACTCCAGTCGGGCCGTCACGGCCTCGTCGAGTGAGATCATGGGTACGGCTTCCACCTCCTGAGTGAAAAAGCCTCCCGCAGTGCGCCGGCGAGTCCGAATTCTCAGGCGTTCGGCCGTTCGTCGTCCCAGTCCGCACGGCAGCCGTCGTCACAGAAGTGGCGCTGCTCGACGTCCGTTCCGACAACCCACGTAACCGTTCGCTGGCCGGCACCCAACACGGGCTGTCCGCACGCCGCACAGCGCGGCGCGGACTCCTCGTCGACGTCCTCCTCGAGGTCGGAGGTCGGATCTACCATATCTCCTCTCCACTCTCCGACCACTTGAATCCGTGAGGGTCGGCAGTTCTGGCCGCTGTGGATCCTCGCCGATCCGTCGACGGCCTCCGAACACAGGACGGTGCCGTCACGGTCGTCGTGCCGGCCGCACGCCCGCCGCGGTCACCGGACGTGTGACTCGCCGATCTCACGGAGCCGGTCGGCGATCGTCGCATCGAGCGCGCCGGCGGCGAACCGCCACTCCCAGTTCCCCGTCACCGTCCCGGGTTCGTTCAGACGGGCGTGGCTTCCGAGGCCGAGCAGGTCCTGGACGGTGGTTATCGCCATGACCGCCTCCGAGCGCCACACCGCGTCGATGATCTCCCACTCGATCGGGGTCGTTCCGTCGGCGCCGACGTTGTAGTGGAGACAGTCACGCTGTCGCTCGGGCAGGTCCTCGTAGTATCCGACCCACGTGTCCGTGTCGTGCGTCGAGGTGTACGCGACCGTGGACTCGGGGTAGTGCATCGGCTGATACGGGTTGCCCTCGCGGCACCAGTCGGCGTACTGCGGAACCCGCATGCCCGGAAAGCCGAACTCCTGGGCGATCGCGTCCATCTCCGCGTCCTCGAAACCGAGATCCTCGACGATAAAGGGGGCGTCGTCGAGTTCGCGTTCGACCGCCTCGAACAGCGCCCGTCCGGGCCCCTCGCGCCACTCGCCCGCGGCCGGGTCGGCGGCGTCGGCGGGGATCGCCCAGTACCGGACGAACCCCAGAAAGTGATCGAGTCGGGCGACGTCGGCGAGATCGAACAGCCGGCGGAAGCGGTCGAGCCACCAATCGTAGCCGTGCTCCGCGAGTCGGCCCCAGTCGTACAGGGGGTTCCCCCACCGCTGTCCGTCGTCGCCGGGGTTGGGGGGGACGCCGGCGACGACGGTCGGCCGGTTCGACTCGTCGAGCCGGAACGTCTCGGGGTTCGCCCACACGTCCGCCGAGTCGAGCGCGACGTAGATCGGTACGTCCCCGACGATCGACACGTCGTGATCGGCGGCGACGGACCGGAGGTCGCGCCACTGTTCGTGGAACGTCCACTGGAGGAACTCGCGGTACCGGATCGCCTCGGCGTGTTCACTGCGGGCCGCTTCGAGCGCGTCCGGGTCACGCGTCCGGATCGGCTCGGGCCACTCGGTCCAGACGTCCTCGGGCCGGGCCGCGGAGAGCGCGCGGAACAACGCGTAGTCGTCGAGCCACGGCTCCCGAGCGCGGAACGCCTCGATCTCGTCGTGCCGTTCCCCGCTCGAACGCTCCTCGAACCGCTCGAACGCGGTTCGGAGCAGCGGCAGCTTGTACTCCTTCACCGCCCCGTAGTCGACTCGGGTGGTCGGGAACTCCGGCACGGGTTCGAGATCGGCCGCACGCAGCAGTCCGTCGTCGACGAGTCCGTGGAGATCGATCAAAAGCGGGTTCCCGGCGAACGCCGACGGCGACTGATACGGGGAGTCCCCGACCGCGCCGATGGTGGGTCCGATCGGACACGTCTGCCAGTGGTCGACCCCGGCATCCCCGAGGAACGCGAGGAACTCCCGCGCGCCGTCGCCCAGGTCGCCGATCCCGTGCGGACCGGGTAACGAAGTGACGTGGCAGAACACGCCGTCGGAGCGATCGAAACGCATGGGTTCCCGTGTGCGTGCCAACGACTCAAGCGTTGCGTCCGACGGCCGGTCGCGAGTCGTCGCCGGCCACGGGTTGTCGCGGCCGACCCCCGACGGTGACGTGTCGCGTCACGACTCCGAGAACTCGATGACGCGGGTCGAGTCGGAACGACGGGCGATCCGGGAGACGACCGGCAACAGCAGGACGGCGATCATCAACTCCAGTCCCCCGACCGCGAGAAACGCCGATCGATAGCCGAACGCCTCGGTCGTCGCCCCTCCGACCAGGAACCCGGTGAGGAAGCCGAGCGACCCGAACACGTTGAACAGTCCCATGGCCGCCCCCCGAGCCGCCGGGTCGACGAGGTCGGTGACGAGCGCCATCGTGGCCGGCGCCATGAGCGCACCACAGACCCCGACGAGCACCATCAGCGCGGCGGCGACCGGATACACCGGAGCGACCCCGACGCCGACGATGACGAGCCCGTACGCAACGGAGCCGACGACGACCGGATAGAACCGTCCGATCCGGTCGGAGAGCGTGCCGAACGGCGCTTGCAGAACGGCGAACGGAACGAAAAACAGCGCGAGCGTCGCGCCGGCGCCGGTCGCCGACAGGTCGAACGTGGCCGGATCCTGGAAGTAGTAGACGCCGACGAGCGCGAAGAAGCCGGCCGTGAGTCGATCGATGAACCCGAACGCGAACGGTACGCCGAGCGCCGGCGTCGACCGGACGCGAGCGATCACGTCACGGAATCCCACGTCGGGCGCGTCAACCTCCGTGGAGCGACCTCCCGATCCGACGAACAGACCTCCCGATCCGGCGGCGATGGGTTCCGATGTGGCCCGATGCCGGCCGCTCCGATCGTCGACGGTTGCGGCGAGGAGTCCGGCGGAGCCAAGCACGACGGCACCGGCATACACCGGGTAAAAGGGGTCGATGTCGGCGAGCACGCCGCCGGCCGTCGACCCGAGCGCGGCGCCCAGTCCGATCGCGACGCCGGCGGCACCCATGTTTCGGCCGTGACCGCCGCCGAGATCCATCAGCGTCGTGATGGCGAGCGAGAACGCGCCGATGGTGAACGCCCCGCCGACGGCGCGTACGGCGAGCGCGGTTCCGAAGTCCCCGCCGAGTCCGGGCACGGCGGCGAGCGCGAGATACGAGCACGCCCCGCCGGCGGCGCCGAGAACGACGAGCGGGGTGCGGCGACCGATCGCGTCGCTGGCGACGCCCCAGAGGACGGCGAACGCGACGAACGCGGCGAACTCCGCGACGAGGAACCACATGCCGGCGTCGATGCCCCGCGGAGCGCCGAGGGCGACGACCAGATCCGGAACGCCGGGATACAGCAGCACCTGCGAGATCAACACGGCGAGGACGACCGCCCCAAGTCGGCGGCGAGCCCGTCGATCACGGCGGTCGGCGTCGACCATCGTCACGAAATCGGGAGCGATCGATGAAAAGGTCGGCGTTGTCGACGCCGTCAGGTTCGGGCGGCGTCTATCGCGTCGGCGACGGCCTCGGCTGTCGGCTCGACCGGCGTGCCGTTGACGAACACCGTCGGCGTTCCCTGTACGTCCATCCCGACGCCCGCGTCCCGGTCGCTCGCTATCGGCGCCTCGTAGCTCAGTGCCTCGGCGTCCGCGATCGCGGTGCACGGGTCGACGTCGGCTGCCTCGGCGGCCGTACCGATCGCGTCGAGCGTGTAGCTCCCGTGATACTCGTATACGGCCGAGGTGAACGCGAAGAACGCCTCGTCTCCCGCCCGTGCCCCGACGCCGCGAGCCGCGCTGGCGACCGGAACGGCCCAGTCCTCATCGACCGGGATCGGGAAGTCCCAGTGTTCGTACCGAACCGCCCCGGTGTCGACGTGCGCCTCCCGGATCGCCGGGAACTCCTCCAGTTTGTACGTGGCACAGTGACCACAGGTGAAGTCCTCGAACGCCCGCACCACCACGTCGGCGTCCGGATCGCCGATTGCCGGGCGGTATTCGGGGTCCGGATCGGCCGGGTCGACGTCGCACTCGTACGCCGACGCGTCGTCGGACCCGTCACCCCCGAGACAGCCGGCAGCGCCGCCGACGCACGCGGCGCTCGCTCCGGCGAGCACCGCACGTCGCGTTGGTTGCATGGCCGTGGATCCGACCGGAACGCACTTAACGTCAGCGAGACCGGGAAGCCGGCGTGCCGACCAGTGAGATCGGGGCCGGTCGCCCGGACCGAACGCTTTTGCCGGCGTGGGGAGAGGCCAACGTATGAGCGACTGGGACCTCGACCTGCGGGACGCCGAGGAGCAGATGGAGGAGGCGTTCTCCGGGGACGGCGACGTCGTCCTCGGCGTGCTCGACGGGACGACGGCGCCCGACGAGTGGATCCGCGTCGTCGACTACGGCAACACCCTCGTGTTGTCGATCGACGGCGACCTCAACGAACTGGCTGCCGGGTTCGCCCGCGACATTCGAGACATGGGCGGCGAGCTGATGCACTTCCGCGGCTTTCTCGTCGTCACACCGCCGGGTACCGGCATCGACACCGACCGGCTGGACGGGTGAACTGCGCCGGAAGCGTCGGTCCGGATGATCCCCGTCGATGTCTCCGCCGCCAACGGGGCGCGTCCCACGGAGCGGGGTTGAAAAGGATCCGGTCCGTACCCCGCGTATGGGACTGAAAGCGGCCGGCGATGCGAGACTCCACGAGATCGATCGGTTCGACGGCGGCGTCGGATGGATCGCGTATCCCGAAGAGACGATGGAGCGCGCGAGCCACGCGCTCGCGGTCCACGACGAGGAGGGCGACGCCGACGAGGTGTGGGTCATCGATCCGGTCGACGCGCCGGGTCTCGACGACCTGCTCGCGGAGCTGGGCGACGTCGCCGGCGTCGTCTGCGCGCTCGACCGACACAAGCGCGACTGTGCGGCGATCGCGACCCGCCACGACGTCGCCGTTCACGTGCCGGAGTGGATGACGGGCGTCGCCGAGGCGCTCGACGCGCCGGTCGAACGGTCCGGTCGACGTCTGGCTGATACGGGGTTCGAGGCGATCCGAATCCGGAACTCCGCGGTGCCGCCGTGGCAGGAGGTCGGCCTCTACGACGGCGAGACGCTCGTCGTCCCCGAATCGCTCGGTACGGCGAGCTACTTCCGTGGCGACCGCGAGCGGCTCGGCGTCCATCCGATGCTCCGGCTGACGCCGCCCCGCGAGGCTCTCTCCGGATTGAACCCGGACCGCGTGCTCGTGGGGCATGGCGTCGGCGTGCTCGACGGCGCGGCCGACGCGGTCGAGCGGGCGCTCGACGACTCCCGGCGGAAGGCGCCGGGACTGTACGTGAAGACGGTCAGATCGGCGATCGGACTCTGATGGGGAAAACGGACGCGAGAACTGGCACGCGGATGCGTGATGCACCGGCCGAGATTTGAACTCGGGTTGCAACCATGGCAAGGTTGCGTGATACCACTACACTACCGGTGCGTCCGTTGCATGTACCAGTAGTTTCGGAGGGAGTCATAAGGGTTGCGACCGGCGACGCGGACCCCATCAGTCGTTTGCTCTCGCCGGATACGGAACACGGCCGTCTCGGACTGGTTAGGCAGAAGATACACCTCCTCGACACTCGTCTATGTACGTGTGACCACGGAGTCCGAACTGTCTCGGTTCACGGAGCCGTCGGCCGCTGCCATGCAGTGGCTCGTCCTCGCGGTGGCGTACTTCACGCTGCTCCTGTTTCTCATCGGCGTCGTGGACCTCCTTATCGGCCTGTGGCGGCTCATCTCGACCGGCGCGTTCACCGACCCGGTCGCCGTCGTCGAACTGCTCGACACCGTGCTGCTGCTGTTGATCATCGTCGAGGTGCATCGGACGCTGCTCGCGTACGCCCGGAACGAGCCCGTGATTCAGATCGTCGTCGGCGCGGCTATCATCGCCATCGCCCGTGAGATAATCAGCTTTCGGATCGACGACTTCGCGACCCCCACCGACGCGCTGACCGCGGCCAGCGGCTTCGGCGTCCTTCTCGTCGGACTGGTGATCGCGTACTTCGTCGTCCGCCGGACGGAGGCCGACGTACCGCCGTATCAAGAACGGTGAGCCGCGGACCCGCCCGCGACGGGCGAACGAACGGGCACTCCGGGTCGTCGCCAGTCGGCGGCGGGAGGCCGGACGGTCGTCGATGACACGACCCGAGGCGGAACCGGCTGTTCATCGTTGACACGAGCCAGCAGGAAAACGGCCCGCAGGACCCGTGTGAACGCTCCACAGCCCGAAATGCGGACCGCTACCCTTTTAGGTCCCGGTGCGGAATTCCGGTTACAGTCTCGCCACGATGGACGCAGAGGACGGACTCACGATATGTGTGCCGTCCTCGCTCGTCCGGGAGGCCGAGGACGAACGCGAGGCAACTCGCAAACTCGGCTACGTCGCCCGCGCGGCGGCGGTCTTCCGGGCGGATCGGCTCGTCGTCTTCCCCGATCGGGAAGGCGAGCGCCGTCTGGGTGGGGAGTTCGTCCGCACCGTGCTGGGGTACGCCGCGACGCCCCCGCAGCTCCGATCGGAGCTGTGGGCGGAACGCGACGAGCTCCGGTACGCGGGCGTTCTGCCCCCGCTCCGGCTGTCGTGGCGGACCGGCTCGCCCCCCGACGGGGAGGAGTCGACAACACAGGGACTCGTGACCGAGGTCGGACCTGAAGGCCGCGTCCGGGTCAATTCCCCGCTGCGGGAACACCCGATCTCCCTGCTCGTTCCCTCCGAGATGGGGGTCGAGTCGGGGGAGCGCGTTACCATCAGGGTCTCTTCGAGAGAACCGATCCGCGCCCGTATCACTGGAAAGCCGGCGGTCGGCTTCCAGGTCGTGGACGCGGACCTGTCGGAAGCACTCGACGCCGACGGACTCGCCGTCGCCACGTCGCGACACGGGGAGCAGCTCTCCGTTTCGCGGCTCGGTGAGATCGTCACGGACGCACGGACGGCCGGCGGCTACGTCGTCGCCGTCGGTGCGCCCGAACGAGGGCTTCCGGACGTTCTCGGGCTCACACCCGAGGACATCCGCGCGGCCGTCGCCGACGGTCGCACGGTCGAACCCGATCCGGGGTTTGACCTCTGGCTGAACACGATCCCGGCACAGGGCAGCGGGGTAGTCCGAACGGAGGAGGCTCTGTTCGCGACCCTCGGCTCGCTCACACTCACGGAGTAAACACATGCCACAACCAAGCCGACCACGA
>LFFM01000893.1_pt1 | contig 21200 bp, 17 predicted proteins | sample 643131 | NCBI WGS metagenome assembly LFFM01 (sample SAMN03777445, study PRJNA286221) | soda lake metagenome | biome: soda lake; feature: Kulunda steppe; material: water; isolation source: sample Tc-Br brine of Tanatar trona crystallizer | place: Russia: Kulunda steppe | collected 2011-07
GACGGTCGGAAGAAAGCCGACGACACCGGCGACGGCGAGCCGCCGGTCGAGGGGCCGCCCCGTCCCGAGCCGAAAGGGAAGTTCCTCAGGGACCTCATCGCCGGTCGGCCGGTGTTCGGCCACCCCTCCGAAGCGGGCGGCTTCCGGCTCCGGTACGGGCGGGCGCGAAACCACGGCTTCGCGACCGCCGGCGTCCATCCGGCGACGATGCATCTCGTCGACGACTTCCTGGCGGCCGGAACGCAGATCAAGACCGAACATCCCGGCAAAGCGGCCGGGGTGGTACCCGTCGATACGATGGAGGGGCCGACCGTTCGGCTCGCGAACGGCGACGTGCGGCGGATCGACGATCCCGAGGAGGCCCTCGAGATCCGCAACGGCGTCGAGGCGATCCTCGACCTCGGCGAGTATCTCGTCAACTACGGCGAGTTTGTCGAGAACAACCACCCGCTCTCGCCGGCCGGGTACGCACCCGAGTGGTGGAAACGCGATCTCGAGGCCGCGGGGGCGGACGTCCAGGCGCTCGAGGACGCCCCCCGCGTCGACCTCGAACACCCCGACGCCGAGCAGGCACTCCGGTGGGTCGAGGAGTACGACGCGCCGCTGCATCCCGAATACACGTATCTGTGGCACGACCTCGACGTCGAACGGTTCGAGGCGCTGGCCGAGGCAGTCGCCGACGGGAATTGGGCGGAGGCCGACGGCGCCGCGCTATCGCAATCGCCGGCCGATCTGGAACGGACGCTCGTCGTGTCGAACACCGATCCGGTCAGGGAAGCGCTGGAAGTTCTCCTGGTCGAACACGAGCAGGGCGAGGAGACCCTGACGGTTCCGGACGCGGTGCCGTTCGTCCGGTCACTCGGGGTGACCGACGACCTCAAACGGACGTGGGAAGGGGTGTCCGCCGAGACCCGCCGGTGGGACGGCGGCGGGAACGCCATGAAGGTTGTCAACGAGGTCGCGCCGTTCGAGATCCGCGAGCGGGCCCCGACGCGGATCGGCTGTCGGATGGGTCGCCCGGAGAAATCAGAGAAGCGCGACCTCTCGCCGGCCGTTCACACCCTGTTTCCGATCGGCGAGACCGGCGGCCCACAGCGGAACGTCGCCGAGGCCGCAAAACACGCCGACACGATGCAGGACACGCCGGGCGAGTTCGAGGCACAGGTCGGACGGCGGCGGTGTCCGTCGTGTTCGAGTTCGACGTTCCGCGCGCGGTGTCCGGACTGCAACGCAGTCACGGAGCCACACTACGTCTGTTATAACTGCGAGATCGACGTCGAACCCGACGAGGCGGGACGGGCGATCTGTCCGAACTGCGAGAGCGAGGCCGACGCGATCCAACGGGAGACGCTGGACATCAACGAGGAGTACCGATCGGCGCTCGCGAACGTCTCCGAGCGCGAGAACGCCTTCGACGTGCTGAAAGGCGTCCAAGGGCTGTCCTCGAAGCACAAGGTCCCCGAACCGATCGAGAAGGGGATCCTCCGGGCAAAGAACGGCGTCTCCTCGTTCAAAGACGGCACCGTTCGCTACGACATGACGGACCTTCCCGTCACCTCGGTCCGGGCGGCCGAACTGGACGTGTCGGTCGGACAGTTGAAATCGCTCGGCTACGAGGCGGACATCCACGGCCAACCGCTGACCCACGAGGAGCAACTCGTCGAGTTGCGGGTGCAGGATGTGGTGCTGTCCGATGGGGCCGCAGAACATATGCTCCGGACGGCCGATTTCGTCGACGACCTCTTAGAACAGTACTACGGCATGGATCGGTACTACGAACTGGAGACCAGAGACGACCTCGTCGGGGAGTTGGTGTTCGGGATGGCACCCCACACCTCGGCCGCAGTTGTCGGGAGAGTGGTCGGTTTTACCTCGGCCGCCGTCGGATACGCACATCCGTACTTCCACGCCGCAAAGCGGCGGAACTGCTTCCACCCGGAGACGAAACTATGGTACGAGGACGAGGAGGGCTGGCACCACGAGTGTATAAAAGGGTTCGTCGAATCACGGCTCGCCGATCCGGAGACCGACGACTTCGGGACGCTGGTGCAGGAACTGGACGCGGAGGTGTACGTCCCGTCGATAACCGACGAGGGACAGGCTGTCAATCGACGTGTGACCGACGTTTCGAAACACGCCGCACCGGAGCATGTGGTCGAGATCGGGACGGCGGGCGGGCGCACGCTTCGGGTTACCCCCGAGCACACGATGTTGCAGTTTGACGGGGGCATAGAACGTGTTTCAGCAAGCGAACTCGAAGTCGGGGATACGCTTCCAGCCGGGGGTGGAGGGGAAGCCGGCGGCGCGGCCGGTTCGATCTCGAACGGCGTCCGATCCGTTCAAACCAGCCAGGAGCCGAGCCAGGGTGCTGTTCAAGCGGACGGCGGAATCGGGACAGAGACCGTCAGTTCGGTCGAGTATAGAAAATCCAATATAGAGAACACGTACTGCCTGACGGTCGAGGGGACGAATGCCGTTCGGGTTAATGAGCTGTATACGGGTCAGTGCGACGGCGATGAGGACTGCGTTATGCTCCTTATGGATGGGTTGCTTAATTTTTCGAAGACGTTTTTGCCCGATCAACGCGGTGGGAAGATGGACGCACCCCTTGTCATGTCCTCCCGCATCGATCCCGCCGAGATCGACGACGAGGCCCACAACATGGACATCGTCTCGGCGTACCCCCGGGAGTTCTACGAGGCGACCCGGGAGATGGTCGACCCCGGCGAGGTCGAGGAGTTGATCCGGATCGGCGAGGATACCCTCGGGACGGACGAACAGTACCGCGGGTTCGAGCACACACACGACACCGTCGACATCGCCGCTGGACCGGATCTGTCGGCCTACAAGACGCTGGGCGACATGATGGAGAAAATGAACGCCCAGTTGGAGCTGTCGCGAAAACTGCGGGCGGTCGACGAGACCGACGTGGCCGAGCGGGTGATCGAGTATCACTTCCTGCCGGATATCATCGGCAACCTGCGGGCGTTTTCGCGGCAGGAGACCCGGTGTCTCGACTGCGGGGAGAAGTTCCGGCGGGCACCGCTGACCGGCGACTGCCGGGAGTGTGGCGGCCGGGTGAACCTCACCGTCCACGAGGGCTCGGTGAAAAAGTACATCGACACGGCGATTCAGGTCGCCGACGAGTACGGCTGTCGGGAGTACACGAAACAGCGGCTCAGGATTTTGGATCGCGCCGTCGAGTCCGTGTTCGAGGACGACACCAATAAACAGAGCGGGATCGCGGACTTCATGTGAGGTGGATCAACGCTGTCGAAACGGTTCACCGCTGGCACGAACCGCACACCGAACCCAACGACGGATCGGGAGGTAATACATACATCCGACAGCCGTGTCCGGCGGTACATGTAGTTCTGTGAGGAGTGTGTTCGGTGATGCACACGGAACGTGACACGTGCATGTGTCGTTCCCGCGAAAACGAAGAGTCGCGGAACTCCCATGCGGGGGCGGCGATGACGACTCAGGACGAACAGCGGGACCACAGGGCACCCGCCGAGCCGACGCGACCTGAGACTCCGCCGAGCCGACGCGGTAGCCCCGTACGGTCGGGGGTGCGACAGCGACCGGGCCTGCCGCGGGACGCTGCCGAAACCGGGCGGCTCCCATGAGGTCCGGCCGGTCGCCTGCATCGAGTGCGGCCGCAGGTGGCGTGAGCCTTGCCGCCGTGACCGTCGAAAAGTGTGTGCCCGTTTCCCTCAGAACGGACGACGGCGGGTCTCGGGACAGAAGCCGCGAGTTCCGGATCGTCGATCGAGGTTCGGCGTCATAAGCAAAGCGCAAGCGATCGGCTCAACGCCCGTCGGGTTCCAGCGCCGGCCAGATGGCGTAGATCGCCGCGCCGGCGAGGATGCCAGCCCCGAGAACGTAGACGAGCGGGGTAACGCCGAGCAGCGTCGCCTCCGCGCCCGTCGCGGTGCCCGCCGTTGCGGTCCCACCGCTGATCGCCCACGCCGCCGCCGTGATGGCGATAAACGCCGCGACGATTCCGATTGCGACCGTGTCGTTTCCACCCGTAGTCTGGTGCATGACGTGTCTGCCTCCGGTTGGAGGGACGGAGGGGATACAAAAGGGGGCGGCGGCGTTTCCCGCCCGACGGGAGCGTTCGCTCGGGACACCATCAAACGGAGGGTGTTTATATCCGAAGGTGGATGACGGGTAACACGGATCGGGAGAACAGCGGGACACCGATGGCGAGCAGCGACGAGCGATGGGATTTTGCCGTCGGGCGACACAGGGAACCGTAGATGGAGTTCGAGGAGCTGGAGTCGATTCCCGGCGTCGGTGCGAAGACGGCCGAGCGGCTGTCGGAACTCGAGGACCCGGCCGGGGCGTTGGCCGACGGCGACGTCGCTCGGATCGCTCAGGCGCCCGGGATCACCGACGGGCGGGCAGCCCGGATCGCCCGGGCCGCGATCCGGCACCGACACGGTGACTCGGCGGCGTTCCTCGCGACCGATCGGGCCGAGGAGCTGTACGAGTCCGTGCTCGGGCTGCTCAAGGAGCGGGCGGTCACGGAGTACGGCGCGAAACGCCTCGAAACGCTGTACCCGAGCGCGTCGGCCGCCCGGATCGAGGAAGTCCGGGCGTTCGCGGAGGCGGCCCTCGAGCGCGAACCGACCCCGGAGCTCCTCGAGGCGCTGTCGGGGGTCGAACCGCTCGGTTCGCCCCGGGACGTTCGGGTCAGGGATCGGTGTCTCGCGACGGGCGACGCCGAGACGTACTCCGAGGCGACGGCGGCCGTCCCCGAGTTGAGCGTCGAATTGATCGAGGACGCCCGGGACGTGTCGGATCTCGCCCGGGGCTATTCGACGGTCGTCGTCCTCGACGAGGCGTTCACCGGGATCGACCTCGACGCCGACGCCGACGTTCGCGTCGAACCGGACGCCCTCGAGGACCCGGCGACGGTCGTTCCCGAGCGGACGCTCGCGTTCTTCGCGCGCAACCGGGATCGGCTCCGGGCGGCGGCTGCCGTTCACGAGGCTGCCGGACTCGAGGCGGGGTCGTCGGTCGATACGGGGACGCTCAATGCAGCGCTCGAACGGCTCGACGACGATGGTGAAGTGATCGACGACGACAGGCTTCGGGCGCTTCAAACGTCGATCGACGACCTCGATGCGGCCGTTTCGATGGCCGAAAACGTCGCGAACGACCGGCTTCGGGAGGCGATCGAGGCACGCGACGTGACGATCGAGGGCGGCGATCTGCTCTCGCTCGTCGAGCGGGGTGCGGGCGTCGACTCCCTGCTGAACCGCGAACTGTCCGAGGAGTTCGCCGAGGCGATCGAGGCGGCCCGCACACACCTCGTCGACGCGATCGGGATCGACGACTACGAGTCCTTGGCCCGGCAGGCGTTCGCCGAGGAGCCGTCGTTTCCGGTCGAACACGACGGGCGCGTGGTCGATCGGCTTCGCGAGGAGCTGATCGGCGATCGGGACCGCCGGGCGGCGCGGATGAAGCGGGAGTTGGCCGAGGAGTTGGGCGACATGCGCGGCCCCGCCGAGTCGCTCGTCGAGGACGCGTTGGAACTCGACGTGGAACTCGCGGTCTCGCGGTTCGCCAGGGATTTCGAATGCTCGTTCCCGGAGTTCGGCGGCGATGGCGTCGCGATCGAGGGGGGTCGGTCACCGCTTCTCGATGTCGCGTTCGAGGACGTCGACCCCGTCGATTACGAGATCGAGGGCGTCTCGCTACTGTCCGGCGTCAACAGCGGCGGAAAAACGTCGACACTCGACTTGGTCGGGACGGTCGTGATCGCGGCACAGATGGGGTTGCCCGTCCCGGCCGAATCCGTCCGAACGCGGCGGTTCGAAGCGCTTCACTACCAGGCGAAAACGCAAGGAACCCTCGATGCCGGGGCGTTCGAGTCGACGCTTCGGGAGTTCGGGTCGCTCGTCGAGGGGGCGGGGCGGCGGTTGGTGTTGGTCGACGAACTGGAGTCGATCACGGAACCCGGCGCGAGCGCGGTGATCATCGCCGGCATCCTCGAGGCGCTTGCCGAGGGCGACTCCACGGCCGTTTTCGTTTCGCACTTGGCTGGCGAAATTCTCGAAGCCACCGAGACCGACGTGACGGTAGACGGGATCGAAGCGGTCGGTTTAGTAGATGGAGAGTTACAAGTGAACCGATCCCCGGTGAAGAACCATCTCGCGCGCTCGACGCCGGAACTCATCGTCGAAAAGTTGGCCGGGGAGGCAAAAAAAGATGGAGGGGAGTTCTACGCGGCGTTGCTCGAGAAGTTCGAGGACGGCCCCGTTTGATACGCCGACGTCGCCCGAGGGTGCGGACTGGCCTGAGACTCGAGGGTGCGGACTGGCCTGAGACTTGAGGGTGCGGATTGCCTCGGGTCGAGGGTGCGGATTACCTCGGGTCGAGAGGCCGACCCAAACTGAAAGGTCGGATCTGGATACACATCGACCGCTCCCGAAGGCTTAACACGGCGGCAAGCGTGGTGGAAGTGAAATGGGCGACGACGACATGCTCTCGTGGGACGAATCCGTGTTCCGCGACGAGAGCGTCCTCGAACTCGACTATCTGCCCGACGCGTTCCGTCACCGCGACGAACAGATGGAGTCGCTGAAGTACGCGCTCCGACCGGCGGTCCGGGGCTCCCGACCGCTCAACGTGATGGCCAGGGGTCCGCCCGGAACCGGCAAGACGACGGCCGTACAGAAGGTGTTCGACGAGTTGAGGAACATTACCGATGTCGAGGTCGTCCGGGTGAACTGTCAGGTCGATTCGACCCGCTACGCCGTCTTTTCGCGGCTGTTTGAGGGGTTGTTCGAGTACGAACCGCCAGCATCGGGTATCTCCTTCAAGAAACTTTTCGGGCAGATCACGGACCGGCTGGTCGAGGAAGACGAGGTCCTCGTCGTCGCCCTGGACGACGTGAACTACCTTTTTTATGAAGGGGAGGCCTCGGATACGCTGTACTCGCTGCTCCGTGCCCACGAGGCCCATTCGGGGGCGAAAATAGGCGTCATCGTCGTCTCCTCGGATCTCGATCTCGACGTGATCGAGGAGCTCGACACCCGCGTGCAGTCCGTCTTCAGACCCGAGGAAGTGTACTTTTCGGCCTACGGCGAACGGGAGATCGTCGACATCCTCACCGAACGGGTCGATCGCGGGTTCCGCGAGGAGGCCGTCGGCCCGCAGGTCCTCGATCGGGTCGCGGGCTACACCGCCGACAGCGGTGGCGACCTCCGGGTCGGAATCGATCTCCTCCGTCGCGCCGGGCTCAACGCCGAGATGCGTGGTTCGACCGAGGTCGGCGTCGACGACGTCGACTCGGCCTATCAAAAGGCGAAGTATATTCACCTATCCAGACACCTCCGGGGGCTCTCGGAGTCGGAGCGGGCGCTGGTTCGGGTGCTCGCCGACCACGACGGCGAGCAGGCCGGCGAGGTGTACGAGGCGTTCAGCGAGGTCACGGATCTCGGGTACACCAGATACTCCGAGATCGTGAACAAACTCGAGCAATTGGGGCTCATCGAAACCGAGTACACGAACGTCGAAGGCCGGGGGCGGTCGCGCGCCCTGTCGCTGTCGTACGACGCCGACGCGGTGCTCGACAGGCTCGAAAGCGGTTGAGCCATAGATCCCGAAAGCCGTCCATCCGAGTGTCTACGAAAGCGCGTCGGGTCGATCCACCGATCGCCGGAACCGTCACCTATCGGCGGGATCCTCGCCGATCCACTGTTCGGGGACTTGGATCACGTACCGGCCGTTTTCCTGGAGGGCAATGATGTACTCCTCGCGATCGTACAGTTCCATCAGATTGAGTTCATACTGACCCGGTTCGAGGATCTTGATCGATTCGAACTGGTCGTTCAACTGTTCGCGGAGATCGGCAAGGTCAGGCTCTTCGCCGGTCGGCTCGCTCATTACCTCTCCACTCCGAGGGGTATCGGCCGGCGGTGTCTCGGGAGCGACGTCGGCTGGAGAGGCCCGGTCGCTCGGCCCGTCCGGGGACGGCTGGTCGGATCCATCGACGGATCGGTCGTCGAGTTCGTCCGGGGAGACGACGTCCGACCGTGCGCTCGTCTGGGCGAAATCCTCGCCGCGATCTTCGGGCTGGCTCCTTTCGCGGCGGGCGTCCGCGTCGATTATATCGTCGTCATCGTGGCCGTCGCCGTCATCGTGGCCGTCGCCGTCGTCGCGGCGTTGGCCCGCACTCGTGTCGAAACTGCCATTTCCGCCCGTCTCGGATCGGTCGGTTTCGGACGGTTTCGTGTCCCAGTCGTCGGGCCACTCGGCGGCGGGGTCGGGGTCGGCGGCGCCGGCGGTTTCGGTAGCCGTTGATTCAGGTCCGGACGAGACGAGATCCCGAACTCGCGTCGTGGCTCGACCGACCGTTTCCGCGACCGAAGAGGTGTCGGATGCGGGATCCTCCAGTTCAGGCTCCGGGGCCGGTTTCTGGTCCGAGTCGGGAGCGGGCTTCGAGTCCGGATCAGTTCTCCCGGAGTCCCCGGTAGCGGAGTCCGTGAATCCGTCGGCGGGGACAGCCGTCGAACCATCGGAACCCGCGCCCGCGGGCCGGAACTGGAATTTGTTTCCGCCGCAGTCCGGACAGCCCGACAGCATCTCCTTCGAGCCGTCCTCGAACGTGTGACCGCAGCCGGTACACTGGTGTGGCATGGGTTGGGTTCAGGTCCGCGTTATGAGCGTGCTGATGAGCGTTTCGTCCTTGTGGAGCGTCTCGATGCGGTTCGCCGGGCCGATAACGGTCAGTTTGTTCGGCTCGTCACGCCCCATCAGACGACCGAGCAATCCGTTGTCGTTGCTTCCTTCACCTGGGTAGCTCTCGATCTCGATGCCGGTGAACCCGTCGGGGTTGATCTCCGACATCGTTACCTCGATCAGTTTCGACTCCTCGTCGGGTTCGAGCCCCTGTTCGAGGATGACGATGTTCCCGTCGTGGACGCCGTCGAGGATGAGTCGGATCTTCTCCATCGTCCGCATCCCCTCGAGCCGCTCGGCGCTTATCATGTCGATCTGGATCCCGTCGATACCGGGATCGCCCTCGTCACCGTCGTCAGCGGTTATTTCAGGCATCGTATCACCCGAAGTACTCCGCTATTTTGTCGTACACTTCGTCCATGTTGTCTCCCTCGAGCGCGGACAGCGGAACAGTTTCGTGCTGTGGGAACGCGTTCGCGATGCGCTGGACGTTCGCGTCCTCGAGATCGATCTTGTTCGCAAAGATGAGCACCGGGAGGTTCTGGCTCTCGATGATCCCGATGAGCATCGTGTTGACCTGTGTGAACGGATCGTCCGTGGAGTCGAGGACGTATATCACCCCGTCGACATCCTCGCGGAGCCAGTGCATCGCCTCGGCGACGCCCTCCGTCGCCTCACGGGAGCGACGAACGGCGTCTTCCTTCTCGATATCGTGTTCGAGAAATTCGTTGTAGTCGACTTTAGTCGTCACGCCGGGTGTGTCGACGACGTCGATAGTCACGGACTTGCCGTTGCGTTTGATCTCGACGTTTTCCTTCCGCCGGGCGCGCCGCGTTTCGTGTGGAACGTGGCTCTCCGGACCGATCGCGTCCCCGGTCCAATCGCGGGCGATACGGTTGGCTAAGGTCGTTTTTCCGGCGTTAGGCGGGCCGTAGATGCCGATTCGTTTCGGCTCACTTCCCGCAAAGAGACTCGACGTAGCGCGGGAAATACTCGATTTGAGGCTTGTTAGCAGTCCCATATCATCCTCCCACGGCCCCGATTTCGACTCGAAATCGGAGTCGCTCTGCACGTAGTACCAGACCGGAATCACTTAACTGTGTGTCAGACAGGCGTCGGACGACAACCGGGTTGTGGGTGACGGGATATGTCCGCGGGGCGAGGGGAGGATCGGAGCGGGCGAGGGGAGGATCGGAGCGGGCGAGGACGTAATCAGGGCTGAAGACAGTCGGAAGGGACGAACGGATAGGGAGCGCCCCCCATCCCCTTCGTTTCGGGTGGAACGGTGTGGAGGGGAGTGGGTAGCGAGCGAGATGGGGGTAAAACGATAATAGAGTGGGAGTAAATAGAGGCGGGGACGGAGGGGCTAAGCGGTGCACTCGGGTGCTACACTAGATATCGCTAGTAGAAACTAGAAATCAATAGAAATATACAGCAAAACAGTATATTCTAGCTATTATTCTAGATTCGACGTGTTATTGTACTTTTTCTTAGTACTACGGACCAGTTACACTGTACGACATATATATTTTTCTCTCTAACACGGTCTTTACCGACCACCCCCTCCCCCACCCCTCTTTCGTTCTATTCCACCCGAAACGAAGGGGTGGGGGGGTGATATCCTCCGTTTCGACTGCATCAACTCCAGATTCGACTCTGGATCGATCCCGGGTCACCGCACCCGGAACTGTTTCCCGAATCTCGATCGGAAAGCCCTGCCGTTCGTGCCGATGACGAATCCGGCACCCCCGATCCGATCGTGATCAATCGCCTCTCCGGCCCCCAGCCTGCCTTTCGTTGGATAACCGGTTCCTTGACCGCCCACCTCTCGACCACCCACCTCTCGACCACCACCTCTCGACTACCACCTCTCGACTACCCGCCTCGATCGCCAGCCGTGGACCCTCTACCGGTCCTCAGCCGGGTGACCCGACGGACCCCTCCCCGGACCGGTCCGCTCGGGCCGAAACGACGGGCTGGAAGACCCCCTCGAACGATGGAAAAATTTAATGCACTGTTCGACCATCGATTCGACTGCATCAAGTGGACGATAGAGTGCTATGTATATATGTATAATCGCGTTTTAGGCTCTGTACCACTCGCTTTCGAACGTATGGCGGGGACGGTTCCACATGAAACGAAGGGGTCTCTGATCGAATAATGGAAAAAGACACTGGAGACGGACCAACGGAAACCACGACCGACGAGAGTCGTCACTCGGACGAGACGGCTTCGGAACCGGACCCGGATACCTCCGGCGACGAACCCGCGGACAGGCAGCGTTCGTCGTCGGAACCGTCTCCGAATTCGTCGCCGGATACACCGACGCAGTCGTCCGATTCTCCAGTTGAAACGAAGGGGTATCGAGAGGAACCGGACGGTGGTACCGACGAGGATCAATCGAACGCCAACGACGGTCAATCGAACGCCAACGGCGCCCCTGACTCTTCGGACACCGCCGACGGGGCGACCGTCGGAACGGACGGAATCGACGGGTTCTCCGGCGACGTGGAACTCGGGGATCTGGACCTCGACACGGACGCCGAAGACTCCGGAGAGACCGACGAAGCGTCCCGCGGTCTGTTCGACGACCTCCTCGAGGGGGAACCGATCTTCGAGAACAAGGAAGTGCTTCGCCCCTCGTACACCCCTCACAAGCTTCCGCACCGCGAGGAGCAGATCAACAACATGGCGACGATCCTCGTTACCGCGTTGCGGGGCGATACGCCCTCGAACATCCTGATATACGGCAAAACGGGGACCGGAAAGACCGCGAGCGCGAAGTTCGTCAGCGAGGAACTCGAAACGACCTCACGGAAGTACGAAGTCCCGTGCGAGGTACAGTACATCAACTGCGAGGTGACCGACACCCAGTATCGCGTCCTCGCACAGCTCGCGAACAAGTTCATCGAGCAAAACGAGGCGTACATCGAGGACCGCCTCGAGAAACTCGCGGAACTCAGGGACCTGGCCGCGGAGGATCCGGCCGAACTCGACGACACCGCCTTCGGGAGCGTCGCCGCCGTCGAGAACCGGATCGCCGACCTCGAGGACGATCTCGAGGAGTTCGACCCCGTCCCGATGACAGGATGGCCGACGGACCGCGTCTACTCGACGTTCTTCGACGCCGTCGACTACCACGAGCGCGTGGTCGTCATCATGCTCGACGAGATCGACAAACTCGTCGAGAAATCCGGCGATGACACCCTGTATAACCTTTCGCGGATGAACTCCGAACTCGAGAACTCCCGGGTGTCTATCATGGGAATCTCCAACGATCTCAAGTTCACCGATTTCCTCGATCCGCGGGTCAAATCCAGCCTCGGCGAGGAGGAGATCGTCTTCCCCCCGTACGACGCGACCCAACTCCGGGATATCCTCCAGCACCGCGCCGAGACCGCGTTCAAATCGGCGACGCTCTCGGAGGACGTCATCCCGCTGTGTGCCGCCTTTGCGGCCCAAGAGCACGGTGATGCTCGCCGAGCGCTCGATCTTCTCAGAACGGCGGGTGAACTCGCCGAACGTGATCGAACCGAAACTGTTGAGGAGAAACACGTCCGGAAGGCCCAAGAGAAGATCGAACTCGACCGGGTCGTCGAGGTCGTTCGGACGCTGCCCACCCAGTCGAAACTCGTCCTCTATGCGACGATCCTGCTCGAAAAGAACGGCGTCCACAACATCAACACCGGCGAGGTGTTCAATATCTACAAGCGGCTCTGCCAGGAGATCGACGCCGACGTCCTCACCCAGCGCCGGGTCACGGACTTGATAAGCGAACTCGACATGCTCGGCATCGTGAACGCGATCGTCGTCTCGAAGGGTCGCTACGGCCGGACGAAGGAAATCAACCTCTCGGTCCCCCTCGACGAAACGGAGGCGGTACTCCTCTCCGATTCGCGTGTCGGCGAGGTCGAGGACGCACAACCGTTCGTGCAGGCTCGCTTCGATAACTGAGATTCCGCACCGTTTGCCCCCGGGACGAATTGAAGAACTTAACCTACTCCCCCCAGAACTCCGACGTATGAGTCAAGCAACGAAAGTCGTCCTCGGTACTATCGGCGTCTCGGTCGTCGTCGGCCTCGCATTGCTCGTCGCCATTGCCATCGTCTGATGTTCGAGAATCGCCCGATCGCCGGCGAACTGGACACCGTCCGAACTGAACACGCGCCCTCGGCGCTCGTTTTCGACGTCGAACGGGATTTCGAGACGCTCCCTCCGTCGATCGCCGAGAACCTCCTCGCCGTCGTCGACGGGATCGACCCGCTGACGTACGATCCCGCGTGGCTCCCCGAGGACGCCCCCGAAACCCTCCGCCGCCTCGCCGGCGACGAGTTCACGATCGGGGCCCCCGGCGACGGCGGCGTCGCCTGGAGTCGACAGACCGATCCCCCGATCGTTCTCGTCAAACCGCGGCTTGAGGGATCACCGTCGGGATTCGTCGATTTCCTCGTCGCCGAGGCGCTCGTCGAAATCGGCCTCGGCGGCCCGGAGCACTTCCTCGGCTTCTTCGAGGCCGACTACCGATCGCTCGCGGACGCGACGCCGCTCTCGCCGGCCGACACCTACCAACTCGCCGCTGCACTGTTTAGTGCCTTCGTCGGCCGTTCGACCCGACAGGTGTTCTCCGGGTGGGACACCGAGTATCCGGGCCTCCACGCCGAATGGATCGATGCCGGCGAGCGCCTCGAACCCCGTCTCGGCGATCTGCCCCGTGACGTTGCTATCGGCCGGACGGGATTTTCCGAGGCGGCCGAACTCGCCTGTAGCGCGATCAAACACGACGCCGTCGTCCCGACCCCGTTCGACGCGCTCGATACCGCCGCGTACGACCAGTACGGGGCGGGCTTTGCGGTCCGGTGGGCAGAGAAGACGTTCGACGCGCTCGACGGCGAATGAAAACCCCGCATCTCGCTTTCCCTTTCTCGGATCAAACCCCCGCTGTGCCCACTACCGGTACGCCTGCAACCCTGTGAGGTCCTCACCCAGAACGAGCGTATGGATGTCGTGGGTCCCCTCGTAAGTGTAGACGGTTTCGAGGTTCGCCATGTGCCGCATCGGCGAGTAGTCAGCGGTGATCCCGTTGCCGCCGAGCATCTCGCGGGCGATCCGCGACTGATCGCGGGCCATCCGGACGTTGTTCCGCTTGGCCATCGAGACGTGCTGTGGGCGCATCTCGCCGCGCTCTTTCAGTTCGGTCAACCGATCCGCCAACAGCTGTGCCAGCGTGATCTGGGTCGCCATCTCGGCGAGTTTGTCCTGCTGGAGTTGGAAGCGACCGATCGGGCCGCCGAACTGCTCGCGGTCGATCGCGTACCCGCGGGCGGTTTCGAAGCAGTCGCGGGCCGCACCGACCGCCCCCCAGGCGATGCCGTAGCGGGCCTGCGTGAGACACGACAGCGGCCCTTTCATCCCTTCGACGCCGGGCAGGACGGCCGTCTCGTCGACCCGAACGTCGTCGAGGTGGATCTCGCCCGTGATCGAGGCCCGAAGCGAGAGCTTCTCGTGGATCCCGTTCGTCGTCACGCCCGCCTTCTCCGTATCGACGAGGAAGCCCCGCACCGTGTCGTCGTCGGAGCGATCCTTCGCCCATACGACGGCCACGTCGGCGATGGGTGAGTTCGTGATCCACGTCTTCGCGCCGTTGAGGACGTAGCCGTCGCCGTCGCGTTCGGCGTGGGTCTCCATCGCCGAGGGGTTCGACCCGTGTTCGGGCTCGGTGAGTCCGAAACAGCCGACCCGTTCGCCGGTTCCGAGATCCCACAGGTACTTTTCCTTCTGCTCATCGCTCCCGAAGGCGTGGATCGGGTACATCACGAGCGAACCCTGGACGGACGCCATCGAGCGGAGCCCCGAATCCCCGGCCTCCAGTTCCTGCATCAGGACGCCGTAGGCGCGCTCAGAGAGGTCCGCGAGGCCGTAGCCGTCGAGGTTCGGGGCGTAAAACCCGAGTTCGCCCATCTCCGTGATGAGCTCCTCCGGGAACGTCCCTTCGATCCAGTGGTCGCCGATATCCGGTTTGACCCGCTCTGTGACGAACTCGCGGGCGGTGTCCCGGACCATCCGCTCTTCCTCGGTCAGATCCGATTCGAGATCGAAGTAATCGAGCATACCCATACGTGGAGACCGACCGGTAAAAACACTCTGCCCGCAGAATCGGGTCCCGAATGTTACCCAACGCCCCTCTAAATTCGGACGGCCATCGAACGTGCTGTTCAAAACGGATCGCGCCCGCTGCCCGCCGCCGACTCTCACCCAAACGGACGGCCTCGATCCGCCCTTGGGGGAGGTCTTCCCCCCGGACGATAGACCCCGCCGTCTCGGGATCGTCCTCGGGGTGAGACTGGAGCCCGTAGACGTTTCAGTGCCGGAACCCGTGGCTCCCGTATTCGTTTCCGGCGATGATCTCGGCCCCGTCCGGAAGTCCCGTGACGGCGTCGGAGTGGGTAATAAATACGGTGAACTCCTCGGGGACGCCGTCGAAAAGCGCCGCACCGCGGTGTTCGACCGTTCGACACCCGAGTTCGTACTCGCCCATCGGCTCGACGGTCCCGCCCAACACGTCGGCCAGTAGCTGGCGGCCCCGACGGATCCCGAGAGCAGGAACGTTACGTTTGAGGGCTCGGCGAACCCGGGCTTCGGTCCCGGCGATCCAGTGTTCGTCCCAGTACACCGATGCCCGCGATCCGGTCACGACGCCGGCATCGAAGCGGCCGGGCTCCGGGAACCCCCGGTCGACGGCGGAAAACCGCCGCAGGTCCCCGTCGAATCCCCGACGGAAGCTCCGGGGCGTCGTCGGGTCGTTGCGGGAGGCATCCAGCAGCGCGATCCGAGGTATCATCGCCGGCCCGTACCGGCCCGATATATGAAACCGCCGCGTCGCCGGGGAGGTTCGCGCCGAGCTATGACACGTCCCGACCGTTCGAAATCCGCGTCAATCGACCGCAGCGTCCACATCACTGACGAATCCGTCGATCGCGTCCGTCACAGCCGCGGCGTGTTCGATGTAACAGCAGCGTTTCCCCTCGACTGCTTCGAACCGACCCCGCGGCAACTCCGCGGCCAGCGCCTTCCCCGCCTCGATCGGAACGACCGGGTCGTCGACGCCGTGACAGACGAGGGCGGGAACGGACTGCTCGTACAGCGGCCCCGAATCGAACCGGAGGGCGGCCTCCCGGTGTTCCGCGGCCGTCTCGCCGGTCGCGTCTTCCGCGCACCGCCACTCCGTGATCCGCTCGCCGAACCCCGTCGCCTCGAGAAACCGGTCTGTGAACGCGAGCGACAGCGAGGACCCGAACCGGTCGGGATCCGATGGATGGAGCGTCGACAGCGCCGCACGGTCGACTCGATCGCCCGAAGCCGACGCGCCGAGAAGCGACAGCGAGCGGGCGCGCCCGTGTTCGCGGGCGTACCGGAGCGCGATCATCGCACCGAGCCCGGCTCCGACGAGATGCACCCGCCGGACGCCGGCGTCCGAGAGCACCGCCTCCAGGTCGGCGGCGAAGCGATCGACCGTGTGTGGGCGTCCCGAATCGGAGCCGTCCGTTCCCCGAACGGCGGCAACGACAGTCCGATACGATCCGGCGAGCTCGGGCGCTTGCCACCCCCACACCCACGGTCCGAAGCCGACGTCGGGAACGAACGCGACGGTGGGGCGGTCCGCCTCGCCCCCGAGTTCGTACCGGAGGGTCGTCCCATCGACCGCAACCGTTGGCATACCTCGATGCACGCCCGCGGGACACATAGAACCCACCGACCGTTGATGACCGCGTAGCCGGCCGCCGGACGGTCCCGCCATCGACTACTGGCAGCCACCCGTGGGCGTCTCCGCATCTCGGGGATACACAGCGTTTTCCTATCGACGGCCGAACGGACGGTATGGATCCTGCCGCGCTCCGTGCGGACATCCCCGCCTGCGAATCGTGTGCGTATCTAAACACCGGTGCCAGCGGTCCGAGCCCGCGGTCCGTCGTCGAGGCGGTCACGGACGCCCAGCGCCGACACGAGTTCGACGTCTGCGAGACGGACCACTACACCGCGGCTGCGGAACTCCAAGACGAGGCCCGCCGCGCCGTCGCCAACTATCTCGGTTGTGCGCCGACCGACATCGCGCTCGTGGACTCGACGGGCGACGGGATCAGCCGGATCGCGAACGCGATCGACTGGGAACCGGGCGATGTCGTCGTCAACACGGATCTCGAACACCCATCCGGCGTGTTGCCGTGGCGGCGGCTCACCGAAGCGGGCGTCGAGGTGCGAACGCTTCCGTGTCCGGACGGCCGGCTCCCGATGGACGCCTACCGCGAGGCCGTCGCCGACGCCCGCCTCGTCTGTCTGAGCTCGGAAAGCTGGATCCACGGCACCCGGCTCTCGGTCGGCGAAGCAGTCGATGTCGCCCACGACGCCGGCGCGCTCGTGGTCGTCGACGCCGTCCAGACGGTCGGTCAACACCCCGTCGACGTCGCGGCGTGGGGAGCCGACGCCGTCTGTGCGTCGGGCCACAAGTGGTTGCTCGGCCCGTGGGGGGCCGGCTTCGCGTACATCGATCCCGACGCCTTAGAGGCGTTTCGCCCCCGTCACATCGGCTACCGAAGCGCGGTCGACCCAAACGGCGACGGTCTCGAGTACCACCCCGACGCGAGTCGCTTCGAAGTGTCGACGGAGTCGGTCGCCCCGTACGCCGGTCTGATCGAGGCGGTCGAGACGATCGAGGCGATCGGTTTCGGGACGATCGAGGCTCGCATCGAGGAGCTGACCGACCGGCTCAAATCCGGGCTCGGCGATCGGCTCGTCTCGCCACCGGGCTATGAGTCGGGGCTCGTCGCCTTCGAGGCTGACGACCCCGCCGCCGTCGTCGATCGCGCCGCCACAGCCGGAATCGTCGTCCGCGAGCTCCCCTCCGGGACGGTCCGGGCGTCGGTCCACGCGTTCAACACGGCCGATGAGATCGACCGGCTTCTCGACGCGGTCTGAACCGGCGCGTTCGGTCGCCCGGCGTCGTCGATGACCGCGCTTGAGAAGCCACCTGAACCCCCTCCGGCACGCCGTACCACACTATTATTATGTAGTTCGGGTCCCTCCGAAGTTATATGCCGGAATGTCAGAACTGCGGCGCGTTCGTGACGGCAGCGTACGCACGGGTTTTTACGCCAAACGGTGTCGAGAATCCGCGCGTTTGTCCACAGTGTGAAGACAAGATCCGCGACGGTTCGGACGTGCGCGAGGCGCGTTCGACACGTCGAACGTAGTCGCTCCGGTCCGAGTAACCTGTTTTCAGTTCGAACACTCACCCGGACAGCCCGTCGATCGCTTCCGACAGCACCTCCCTCGCGTCCGACAGCAACGCCTCGGTCCGGGCTTCCGAGCGCGCCTCGGCGGTCAATCGGACGAGCGGTTGGGTCCCGCTCGCCCGTATCAGAAACCACCCGTCGCCGGTGTCGACCCGGACGCCGTCGAGCGTCTCGACCGACTCGTAGCGATCGAGGACCGACGACTCGACGGCGGCCATCGCCTCGCGTTTGTCGTCACATTCGACGTTCGATCGCCGGATCGGGTACGACGGGATCGCCGACAGCCGCGCTTCGAGTGGTTCGTCGGCAGCCATCGCCGCGACCCGGACGGCGGCCAGCGGGCCGTCGGGACACAACGTCCCCTCGGGCCAGATCCACGCCCCCGAGGGTTCGCCGCCGAAGGCGACGTCCGGCGCAGTGGCGGCCTCGGCGACGTGGACGTCACCCACCGCGGTTCGGGTCACCTCGATCCCGCGGTCGGCGAGGAAGTCCTCGACTGCGAGGCTGGTGTCGACCGGGACCGCGACGCGTTCGCCCGCCTCGGCGGCGTCCGCGGCGAAAAGCGCCAACAGCGCATCACCCGTAATGAACGTCCCGTCCCCGGCGACGGCCCGCATCCGGTCGGCGTCGCCGTCGTGGGCGACCCCGAGATCGTGGCTCCCCTCCCCGACGAGCGTCGCGAGCGCGGTGCAGTTGCCGGCGGTCGGTTCGGAGGGTCGGCCGGGAAACCGACCGTCGGGCTGGGCGTTGAGCGTCTCGACGCGACAGCCCGCCCCGACGAGGGCGTCGACGCTCACTCGCCCGGCCCCGTTCCCGAGGTCGACGGCCACCCTGAGATCCAGCGCTCCCTCACCTCCGGCCGCCGCGACGAGCGCGTCGACGTGGCGCTCTGTGCCCTCCGCGGATCGACGATCGCCCAATCCGTCCCAGGCTCGGAGATCCACCTCCTCGGCTTCGATTCGACTCGTGATCCGCTCTTGACCGGCGGCGTCGTACGCCTGCCCCGAGGGCTGCCACAGCTTCAGGCCGTTGTCCTCCGGCGGGTTGTGGCTCGCCGTCACGGCGACGCCCGCGTCGGCATTCAGCCACCCGACGTTCCGGGCGACCGTCGGCGTTGCCGCGACGCCGAGGTCCACGACGTCGGTGCCCAACTCCCGGAGGCCGGCGGCCAATGCGTCGACGAGCAACTCGCCGCTCTCGCGGGGATCCCGACCGACGACGACGCGACCGGCTTCGGCCCCGAGGGCCCGCCCGACCCGGAGTGCCGTCTCCGCCGTCACCTCGTTGCCGACCGGTCCCCTGATCCCGCTCGTTCCGAACATACGCGTTCGTCCGGTCCCTCGATAAAAACTCTACCCGTCGGAGCGGGGGACGACACTCCGCGCCGTCTCTCAGCCGCCGCACCACAAGTGCTTTTTTCGCCTCGGAACGAGACACGAACATGAAACGGTCCGGCGGAACGGACGCACAGAAGCGTCGAGCCGGCGAGCGCGCCGCCGATGCGGTTTCCGACGGCGACGCCGTCGGTCTCGGGACCGGGTCGACGGCCGGAGCCGCCATCCGGGCGCTCGGCCGCCGCGTCGACGCCGGACTCGATATCAGGGGGATCGGGACGTCCCATCAATCGCGCGCGCTGGCCCGCGAGGCCGGAATCCCGCTGTTAACACTCGAGGACGTAACGCCCGACATCGCGATCGACGGGGCCGATCTCGTCGCGGGCGTCGACGGACGGGGATCGATCGACTTGATAAAAGGTGGCGGCGCGGCCCACACTAGAGAGAAACTCGTCGCGGCCGCGGCGGATCGCTTTCTCGTCGTCGCCGACCCGACGAAACTCGCCGGGGCGATCGATGCTCCGGTCCCGATCGAGGTGCTCGCCGACGCCGTTCCGGTCGTCGAGCGCGACCTGTCGGCGCTCGGTGGCGACCCGACGCTCCGTGCCGCCGAGCGGAAGGACGGCCCCGTCGTCACGGACAACGGCAACCTCGTGATCGACTGCGCGTTCGGAACGATCGGGGAGCCGGAGACGCTGGCGGCCGACCTCGCTTCCCTCCCCGGTGTCGTCGACCACGGGCTGTTCGTCGGCCTCGCGGACGAGGTTTACGTCGGGACCGACGACGGCGTCGAGGTTTATTCCGCCGATACCCGGTAGACGGTCGGGCCGATATCGACCCGACCGCACAGACGGCAAAGCGGCGGCTCTCCGGTAAAAAAATAAAAACGTCGGGGTATCGGACCTTACAGGTCGCGCGGCTGGACCGTCTTGCGGTCGTTCTCCTCGGCGCGACGTGCGGCGTCCTCGAGCAGCTCCTCGACTTCGTCGTCGAGAGCGTCGTAGAAGTCCGAAGCAACGTTCATGTCATCGAGCGCTTCCTTTACTGCGGCTTTGACGATCAGGTCTGCCATACAGTCGAAGATTTTCCCGGCCCCCTTATATACTTTCCCAAAAGAAGGCGTCGTAGCCGCTTCTATCGGCGGTTTAGCGGGTTTCGATCGGACCGGTCCGCGATCCGACCCCGGCCATATTTAAACATTCCTCAAATATCGGGCTTCGAGCGGTCCGCTTGTCGGATTTCGGTCACGGTTGAACGCTTCCGCGCGTTCGCGTCCGCCGCGAGACGACACTGCGCGGAGCCGACAGCTTCGTAGCCGTGGGGGCGAACCGTCGTGGTATGCGCGATATCCTCGATGCCGTCGCCGCCGGCGACCTCTCCGTTGCCGCCGCCGAGGCGGAACTCCGTGGCTACGCCCGGACGGACGCGGGCCGGTTCGACGCCGCCCGCACGGACCGGACCGGGATCCCCGAGGCGATCCTCGCCGACGGCAAAACACCCGACGAAACCGCGACGATGGCCGTCGCCGCGGTCGAGACGACGGGGCATGCCCTCGTGACACGACTCGCTGCCGCCGACGCGGAGGCGTGTCGGCGCCGACTCGCCGAGCGGTTCCCGGACGCGGAACTCGACTACGACGACCGTACCCGGACACTCGTCGCCCACGCCGTCGGGTACGAGCGCCCGGATCTCCCGGCGACGGCGGCCGTCGTCACGGCCGGCACGTCCGATGCACCCCCTGCGGGCGAAGCCGCTGCCGTCCTGACCGAGATGGGTGTCTCGGTCGAGCGCGTCGACGACGTCGGTGTCGCCGGCATCGCCCGGCTGTTCGACCGTCTGGAAAAGATCCGCGACGCGGACGTCCTCGTCGTCGCGGCGGGCC
>LFFM01000894.1_pt1 | contig 21198 bp, 20 predicted proteins | sample 643131 | NCBI WGS metagenome assembly LFFM01 (sample SAMN03777445, study PRJNA286221) | soda lake metagenome | biome: soda lake; feature: Kulunda steppe; material: water; isolation source: sample Tc-Br brine of Tanatar trona crystallizer | place: Russia: Kulunda steppe | collected 2011-07
AATACGCCAACGTGATCTCGCAGTTCGCGGACGACGTGGCGAACGGTCGGCGTCCGAAGCTGTACGGCGACGGCACGCAGACGCGTGACTTCACCCACGTCACCGACGTGGTCGACGCACTCGTCGCCGCGGCCGAACACGAACTCGACGGCGTCTACAACGTGGGGACCGGCCGGGCGCACTCGTTCAACACCGTCGTCGACCTGTTGAACCGCGAGCTCGACGCCGCCGTGGAGCCGGAGTACGTCGAGAACCCGATCCCGGAACACGTGTACGTCTCCGACACCTGCGCGGACAGCTCCAAGCTCCGCGCCGCGACCGGGTGGGAACCGCGTGTGGACTTCGAGTCGGGAATCCGGCGGGTGTGTGAGCCGTACCTAGTCGCGTAGGCGTTCGCCCGCATCGAATCACCCATCGCTATCGGCTTTCTCCCTCCGTTGCATCCGACCGTTAGACGCGTCGGTGAGCGAAGCCTGCGTCCAGCCACCGTTCGCGGTCGAGGATCCCCATCGCGTCGACGACGTTCGGGGTCGCCATCCGGTCCGCGAGTGCGGCCGGGTCGAGCGACGCGAACTCGTCGTGGTCGGTGGCGACGACGATCGCGTGGGCCCGGCTCGTCGCCGTTTCGAGGCTCCGTAGATCGAGCGTCGCGTCCGTGACGTGCGGGTCGTGGACGGCGACGGTCGCCGTCTCGGCGACGCCGCCGTCGGCCGCCGGCGTTTTCGCGTCCGGGCGGTGCTGGAGCTCCCGTGCGATCGCGAGCCCCGGGCTCATCCTGGTGTCGTCGACGTTCCCCTTGTAGGCCGCGCCGAGAACGGCGATCCGCTTCTCATGGAAGTTCGGAACCAGTTCGCGGAGGAGTTCGACCACGAACCCGACCATCCCGTCGTTCACCCGTCTGGCAGCCGCGATCAGATCCAACTCGTCGGAGCCGTCACCGAGGAACCACGGGTCGATCGGGAGACAGTGACCGCCGACGCCCGGTCCGGGACGGAGGAGGTCGACTCGCGGGTGAGCGTTCGACATCTCGATCGCTTCCCGCGAGTCGATCCCGTAGTCGTGTGCGATGCGAGCGACTTCGTTCGCTAGCCCGATGTTCACGTCCCGGTACGTGTTCTGGACGAGTTTGACGAACTCGGCCGTCGACGGGTCGGACGCCCTGCGGATCTCGCCGTCGACGAAGGAGTCGTACAGAGACACGGCCTCGGCGGCGGCGGCGTCAGTCACCCCACCGACGATGCGATCGTTCGACCGGAGCTCGGCGATGATATCGCCGGGCAGCACCGTCTCCGGGCAGTGTGCCAGTCGAAAGTCCCCGTCAGCGCTCAACCCGGTTTCCTCCAGGATCGGCCGCACGCGCGACCCAGTCGTTCCCGGTGGCACCGTCGACTCGAGGATGACCGTGTCTCCGGTGCGAAGTACCGACCGGACCGTTCGCGACGCGGCGCACACGTACTCGAGGTCGGCCCGACGGGTGCGCTCGTCGAACGGAGTGGGAACGCAAAGCAAGTGGTACTCCGCAGGCTCCACCTCGTCGACGACAGTGAGGGTCCCGTCGTCGAGCGCGCTCGTGACGAACTCGGCGAGCCCCGGTTCTTCGAGGTGGACGTCGCGGTCGCGCAGTGCCGCCGTCACCTCGTCGCTCGTATCGTACCCGCGGACGTCGTGCCCGGCGTGCGCCAGCATGGCGGCGGTCGGCAGTCCGATGTATCCCAGTCCGTGAACGCAGACGGTGCTCATTGCACCACCTCCCGACCGGTCAGCGGTAACGCCGCCAGAATCAGTTCTGCGGCGTCGCCGTCACCGAACGGGTTCCGCCACCCGCCGGCCCCGAGCATGGCCGCGACACACCCCACGATCCGTTCGGGGTCGCAGCCGCTGAGCTGGTTCGCACCCGTCTCGACGGTCTCGGGCCGCTCCGTGGAGTCCCGCATCGTGACGCAGGGAACGCCCAGAATACAGGCCTCCTCCTGGACGCCGCCGGAGTCAGTCAGGATCAGATCCGCGGCCGCCGACATCTGCAAGAAATCGAGGTACTCCAGCGGCTCGACCGCACGGATCCGAGGCGGAATATCGAGGTCGAACGCCTCGATGCGGTCCCGAGCACGGGGGTGAACCGGATAGATGACCGGGACATCGTGTGCGTCGGCAGCCCGCTGGACGCCCGCGAGAAGGCGCTTGAACCGCCCCTCGTCGTCCACGTTCTCCGCCCTGTGTGCCGTCATCAGGAAGAACGACGACTCCTCGAGTTCGAGGTCCGAGAGGATCGTGCTCTTCTCGCGCGCAACAGCCAAGTTCCGCTCCAAGGCGTCGACGACGGTGTTTCCGGTGACGGTGATCCGGAACGAGGAGATCCCCTCCCTGAGGAGGTTCTTCTCGCTCGCTTCGGTGGGCGGGAAGTGGTAGTCCGCGACGTGGTCGGCGAGAACCCGGTTCGTCTCTTCGGGCATCTCCCGGTTGTAACTCCGAAGGCCGGCTTCGACGTGGGCCAGTTCCATGTCCATCTTGCTTGCGGCGAGCGCGCCGGCGAGCACGCTGTTCGTGTCACCCTGTACCACCACGACCGTCGGGGAGGTCTCCGAGAGGGCGCGCTCGACCCCGACGAGCATCTCCGCGGTTTGTTCCCCGTGCGATCCGGAGCCGACGGCGAGCTCGTAGTCGGGGTCGGGGAGGTCGAGCTGGTCGAAGAACACCGAGTCGAGCGCGTCCGAATAGTGCTGTCCGGTATGGACGGTGACGAACTCGACCCCCATTTTTTGACACGCCTGGATGACCGGCGCGAGCTTGATGATCTCGGGTCGGGTTCCGAGCACGAAGGCGACGTCGGTCATTCCGACCGGCCCTCCGTCGATCGGGGCGTCTCGCCACCGTCTCGAAACGCGGGGAGTCGATGGCTCGGGTCGAGCTCACCGTCGGACTCGGGGACACCGTCCGACGATTCGGGCGTCGAGCGCACCAGTCCGCGGTTCTCGGTGACGTCGAACCACGTTCCAAGCGTCAACAGGAGTCCACCGAGGGCGGCGACGGAGAACGAACTCATCCCACCGAGGAACGGATCGATCTCCGATGACGCGAGCGCGACTACGCCGCCCAGAACGCCGATGAGCGTGACGACCGCTCCGAGCGCATAACAGACCACCAGCGGATGGAACTGCCGCAGGACGTAGGTACGTCCGATGCGTTCCAGGAAGTTCCTGGCCAGCAGCACCGACAACCGCGGGACGAACGTGGTGTAGCGGATGGTGCTCGTCTCGTCCCCGTACACCGACGGGTGTGCGACGTCGGCGATCCGCGCTCGGTCCAGGTTGAGCGCGAACAGGAGATGGTTGAGGAAGCCGTAGTCGTCGTACAGGCGCTCGAACCGGACGCGTCGGAGCCCTTCGTTGGAGATCGCCGTGAACCCGTTCTGTGGGTCGGTCACCTCCCAGTACCCACTGGAAATCCGAGTCAGGAGGGTCAAAAGCACGTTCCCGAACAGCCGCCAGCGAGACATCCGCGCGTAATCACGCCGGGCGGACAGCCGGTTCCCCTTCGCGTACGTCACCTCGTCCGTTGCGACAGGGTCGACGAGACGTTCGAGATGGGTCGGATCCATCTGCCCGTCACCGTCCATCACCGCGATGACGTCGAGTCCATCTACGAGTGCCCGCGAGTAGCCGGTCTTTACCGCCGCACCCGCGCCACGGTTTTGGACGTGCTGGATCGTCACGACGCGACCCCCGTCGACATCGGACCCGCTCGTCGCCCGCCCGGCGTCTCCACCGTTTACACGTCGGGCGTGCGTCCGGATCTCGTCCCACGTCGCGTCGGTGGACGCGTCGTCGATGGCGTATATGCGGTCGACGTAGTCGGGGATCGTGTCGATAACCTCCCCGACGTGACCCGCCTCGTTGTACGCGGGGACGACGACTCCGACGGTTCGTTCGTTATACATCGACGGATCCCCCCCAGGCAGTCGACGCACTGCCACGCGTGTGCCGGTGCCGTCGCCGGGGGAAACAGTCGATCCGATCGAGTAGTGTGATCATGTATCGTGTCCTGTAGACGCCCCCCGCGTCAGCCGGGGGTTGCTGATCCGAAGGGCCGATATGGGTTTCGTTATACAGTGCATCACCCGATATCGGCCCATCCGAGACGTCGCCGAGTACGGTCGCGGTTCGTCGAGGCACGGGTCCGGCCCGCGGCACCGGATCGTCGCCGGTCGCACGCCACTACAGATCAACGTACTGATCCTCCCAGTTCCGCCTCGAACGCAGCGCGTCGCGGGCCTTTCCGGTGGCCCGATAGTAGTTGGTTCGGCGGTCGGACTCTCCCTTAGTGAGATACCCCTTGGCCACGAGTGTGTCGAGGTTCGGGTACAGTCGTCCGTGGGTGATCTCGCCCATGGATCCCTGCAGCTCGGTTTTGATATCTTGGCCGGACGGATCCACCGCCCCGGTGATCACGTATAGGACATCCCGCTGAAAGCTGGTCAGTCCGAAGAGGGGATCTGCCATGGGTTCCCGTGGCGCTTCCGGGCGTTTTGTTATGGACGCATGAACGGGCATCCTCGCCGTCGATATCGCCGAAACCGGGCGTGAAGAGGGACGTGATCCCCGTGATGAGAGCGGTTTTACCCCCCGCATCAGTGGAGTCGGCTCGAGTCGGACGGGACGCCGGTGGGTCACCGCTGTTCACGGCCCGCCGCCGATAAGGAGGTGATAACAAATTGTGTGAGGGGTGTGAGGTACCGTATCCGCACGTCCCCGGCAAGACGGGGACGAACCTCGGTGTGGCGATCAAGACCTATCAATGAACTCGACGGAGGGACTCACGAAAGACGAAGTGTTCGACGTTCTGAGCAGTTCCCGGCGACGGCTGATCCTGTATCACCTCCATCGGCGCAGCGGCCGTGGGAACCTCCGGACCCTCGCCCGCGACACGGCGATCGGGGAGGTAGGGGAGCCGGTCGACAACGAGGTCGTCAAACGGTTTTACATCTCGTTGTATCAGACGCATATCCCGAAGCTCGAAGAGACCGGCCTCGTCGTGTACGACGCCGAAGAAAAAAGCGTCGTGCTGACGGACCGGGTCGCCGATATCGCCGAGGTCCTGAACGAGGAGACCACCCCCGACCGTCCGTGGGCCACCTACTACGCGGTGCTTGCGCTCTGCGGTTTGCTGATCGGCGTCGGTCAACTGCTGTGGGCGGTCTCCGTACTCTCGAGTCTGTTGTATGGAGGTGCCCTCCTCTCACTGGCGACGGTTCAGTACTACGAGACGCAGCTCAAACCCCCGGAGTACACGTTTTTCGAACAGCTCGTGAGGGAGTAACCGGGTCTGTAGGACCGTAACGACGTAGTCGGGTAATTCCGGGAGTGGGATACCAGATCGCTGTCGACGAGATTGTATTTAAAAGGTGTATGAGCGGCAGCGACGACTACTGATAACTGAACGATGCGGTGGCGCGCCCCGGTGAGCGCCGCGACGCGGCGCTCTCCGACGGTGCGAGGGAGTCGCTGGCGCCTTATAAGGCGCCAGCGACGAGGTTGGGGAGGCGTGAGGTGCGGTTGCTGTGCGGGGCAGGGTGGGACTTGAAGGGGCAGCCGCGAGGACGAAGCACGACGACGCAAGCAGCGTGGCGCTACGCGCCACGGGAAGCCGGCGACTGGGGCTTTGGAGGTGTTCGCCGCCGATCCGCCAGCAACGACTTATAAGCGAGCGACTAGGGTTTAAGATATACTCACCGCGTCAGCAACCATTTATAATTACCGCCAGCATCACCATGTCACCACTTATAAGCAGCCGCCAGCAACACCACGTCGCCACTTATAAACAACCGATCACGCGTATTGCGATACCCACTCCCGAAATCGATCGCTGATTCCGCGGTACCGACTATAGATTCGGTCGAAATATCTCACTTCCGAACGGGTTCACCGGAGCGCTCCGACAGGAAAGACGGGAGTCACGCGAACAGCTGGACGGCGACGATGGCGAGGATCCCGACGAGACAGACGACCGTCCAGCCGACCGCGGGAACGGCAGCGAGCGCGCCGACGCCGAGCGTTCCGAGTCCGACGACGGCAACGACCACCCCGGCGATCGCCGGCGTGACCCAGTGTCGGTCCGGGGTTGTATCCGGTTCCTGGTCGGCAGTATCGAGGTACGGCATCAGCTGGGACACCGACTCTTGGAGCTGGATCGTCCCGCGGTTTTTGTCGTACTCGACGACGCCCAGTTTGTCCAGTTTCGGGAGGTGACATTGGTAGAGGCCGATGTACACGCGCTTGCGCTGATCGGACGAGATCTGACGAACGGTGGTGTCGTTTTCGTCCGCCGCGATGTGTTCGGCGACATCGTTCAGCTCGGCGTACCCGTCGTGAGCACGGAGGTACCGAATGATGCTCCGACGTCGGCTGTTCTTCAGAATGTCGAAGACCTCCCCTTTTTCCAGATCCGACCCGTTCGAGCGCGACTCCGCCCCGATGCTTCCGAGATTTGACGCGTCCTCGCTTGACGTGCCGGATCCGGACTCCAACTGCTCGCCCGCCGATGACCCCGAATTTCCTGCGCTCATGTAGCGGCGTACACCGGACGGTACCTTAGATATACTGAAGTTAACGTGTTCTTACAAATCGGGAACTCCCTGAATCGGCGTAGGCATCGCTCGGATACGGCTCGGGAACGCCGTTCAGTACGGTGATTTCCCTCGAACACGTCAAGTATCGACGTTCCATCCCCGCAAACGGCGATCCGGGCCCGGTCGGCTTCGGGATGGCCCGATCGGAAAACGATGGTAACTGACAGCGACGTGGGAGATCCGTCTCGAGACGTGGCTCCAGTGCCGGTGGGTCCGCTCACGGGGACCGTTAGCAGACGTATACTCTTCGGGTGTGGCCGTGTTGAATTCACGATGACATACCGTGTCGCCATAATCGGAACCGGCGAGGACCCCGAAACGCGGGATCGAGACGGCTACGCGATGGCGTACCGGCACGCGGCGGGGTATCGACGCCTCGACTCCTGCCAGCTGGTCGCCTGTGCGGATATCGTTCCGGAGAACGCCGAGGCGTTCGCCGAGCATTACGGCCTCGATGCCGTCTACGAGGACCACGAAACCATGCTCGAGGAAGCCGAACCGGATATCGTGAGTATCTGCGTCCCACCGGCGTTCCACGCGGATCTCGTCGTCGACAGCGCGTCGGCGTCGTCGGTCGAGGCAGTCCACTGTGAAAAACCGATGGCGACGACGTGGGGTGACTGCCGGCGGATGGTCGACGTCTGTGACCGTCGGAACGTCCAGTTGACGATCGACCACCAGCGACGGCTAGCCGAGCCGGTACAGCGGGCGAAGCAACTGCTCGACGACGGGCGGATCGGAGAGCTGAATCGGCTGGAGTGGTCGGAAGCGAACCTGTTCGACGCTGGGTCACACCTGTTCGACCTCTGTGACCATTTCGTCGACGGTGCGCGCGCCGAGTGGGCGCTCGCGGCGATCGACTGCTCGCACGAGAACCGCTGGTTCGGCGCGCTCAACGAGACGCGCTCGCTCGCGCAGTGGCGATACGCGGACGGCACCGTCGGCATCGCGTCGACCGCGGAAGACGGGGAGACGGCCGTCGACGCGTACCTCCGACTCGTCGGTGAGGAGGGGACTATCGAGATCGAGCCCGACGACGGACCCGCGCTCCGGATCCGGACCGACGGCGAGTGGCGGTCGATCGACACCGACGAGAACGTGTACGGCCCCACGCCGGGGGTCGTACACACCGTTCTCCGCAAACTCACCGGACCCCTGCCGCTCGCCTCGTGGCCGGCGAACCCGCCAAACCACTACGAGAAAGCGATCGAACACCTCGTCGAGTCCCTTGCGGCCGGCACGGAACCGGTGTTCTCCGGGCGACGCGTCCTCCGTGGCACGGAGCTCGTGTTCGCCAGCTGGGAGTCCGCACGGCAGCGCGGTCGAGTCCACCTCCCCCTGGAACTGGACGGCAACCCGCTCGAAGAGATGTACGAAGCGGACCAACTGCCGAAAACGGCCGCGAGCCTCGACGGCCCCTGATCGGGATCGAATCGAGGAGTAGCCGAACTGAGGGGTAGCCGAACTGACTCGTCAGGGATCGCTCAGTGAGAAACCCGCGACATCGAGAGACACCTTACTGAGCGAGTAATTCATCGACCGGTGAATATATCATAAAGGGTACATTTATTGCGGGAAAGGTGAGAGTAACGGGCGCAATGGCACACAAGCTGGCACACGAGCGACGGGCGACGGACGACGATCCGCCGCGTATCGAACGGGACCAACGGAGAACACGCGACGTCACGCGCCGTGGCTGTCTTCGTCTCGGCAGTGGGACGCTCGCAGCCCTCACAGCTATCGGCGGGGGGGTGATCGGTGTCGAGGCGTCGACATCGGGTGTCGAGGGACCTCGGCATCGGATCCGGATCCACGGGACCGACACGCCTTCCACGTACGAACTGACCGTCGTTGGGGAACTCACAGCCGATGGCGAAGACGGTCGGACAACGGGCCACGTCTCAGGCACCACCGCCGAGGGGGCAGTCACGGGTGGAGACCGTGCGTTCCTGTTCCGTGGCGAGCTCGTCGACCTTACAGTCGACGGCGACGCCGAGGTATCCCTCGACGGGCGGTCGATCGGCGTCTGACTGCACCGGGAACGGACTGCATCGGGAACCGACCAGGGCGGTGACTCCGCTCGGACCGTGACGGTGGTTCGTGGGCGACCCGGATCGGAGTCGAGCCCGAGGTTTTTGACAGAAGGTCCCGATACTCCGTTCATTACTACTCCCTCACGGGCAGATCCCTCCGTATATGTGGCCATGGGAACACGTGCTGTTCGCGTACGTGTGTTATTCGACGTACGTTCACACGAGATACCGCTCGCGTCCAGCGGAGCCACCGGTGGTCGCGCTCGCGCTCGGCTCCGTACTCCCGGACCTCATCGACAAGCCGCTTGCTTGGGAGTTCGGCGTATTCGAAACCGGATACGCGGCGGCGCATTCGGTGTTTATCGGCATGCCGGCGGCGCTCGTCGTGTACGTCCTCGCAAAGCGCCGTGATTCCGGGGCGATCGGTGGGGCGTTCGCGGCGGGATACGTGCTCCACCTCGTTGGCGACGTGCTCCCGGCCTCCCTGTCGCGGGGGCGATTGGACCTGTCACCGGTCCTCTGGCCGGTGGCGGGCCGGAGTTCGACCCCGGAACGCGATTCGTTCGCCGACGGAGTCGCCGGGTTGCTGACGGAGTACGTCGCGCAGCTCGTCACGCTCCAGCTCACACCGATCGTCGCGCTCCAGCTCGGGTCCGTCGTCGTGGGTATCACCCTGTGGCTGCTTGACGACCGACCCGGACTCTCGGTCGCACGGAGCGCACTCCAGCGGGGAGTCGAACGGGTCCGAGGGGACTGACTCACGACTCCGAACCCCGGATCTCGCCCTCACGATACCTCCCGATCCCCCGTCGTCCTCGGGCCCACTCAGTCGGTCCCGCTCAACACCCGCAGCCCGCGTTCCACCGCGATTTCGGGCGGGGACGGGTCGTCGTCCTCGAACACCAACCAGTCGACGCCGGTCCCCCGCGCGGCCCGGAGCACCCGCTCGAGATCGAGTAGCCCCTCGCCGGGGGTAACCGACCGGAACGACGGCGGAAAGCGGCGCGTCCGAGCGACGTCCGCGATGTGGATCAGCGACAGTCGGCTCCCGAGCAGATCGAACACGTCGACCGGGTCGTACCCGGCGGCCGTGACCCATCCCACGTCGACCTCGAAGGTGAGATCGCCCGTTCGCGACACGAGCCGCGCGAACCCCGTTTTCTCGACCGTGCGATCCAGGCCACGAACGGTCAGGTCGATCGCTTCAGCCGCTCGTTCCCAGACGATTCCGGGGGATGGAAGAGCAGCTACGGGACCGAGCCCGAACCGGTCGAGCATCGGGAGGAACGGCTCCCTGGACGTGTGATACGACAGCTGGAGGCCGTGTGCATCGAGCCGTCCGGCGAGACCCTCGAGCCGTCTGGCGAGCGCGTCGACGTGTGTCGACGTGCGAAAGTAGCCGGCACCGAGGTGCGGAATGACGACGTGGGCACACCCTACGTGCCGGCAACGGTCCGCGATAGACTCCAGATCCCCCTCCAGCGTCCGCAAGTCCACGTGGGCGGCCACGGGGACGATCCCCGTCTCGTCGAGCGCCTCCCGAACGCGATGGGGGTTCGCGTCGAGAAACGCCCCGGCGAACTCGACGCCTTCGAACCCCGCGTCCGCGACTCGCCGGATCGTGTCCGGGAGAGACTCGTCGATCCCCCGGAGCGTGTGCAGCTGTATCGCCGACCGCGGCGCTCCTCCCGTCGCTCCCGTCGCTGATTCCGTCGCTCCCGCCGCTGATTCCGATCGGTTCATCGTCCGGTATCCGCCCCGTCATCCGGAAGTAATGCGGCGCATATCGACCCCGGCCCCCCGGCGTTTCCGGATCGCCTCCACGTTGACTACTTCAGTCCGTCCCAGTCATCGCGATGCCGATCGACCAATGATCGTTCGTGAAGAGGTTCGGATCGCTCACGTTGCCGTCGACCGCACAGATCCATCGGCCGTCGACGTACCACGGGTCGATGTGGTGCATCCGGCCGGAGTTCCAGCCGAACCGGTCGCCGCTTCCCTCGAGTATCGGCGACGTCGACAGCTCGCGGTCCGTGAACGTCTCCTCGTCGAGCGTCGTGACCTCGTACGCGCGGACCCGTTCCCCGTACGCGTTCTCGCAGTCCTGATAGAACACGACGACGCCGTCGTCGGTTACCAGCGGCCGTCCGGCGGGTCGCGCCGCAGTCGGACGGTCGACGACGACCGGGTTCGCCGGATGGGGCTGCCATCCGTCCCGGACGAGTACTGGGCTGGAGTAGAGGTGAACGCCGTCGATGGAGTCGTCGCCGACGAGCAGCCACCAACGGTCGTTCGACCGGAACGCGACGGCGTCGTCGGATTCGTGATCGCTGTCTACCGGGACTGCACAGCGACGCCAACCGCCCGGGAAATCGACCGCCTCGTACAGCTTCACCCGCCCGTCACCGGCACCACCGGTCTCCGGGATCATGTATCGACCTCCCTTCCATTCGAACACGTACGGAAACGAGAGGTGATCGTCCGTCGTCAGAACGACCCTATCGTACTCCCAGTGGATCCCTGTTGGGCTCGTCGCGTGACCGATGACGGCGTCCGGGCTCCTGTCGGTGTTGACGACTTCGAAGAACATGTGCCACCGGTCGGCACCGGGAAAGAGGAACGGGTCGGCGACGAAATCGACGGAGCCGTAATCCGTCACGTCCTCGGCGATCAGTACCGACTCGTAGTTCGTCTCGGCTATCCCTTCGAGATCGACTGGGCCGGTCACTCCGGTCCCGAGGCCACCCGAGCTACCGGCGGGCGGGCGAATCCCCGACAGCTCTCCGTCGCTCCCGTCCGAAACCCGATTGAGGAGCCGCGGGATCCGATGATTAACGACTTTGCCGGCCCACCACGCCGTCCGGACGGCGAGATCCCGTTGTTTGATCGCGGAGGAAAGAGGGGTCATGAGAACACGGGGGTCTCAACGTGTAAAGTTAATTCCCGTCGAAACTCGGTCTGGAACACCCTGAAACTGGTCCGCAGGTCGGATCCGAGGGACGGATCCGCAAGAACTACGCCGCGGATGCCTCGGTGGGGGCGTCGCCGTCAGCCGCCCGGCGGTACGTGTCGGTCAGCGTGTCGGCCGCTCGGGACCAGTCCTGTGTCCGTGCGTGCCCCCGGTTCGCTCGGCCGATAGCGCCGAGATCCGGATGGCGAGACGCCCGCTCCAAGGCGGCGGCGAGCGCACCCTCGTCCGTCGGATCGTAGAGGAACTCGTTATCGGGCGGTACCGTCGCCGGGAGACAGCCGATGGCGGGCGCGACTACCGGTCGACCGTAGGAGAGTCCGAGGTGAGCCGTCCCCGAGTTGAGGATCCGACGGTACGGCAGCGCCAGCACGTCCGCGGCGTTCAGGTAATACTGGATCCGGTCGTCGGCGATGTACGCGAGTCGGGTCTCGATACGCGGATCGCCGCGGGCGAGCGCCGCGATCTGCGCCTCGGTTCGATCGTCGTGTGGGTTGCCGACGACCCAGAGTTCGGCGTCCGGCGCGTCGAGCGCGGCAAACGCCTCGATGAGGTCCGGAACGCCTTTGTACTCGCGGATCAGCCCGAAGAAGAGGACGACGAAGGCGTCGTCGTCGATCCCGAGGTCTTCTCTGGCTGCCTCGCGAGACACGTGGTTCTCGTAGGCCTCGACGAAGTTACCGTCCGGGACGACTGTCATCTCAGCCGCCACGGGGACGCAGTACGTCGAGGCGATGGAATCGGCCGCGGCAGGGCATTTTACCGTCACCTCGTCGGCGACGAGAAAAACGAACTCGTTGACCACCCGTTCGATGCGTGGATACAGCCCTTCGTGGTGGCGTTCGTTGTGAACGGTCCGGACGACGCCCACGTCAAACCGGGAGACGAGCGCGACGTCGAGGAGAAATGTGGCCGCCCGCAACACCGTCAGCAACGCGCTCGCTGGCCCGAACCCCGTTCCGGTCGTCACGTAGTAGTCGTAGATCCAGTCGAGCTGTATCGCGTCGGCGTCCCGGTTCGCGAGAACTGCCCGTGTAAGCGGGAAAAACAACGGGAGCGACGGTGTCCGAACCTCGACACCGTTCTCGCGGAGCGCGCCCGCGAGCAGTGTCATGTACGCGTTCTCCGGGTACCAGCTCCCGCTCATCAACAGCAGCGTGAGGCCGGTGCGGTCGTTCATCGGCCTCCGCCGCGGTCAGCGCATTCCTCGACCAGCCTGCCGTCGGTTGCGGATGGCGAGGCCCTCGAAGCGTTCCGTAACTGTATCACAACGGTTCGGGACAGTCCACGCGTCCGATTAAGTATACCCCGACTACCAAGGCCCGAGCAACCCGAACGACGGCGTAGGGCGGTTCGATCGGTCGGTTTCTGTTCCTCCTCCCGTTCCCCACCAGTATCCGCCGGAGCCGCGCGGAGGCGTTCGAATCGGGCATTATGAACGGTATAACAATGCCGTCGTCGGACGGATAGCGGGTAGTGACCCGCCTCAGCAGAGGAGTCGTGTGCGCCGGGCCGCCGGGGCGCGGCGATCCATGAAGGATCGTCTCCGAGAACTCCTCGAACGGACCGTCCCGTCGGGAACCATCATCCAGCGAACCGTCAAAAGCGGGATCTGGGTGACGGCAACGAAGCTGTCGATCAGGCTCTCACAGCTCCTGATGTTGCTGATCCTCGCGCGCCTGCTCTCGCCGCGGGATTTCGGGCTGATGGGCATCGCACTGCTCGTGCTCTCCGCGACCAGACGCTTCACCGACATCGGGATCAACGCCGCGTTGATCCAGGACCAACAGCGGAACGTTGACGAGTATCTCAACACGACATGGAGTCTGGAGATCGCGCGCGGTGCGCTCATTTTCGGTGTCCTGCTGGTCACCGCCCCGTACATCGCTGCTGTGTTCGACGAGCCCGGGGCCACGAACCTGATCCGCGTACTCGGCGTCAGTCCGTTGCTGTACGGGCTTCGGAACCCCGGGATCGTGTACTTTCAGAAGGACCTCTCGTTTCATCGGGACTTCGTCTTCCAGTCGGGCGGGTCGATCACGCAGTTCGTCGTCGGCGTCGGGTACGCGCTGTACTCACCGACCGTCTGGGCACTCGTGCTCGCGACGGTCGGAAAGTCGGCCGTCAAGCTCGTCCTCTCGTACGTCCTGCACGGCTATCGTCCGTGGCCGACGTTCGAGTTCGCCGTGGCGCGGAAGCTCGTCGACTACGGCAAGTGGATCACCGGCGCGTCGATAGTCGGATTCGTGTACAGCGAAGGCGACGACGCGTTCGTCGGCTGGTTCCTCTCCGCGACCGCGCTCGGGTTTTACCAGTACGCGTACCGGATCGCGGACATGCCCGCCTCGGAAGCCTCCGGGATCATCTCGCAGATCACCTTCCCGGCGTACTCCCAACTACAGGGTGACCTCAACGAACTCCGCGGGGCGCTGCTCCAGACCACCCGCCTGACCGCGTTCATCGCGTTTCCGCTCTCGTTCGGGATCGCCGCCGTCGCGCCGAGTTTCGTCCCTGCGGTTCTCGGCGACGAGTGGCGACCCATGATCGTCGCGATGCAGATACTCGCGATGTACGGGCTCTTACACGCGATCACGCGAAACTTCGGTGCGGTCTGGAAGGCGCTCGGCCGTCCCGACTACATCGTCAAGACCGGACTGCTCCGGATCGCCTGTCTCGCCGTGCTGATCTGGCCGGCCACCGCAGCGTGGGGGTTCGAGGGAACCGCGCTGGTGGTCGTCGGCGTGTACGCGTTTCCGATGCTGCCGCTCGACGTGTACCTCTCGGCACGACTGGTCGAAGCCCGGTCAGCACAGCTGTACACCGAGTACGCGTATCCGTTCGTCGCCGCCGCGATCATGTTCGGCACCTTGTGGTACGTGTCGTCCGCGACGGACCTGTCCCCACTCGTCGAGTTCCTCGTGTTGGTCCCCACGGGCGCACTGGTGTACGTCGTCGTCGCGTTCCTCATCGAACGTCGATTCGACTGGGGGATCGAGCGTAACTTGCGGATGATACACGACGGCATCAGGGGCTGACGCCGTCCGACCACCGACTCGGTGGGACCTCGGCAGCGCAGTACGGGGAATCGACACGCGAGTACGGCGTGAGCGCTCTCGGCCCAGAGTCGGCAACCGCCACGCTTTATTAATCAGCCCGAGTACCGGCGACATGGACCAGTTGCGGCAGTCGCTCCTCGACGCCCCGATCATCGAGAAAGGCGAGTACCAGTACTTCGTTCACCCGATAAGCGACGGCGTCCCGATGCTCGAACCGGAGCTGCTCCGGGAGATCGTCATCCGGATCATCCGGAAGGCCGAACTGGAGAACGTCGACAAGATCGTCACCCCCGCGGCGATGGGGATCCACATCTCGACCGCGCTGTCGCTGATGACCGACATCCCACTGGTCGTCATCCGCAAGCGCCAGTACGGGCTCGACGGCGAGGTCCCGTTGTTCCAGGAGACCGGCTACTCGGAGTCGGAGATGTACATCAACGACGTCGAGGAGGGAGACCGCGTGCTCGTGCTGGACGACGTGCTCTCGACCGGCGGCACGATGAAGGCCATCCTCGACGCGCTCACGAACGAGGTCGGCGCGGAGGTCGTCGACGTGGTAGCCGTCATCAAGAAGGCAGGCGACAACGAGCTCGACGACACCGACTACAACGTGAAGACGCTGATCAACGTGACCGTCGAGGACGGCGAGGTCGTGGTCGTGGACGCCCACGGCGACGGATAGGTCGCCGTCGCTCACGGCCTCCCTCGCGCGGTGCCGTCACCGGCGCTTTGCGCCGGTTGCCCGAGGGACCAGCGGTCCCTCGCTGCTCACGGTCGCCTTCGGCGACTGCTCGCGGGCACGCGCCGACGGCACCATGGCGATCGGATATAAACCCCGCGCCCACCCCCGTCGCTGCCGGGCGCGGACCCCTTTTGAGTCACGGTCCCCAACGTCGGGTACCCATGAGCAGCGCACTGTTCGTCGTGAGCGAGGAGGGGTACTGGGCCGAGGAGTGTATCGAGCCGTTGACGACGCTCGAATCATCCGGTGTCGACGTGACGATTGCGACCCCGTCCGGCTCGCCGCCGGTCGTCGACGAGGCATCGCTCGATCCGGAGGCCGCGGGCGGCGAGGAACGCGCCGCGGAGCTCCGCGGCGTCGATGAGACACATCCCGAACTCAACGACCCGGAGCCGATCGCGACGGTTGAGGCCGACAGCTACGACGCCGTCGTCTTCCCCGGCGGACACGGAACCGTCTGGGACGTGAACCAGGACCGGCACGCGCGCCAGCTCCTGCTCAACGCGGTCGCGGGCGAGAACGGCGTCGCGCTCGTCGTCTGTCACGCGGTCGGTATCCTCGCGTTCACCCGTGAGGCCGACGGGACGCCGCTCGTCGAGGGTCGCTCCGTGACCGGCTTCCCGAACGCGTGGGAGGACGAGGTCGTCGACGATAACGACGTGATGCCGGACGGTCGAAAGCTCCCGTACTGGGTGGAAGACGAGGTGACCCTCGCCGGTGCCGGCTGGGACGCCGAGCTCGACGCCGACACCAGCGTTACCGTCGACGGCGACCTCATCACTGCCCGCGGACCGGAGTCGTCCGCCGACGCGGCAGCGACGCTACTGGACGCGTTGTAGGGTAGGTATCGGGAGCCACCCGCTCACCGGATCACGAACGCCGGCTCGTCGACCCGCTCACCGGATCACGAACGCCGGCTCGTCGACCCGCTCACCGGATCACGAACGCCGGCTCGTCGACCCGCTCGCTTTTACACTCGGGACAGCGCGACGGTTCGTTGACCGGGTCGTCGAACCCGTCGAAGCCGCAGTCCCGACAGACGGGCGGGGAGACGAGAAACTCCTCCTCGCCGTCGACGGACCGGGAGACGTGTTCGAGGTGGTCGTATACGGTCGGCGTCGGTAGCGCGAGGTCCACCGCGATCTCGCTCGCGGTCGCCGGCGACTCCCGGAGGGACTCGGCGATACGCTGACGGGTGGTCGATTCCATGCGGCGGGGTAGTCGCGAGCGGATAAAACTCCGACGGCGTTTTCCGGGGTTGACACGAGCACAAGAAGTATGTCACCGGCGCGTGACCGTGGGTGCATGAAAGCCGTTGTACTCGCAGGGGGGTATGCGACGCGAATGTGGCCTATCACCCGCAATCGACCCAAGATGTTTCTCCCGGTCGGGGAACGAACCGTTATCGACGAGATCTTCGCCGACTTGGAAGACGACGACCGCGTCGACGAGGTGTTCGTCTCGACGAACGAGCGGTTCGCCGACACCTTCGCCGACTACATCGCCGAGAGCACGTTCGAGAAGCCCACGCTTTCCGTCGAAGAGACCGTCGAGGAGGACGAGAAGTTCGGCGTCGTCGGCGCGCTCGCCCAGCTCGTCAAGCGCGAGGGCGTCGACGACGACCTGATCGTCGTCGCCGGCGACAACATGATCAGCTTCGATCTCGCCGAGTTCGCCGACTTCTTCGAGAACAAAGGGACGCCGACGCTCGCCGCGTACGACGTCGGATCCAAGGAGCGCGCGCAGTCGTACGGCCTCGTGAGTCTCGACGGTGACCAGGTGGTCGACTTCCAGGAGAAGCCGGACGAGCCGGAGAGCACGCTCGTCTCGATCGCGTGTTACGCGTTCCCGGCCGAGACGCTTCCGGACCTCGCGACGTACCTCGAAGACGGCGAGAACCCGGACGAGCCGGGATGGTTCATTCAGTGGCTTCAGTCCCGCCAGCCGGTCCACGCGTTCACCTTCGACGGCGCGTGGTTCGACATCGGAACCGCGGAGAGTTACCTCGACGCCGTCGAGTACGCGCTCGACGGAGGGTCGCTCGTCGAGGACGGTGCGACCGTCGAGGACACCGAGGTCGGTGACGTGGTCCACGTGATGGACGGCGCGACGGTGACCGGCTCGTCGCTCGATCGCTCCGTCGTGTTCCCGAACGCGACGATCACCGACTGTACGGTTCGCAACTCCGTGGTGGACGAGCACGCCATCATCGAGGACCTCGACCTGTCGGGCGCGCTGATCGGTGGCTACACCTCGATCACGACCGACGACGGGTTCTGACCGCACCGTCACTGGGGGGCTCGGTTCCGCACGTCGTCGACCACGCGTGAGCTCATCCGGAGGCTGGCTCCCTGTACGACGGTGAACTCCATGTCCGGGCGCTTCGTGCTGGGACTCAGGAGCGCTCCGTGCTGGGACTCAGGAGCGCTCCGTGGGTACGACCGGTTCGTCGTCAGCGGCGTCGGCCATCCCGGTGGCGGTCGCGTGCGTGTGGTGGAAGCAGTCGAGCGCCGGGTCGCCGTCGTCGCTCCGGGCCGGATAGAAACACACCCGTCGGTAACGCTCGTTATCGAGTAGATTGACGACGAACCCGTCGGCGTGGCGCGACACCGACTCGTAGTCGTCGCCACAAGCGGGACAGCGATCGGGGCTGTTCTGGGGAACGTACATCGTCCTCGGGGCCTCCACACGTCCGATAGGACTCCGAAAGCGAAAAGCGTTCGGCGGGGTCGTCGTCTTCCCCTACCGTGTCAGTCGTCTCCGTCGGTCGGACCGGTGTCGGCCGGCGACTCGTTCTCGTCCGTCGGTTCGTCATCGTTCGGAGCCGGAGGCTCCGTGTCGATGTCGCTCGGCTTCGCGTTGCCGCCCTCACGACGCTCCGTCGACGGGTCGGCTCCGTTCCCCTCGATCACTTCGGCCGTGAGGTCGCTCCGGCCACGCTCGTCGTCGCCTCCGGGCGAGTCGGGCGAGTCGTCCTCTGGAGGTCGGCCCCCATCGTCTTCTTTGGCCCCGTCCGTGTCGTCCGTCGCGTCGTCGTCTCGGGGTTCCGGTTCGGCCGGTTTGAACCCGGCGGAGCCGAATCCGTCCGTCACGTCGTGGCCAGTCTCGGTGAGCCGCTCTCGGACGACGTCGCGATCGACGGTTCCGGAGACGGTCCGAGGGAGCTCATCGGTGTACGCGATCGTTCGTGGGAGCTTGAATCCAGCGAGGTGGTCGCGTGCGAACGACATGAGTGCCTCGTCGAGACCGTCGTCCGAACCACCGAGATCGGCTTCCTCGACCGCGATGAGCGCAGCGACACGCTCCCCCCACACGTCGTCCTCGAGGCCGATGACGGCGACGTCCGCCACGGCGGAATGTGACCGGAGCACGTCGGCGACCTCCCCGGGTTCGACGTTCTCGCCGCCGGAGATGATCCGATCGTCGAGCCGGTTGAACACGTAGAGGTAGCCGTCCTCGTCGAGCCGACCGACGTCCCCCGTGTGGAGCCCGTGTGGGCCGAACGACTCGCCGGGATCGGTGCCGATGTAGCCGGGCGTGATCGTCGGCCCATCCACGACGATCTCGCCGGTTTCGCCGGCGTCGACGGGCGTCCCGTCCTCGTCGACCACGGTCACGTCGGTGCCGAAGAGCGGACGGCCGACGGTCCCGACCCGCCCTTTCGTCGCTCGTGGCGTCGCCGTGGCGACCTGTGAGGCGGCCTCGGTCATCCCGTACGTCGGGTGGACGGGGATCGAGTAGTCGCGGCAGCGCTCGATCAGCTCGTCGGGGGCGGGTGCGCCGCCGAGCAGCACCACTCGCAACGAGTCTGAGAGCGTCCCGCGCCGGTCGAGCATCTGGGTGAGCATCGTCGGGACGAGCGAGACGCCGGTCACGTCGTACCGGTCGATGTCGTCGGCGGTACCACCCGGGTCGAACCCCTCGCGGAGGACGAGCGTCGTGCCGTAGAGCACGGAGCGGTACACCGGCGCGAGCCCGCCCATGTGGTGGAGCGCGAGGGAGACGAGCCACCGGTCGTCGGGGTCGACGCCGAGCCGGAACGCGGACGCGACCGCGGAGGCGTACACGTTTCCTGCCGTCAGCGGCACCGGTTTCGGGTCGCCGGTCGTCCCCGAGGTGAAGAGGATACACAGCCGGTCGTCGAACGACCACTCGGGCGGATCGACCGGTTCGGGGTCGACGTCGTGGACGGCGGTGACGGCGTCGGCGTCAGGGTCGTCAACCGAGAACACCGGCACACCGTCGACGGCGCTCAGCGCGTCGTCCTCGGTCGACTCAGCGCAAACGATCGCGGCGAGGTCCGTGCGGTCGACCCGCTCGCCCAGCTCACGAGAGGTAAGCCGGTCGCCGAGCGGGACGAACGTCGCCCCGATGCGCATCGCCGCGTGGATCAGACCGACCGTGCCGACGTACGGCGGCGTGAGGACGCCGATCCGATCCCCGCCCTCGATACCGTGTGCGCGAAGTCGACCGGCGGTCTCGGCGACGAGCCGATCGAGGTCCTCGTAGCTCCACGCCTCGCCGTCTTCCGCACGAACCAGCGCGACGTCGTCCGGCGAGGAGACGACGCGATGGGAGAGCCAGTCCCGCATGCTCACACCCCCTGGTGGCGTGGTGCCGATCCCGCCGGTAAGCGTGGGTCACTCATCCGTCGACTGTCGGACGGTAAGGACGGGGACGTCGGCGGTCCGAACGACGCGTTCGGTCACGCTTCCGAGCAGGTAGCGATCCAGGCCTTTGCGGCCGTGAGTTCCCATCACGACCATATCGATCCCGTGTTCGTCGACGTACTCGCGGATGGAACGGTACGCGGTTCCCGTCGTCACGGTCGTCGTCGACTCGACACCAGCCTCGGTCGCCGCGTCTGCCACGCGTCGTGTCGCCGTCTCTCCCTCCGACTGGAGCGCCTCAACGACGATCTCGGAGCCGGCTTCGAGAGTGGAGTATGCAGCACCGTCGACGACGTACAGCGCGTGTAGCCGAGCGCCGTACTGTGCCGCGATGTCGATCGCGTGTTCGATCGCGGCGTCCGACGCCGGGCTCCCGTCCGTCGGCACGAGTATCTCGTCGTACATATCGATCGGCGATACGCCCGGACCGGATTAAAAACCCGATCCCACCGGTCCGATCGGGCAGCATGCCGCGTCACCGAGTGCGATTCGCTCGTCTTCCGGGTCACCGGAAGCCCATCGCTTCGATCTGTTCCTGATACCGGTTGCGGATGGTGACTTCCGTCACCTGTGCGACGTCGGCGACCTCACGTTGGGTCTTCTTCTCGTTACACAACAGCGACGCGGCGTAGATGGCGGCCGCGGCGAACCCCGTCGGGGACTTTCCCGAGAGCAGGCCCTGTTCGGCGGAGACATCGATGATCTCCGTCGCTTTCGACTGTACTTCCTCGGAGAGCTGGAGGGAGGAGGCGAAGCGGGGGACGAACTGTTTCGGGTCGACCGGTTTGAGCTCCAAGCCGAGCTCCTGTGAGATGTAGCGATACGTGCGCCCGATCTCTTTCTGGGGGACTCGCGACACCTCCGCGACCTCGTCGAGCGAGCGGGGGATCCCCTCCTGTCGGCAGGCGGCATAGAGGGCGGCGGTGGAGACGCCCTCGATCGAGCGGCCGCGGATCAGGTCCTCGTTCAGCGCGCTGCGATAGATGACGGAGGCGACCTCCCGTACCGAACGCGGGACGCCGAGCGCGCTCGCCATCCGGTCGATCTCCGAGAGCGCGAACTGGAGGTTGCGCTCGCCCGCGTCTTTCGTCCGGATCCGTTCCTGCC
>LFFM01000895.1_pt1 | contig 21193 bp, 22 predicted proteins | sample 643131 | NCBI WGS metagenome assembly LFFM01 (sample SAMN03777445, study PRJNA286221) | soda lake metagenome | biome: soda lake; feature: Kulunda steppe; material: water; isolation source: sample Tc-Br brine of Tanatar trona crystallizer | place: Russia: Kulunda steppe | collected 2011-07
AGCGTCTCGAGGAGTTCGTCTCGGCGGTGAGCCACGACTTGCGAAACCCCTTAGAGATCGCCACAGGGTATCTCGAACTGTTCGAAAAGAACCTCGAGGACGACGGCGACCACGTCGACCACCTCGAGACCGTCGACCGTGCGCTCGAGCGGATGAGCGTCCTCATCGAGGACACGTTGACTCTCGCCCGCGAGGGACGGCGCGTCGACGAGTTCGAAGACGTACTACTCGAGGACGTCACAGCCGAAAGCTGGGAAGCCGTCGACAGCGACGGGGCGCGTCTCGAGATCACGACGGAGGAGACAGTCAGCGCCGACAAAGGCCGGCTCCGGCGGGTCTTCGAGAACCTCTTTCGGAACTCGATCGAACACGGTGGAAACGTCGTCACGATCGAGGTCGGCGACCTCGAGTCCGCGCCGGGCTTTTACGTCGCCGACGACGGTCCCGGCATCCCCCCGGGAGAACGCGATCGGGTCTTCGAACGGGGGTATTCCACCGGGAACACGACGGGTTTTGGCCTGGCGATCGTCGAGAAGATCGTCACCGCCCACGGCTGGGCGATCGACGTTACCGAGAGCGAACGCGGTGGTGCGCGTTTTGAGATCCGAACGAGTGGTGACTCCCGACAGCTCGAAAACGAAGCCGACGTCCTCCGGAACTAACGTTCGCGTCGGGAAAGCCCTCGAGACGAAACGGAGGGAGTACGGTATTACTCGAGAGCTTCGAACGTCTTCTCCCCCCACCGGATCGCGTACTCGGGGCCGTGATCGCGATAGCTCTCGGTCTCTAAGGCCGCGAAGGGTGCAGGCAGTTCGATCGCGTGTTTGATCGCGGCACACGCCAGTTCCGTGGCGTCGGGGAAGTCGGTTTCGCCACGGGCGACCGCCGACGGGAGCCCGGCGATCCGACCCTCGAGGCGGTCCCCGGCGTCCTGCCAGGCGTCGGCGAGGTCGGGGCTGTCCTCGTGGAAGGTACTGAACACCGTACGGGTGGACAACCCCTTCCAGCCGTCGTACAGCGCCGCCCCGACCTGGTAGGTCGCGGTCGCCCCGAGGGGGACGGCGGCGTCGAGGTCGCGATAGCCGTCCTCGAAAAAGCCAATGAAGTGTTCCGGGACCTCGAGGCCGACCTCGAGGAGCGCCTCCGCGATCAGGAACTCGACGAACGACTCGGGAGAGCCCTCCACCCTCGGTTTGACGATCACGACCGGCGGATCGGTCTGGCGGGTCCATGCGACGCTGCCGTCACCCGGCATCCCGACGGTGAACTCACTGCCCACGTAGCGGGTGAGCAGCGTTGGGGCGTCCGCGGGAAGCCACGCCGCCGGGTAGCTCGCCGGCTCGAGGGAGTCGACGAGCAGTCCAAGGTCCTCGCCGAGAGCCGGCGGGAGCGTCTCGAAGTCCCGCTCGCAGTCGACGACGACGGCGTCGGGTGCGTGGTCTTCCCGGACGGCTTCGACGGGCTCTGAGAGGTCGCGGTTCGCGAACATCAGACGACGGCGAACTGGACGACCAAAAGGAGCGACAGGATGACGGACACTGCGATCGTGCTGATAACGACCTTGGTTGGGGTGCTCATACCCGAGAGCTATCGTTCCCGTCGCTTAAATCCATCTTTCTCGAGTGGGGCTTCGGCCCGGGTTTTCGGTCGCCTGAAAGCGATCGTCCAAGGTTTCGACTGGAGTTGAAAAAGCTATTTCGAATAGGTTTGGAACGTTTCGGTGGGTATTCCAGTGGAAACAGAGGGGTGTGGTGGCGAGGGCGAGACGGAGTCTCGGCGGGCGGTCACTCGGCCCCGTCGCGCCAGGACTCCGGGACCTCGATGACGTACCGGCCGTCCTCCTGGAGGGAGACGATGTACTCCTCGCGGTTGTACAGTTCCATCAGGTTGAGTTCGTACTGTCCCGGGCTGACGATCCTGATACTCTCGAACTGTTCGTTGAGTTCCTCCCGGAGTTCCTCGAGTGAGGGCTGTTCTTCGTCGGGTTCGCTGACGACGCGACCGTACTCCGGATCGTCCGGGGCTGTGGGCTCCTCTGGGGGGTCGGGGAGCTCTTCGGGGGAGACGACTTCGCTCCGAGCCTCCGCCTGGGCCGTGTTTTCGTCCTTCCGTTCGACCCGTTCTCGCTGTGTCGTCGTCCCCTCCTCGGAGGACGTCACACCGTCACGCTCCACGGGGTCCCCACCGTGTTCGCTCACGGAATCACGGTCACGCGAGTGTGAGCCCGAACCGGACGGGGCGTCGACGTCCGACGCCGGCGGTTCGGTTCCCTCGGCATCGGCACTCGAGCGATCCTCGGGTCGGCGTGCCGAGTCCGGCCACTCCGTGAACTCGCCGATCGACGAATCGTCCTCGTCGGCTTCGGGCTGGCCGGTCGACGGCCACGATCGATCCCCGTCTCCCGAACGTGGTCGATCGGCCGAACGGTCACCACGGTCGCCGTCCCCCGACGGACGTCGTGAACTCGAGGCCGGCGACCGGGCCGTGGCACCCGTCTCGATCGCGGGGACGAACTGGAATTTCGTGCCGCCACAGTCCGGACAACCCGAGAGCATCTCCTTGGAACCGTCCTCGAACTCGCGACCGCAGTTCGTACACTCGTGGGGCATTAGTTACGTGACACGAGGGCGCTGATGAGCGTCTCGTCTTTGTGGAGCGTCTCGATCTGGTCGGCCGGACCGATAACGGTCAGTTTCGCGGTCGGTTCCTCGGACCCCATGAGCCGGCTGAAAAGCGAGGAGTCCCGGGATTCGGATTTCGGATAGGTCTCGATCTCGATCCCGTTGAACCCGTCGGGGCTGATCTCGGCCATCGTCACCTCGATGAGTTTGCTCTCCTCTTCGGGGGAGAGTCCTTCCTCCAGGATGACGATGTTGCCGTCGTGGACGCCATCGAGGATCATCCGGATCTTCTCCATGCTCGCCATGCCGGCCATCCGCTGGCCGCTTACAAGATCGATCTGGACACCGTCACCGTCGCCGTCGTCCGTTTCTTTTGCTTCCGGCATCATATCACCCGAAGTACTCCGCAATCGCGTCGTAAACTTCGTCCATGTTGTCACCCTCTTTGGCCGACAGCGGGACGGTCTCGTGCTGGGGGAACGCGTCCTCGATACGTTTGACACTCGAGGCGTCGAGGTCGGTCTTGTTCGCGAAAATAAGAACCGGGAGGTCACGCGACTCGATGATCCCGATCAACATCGTGTTGACCTGCGTGATCGGATCCTCGGCGCTGTCTAGAACGTAGATGACGCCGTCGACGTCCTCCCGAAGCCAGTGCATCGCCTCGGCGACGCCCTCCGTGGCCTCACGTGACCGACGGATCGCGTCGTCTTTTTCCATCTCGTCGGTGAACTCCTCGTAGTCGACTTTCGTCGTCACCCCCGGCGTGTCCACGATGTCGATGGTCACCGCCTTCCCGTCGCGTTCGATCTCGACGTTTTCTTTCCGGCGAGCCCGGCGTGTTTCGTGTGGGATGTGACTTTCCGTTCCGACGGCGTCACCCGTCCAATCACGGGCGATACGGTTTGCTAACGTGGTATTGTGGACGACCAGACCGTCACGCGTCAGGAACGTGTGATCCCGGTCGACCGTGAGATCGTAGATGTATCCGTCGTAATCGACGCGCTCGATCTCGACGACTTCGTCCCAGACAACGTCCGATTGTGCAATCGAGTGGACCAGGTCCGTCCGGTCCGTCTGCGGAAGCCACGTCGCCATCGACTCGAGGCGGTCCACCGAGATACTGTTTCGCCGTCGCATTCGAGCGACGTGTTTGTTATCACCGTAAAGCTCGGCCTGGGTCAGTCCGAGCTCCTTCCGAGTGTCCTCGAGGACCGGCATGATCGGGAGTGTGTGGACGTTCGGGTTTGACCCCGCCTCACAGAGACGATCGAGACGGTCCGCTTTCTCACTCGAGTCGAAACCGACGTGTTCGCGGAACCGACGATGCTGGTCGCTTCGCCCGATACAGAACTCGTAGTAGGTGTCCCCGTCGTGGGTCTTCTCACGAATCTTCCCGACGATCCCAAAGCGCAACAGAAGTAACTGAACGCCGACAACGAGTTCCCGGCTCGAACTCGAGAGAGTAACGTACCGACCGCGGTCGCCGTCCGTCTGAACGCTTCCCTCACAGTCGAACAGCGCCCGGAGGAACGAACGAACGATCCCGTCGTCGGCGGTGAGGATCGACTTCGGTATCCGTTTGTCCGCCGACGAGCCCGGGTAGCAATCGAACCGTTTCAGGTACTCCACGAGCGACCGGCTGTTCACTCGCACCGTCGAGGTCTTCCCGTCGTACTCGTAGGTCGTCGTCTCGAGGCCGAACCGCTCTACGGTTCGTTCGAACTCGGCGAGCAGCTCCGGGTCCTCGTTGGAGAACGCAACGTATCGTTCATCGTGTTGGGCCTCCGCGATCGTCAACGCGAGAAGGCGTGCGACGCCGGCGTCGAATTCGACCGGAGTGACGGGTTTCGGGTCGTGATACGTCGATCGGTAGACGACCGATCCGCCGTCCGTAGACAACGCTCCGTTCGGTTCGGGGCTCCACGCTCCCGTCTCCGGCGACAACGACTGTGCAGTCGCGACCGGGGTGCCGGCCTCGAGATCACGGGCGGACAGCTCTGTGACTCCTTCCGACGTCATGGATATAAAGGGATGCTCCGGGCTTACGGTCACCTCCCGCCCGAGTCGGGTACGGACACGATACATCTCGCCTTGGTAGCGCTGGCGGAAGACGTGTGAAACTGGCCGTGAAGCGATCGTCAGGTCCTCACCCAGTGCTGGAACACGGATGTCCGCGTGGGGACACTCGAGCCACGTCTCGTGTGGCTCGTCGCTCACGTCTTCCACACCGGAGCGTCCGGCGACGTCTTCGAACACCGCCTCGATCGGTCGGTAAGTCCCATCGGCGAGGACGACTTCCTCACCCTCCGCGAGACACTTTCCGGCGTTTGGCGGTCCATAGATACCGATCCGCTTTGGTTCCTGATCGGAGAACAGCCGATCCGTAACTCGAGAAACACTATCTTTGAGGTCTGTGAATAGTCCCATCCTTGGTCCTCCGCACACCACGAGTGCGTCTGCGCGTATTACCCACTCTATTCACTTAAGCCTACGTCAGACGTGTTGACTGTTATGAATATGCGAGTGTCATCCTGTATGTGTGTTCGACGTGGGACACGTCGGCCTGCGGCCCGGCGAATCGACTCGTCCCCCCGGTACAGTGGCAGAGACACCCGTGGGAGAAAGGTACTGACACCCGCGGGAGGAAGATACTAGTAGAGTACTAGTCTCAACCCCATTCTTTCGACTGGAACTCCGACCTCGAGCTACCCCCCACCCCTTCGTTTCGAGTGGAGAGTGACGGGAGCGGGACCGGAGTAGTGGTGGCAACAACCGGAAGCCGTGGATGAGAGGGCGGGTTTTCGACTCGAACGGCCGCGAGAGGTCACAGAACGGACGAAACCACGGGTCTAGTAAGACAACGCTGTATCAGTGCTTTTTCTAGTAATATATAGTAAATAAACTCGGGTACCCTAGTAAACAGCTAGATTTGCTAGTTCTACGGTTACTGTTTCTATCCTTTATACTTGAATCTTTCCTTGTCTAGAGACCCCCTCCCCACCCCCCCTCTCTCCCTGTGGTTCCACCCGAAACGAAGGGGTGGGGGGGTGACGGTGGAGTGAAAAGACGTGACAGTTGGGACTGACAACGCTCGTCTAGATGTTGGTTCCCGGACTCCCGTTTTCCACCCGAACCGGTCCTCCCGTTCACACTCTTCGTTATCGAGCGTGTCAACTGGCGGGCTTTTCCCGATACCCCGTCGAAAACAGCCCGTTCCCCCGTCGTCGTTCGGTTAACGACTCGGTACCGATGGCCGGAAGGGAAGCGTTTATTACCTAGCTTTTCCTTTGGTTCGTTTGCATCAACTGGACCCGGCGGAAAACCAATGATCGAACGTAACGGCTCTCTATAGCCTATATGAGCCGGAATATTGCCGTTCGAGGCCCAGTTCCACACGAAACGAGGGGGTACGCGTACGACACATGTCTGACGAAAACCAGGGCCGGGCGGGCTCGAGACGCGATAAGGAGCCACTCAACGGATTCACACCGGGGGAGGGGGCCGACGAGAAGTCGAACCAGGGGCTTTTCGACGACCTGCTGAGTGGCGAACCGATCTTCGAGAACAAGGAGGTTCTCCGCCCGTCGTATACGCCCCACGAACTCCCCCACCGAAGCGACCAGATCAACAAGATGGCGACGATCCTCGTCGCCGCCCTGCGCGGGGAGACGCCGTCGAACATTCTCATCTACGGCAAGACCGGGACGGGCAAGACCGCCAGCGCGAAGTTCGTCAGCAAGGAACTCGAGACCACCTCCTCGAAGTACAGCGTCCCGTGTGACGTCGAGTACATAAACTGCGAGGTCACGGACACCCAGTATCGGGTGCTCGCACAGCTGGCGAACAAGTTCATCGAGGAGAACGAACGGTACATCGACGACCGGATCGACGAACTCGAGACCCTTCTGTCGTCCGCGGAGGGCCCCGCCGACGGATCCGGAGACGACGTCGACGACGGCGGTGGGTTTCCAGTTGAAACGGAGGGGTCTGTCGACGACGGCGGCCCCACCTCGAGTGGCGGTTCCGTGGACACTCCGTCGCTTTCGGAGACGCCGTTCGCGTCGCCGTCGGCGGTTAGAGAACGGATCGAGGAACTCGAGGACGACTGTGAGTCGTTCACGGAGGTACCGATGACGGGCTGGCCGACCGATCGGGTCTACAGCGTCTTCTTCGATGCGGTCGATTACACCGAACGGGTGGTCGTCATCATGCTCGACGAGATCGACAAGTTAGTGGAGAAGTCGGGTGACGACACCCTGTATAACCTCTCGCGGATGAACTCGGAACTCGAGAACTCCCGGGTGTCGATCATCGGGATCAGCAACGACCTGAAGTTCACCGACTTCCTCGATCCCCGGGTCAAGTCCTCCCTCGGTGAGGAGGAGATCGTCTTCCCGCCCTACGACGCGAACCAGCTCCGGGACATCCTCCAGCATCGCTCGGAGGTCGCGTTCGAACACGACGCCCTCTCACCGGACGTGATCCCGCTGTGTGCAGCCTTCGCGGCTCAGGAACACGGCGACGCCCGTCGGGCACTCGATCTCCTGCGGACTGCGGGCGAACTCGCCGAACGCTCCCAGTCGGAGACGGTCATCGAGGAACACGTCCGCCAGGCCCAAGAGAAGATCGAACTCGACCGGGTCGTCGAAGTGGTCCGGACGCTTCCGACCCAGAGCAAACTCGTCCTCTTTGCGATCATCTCACTCGAGAAAAACGGCGTTTACAGCATCAATACGGGAGAGGTGTACAACATCTACAAACGCCTCTGTGAGGAGATCGACGCCGACGTTCTCACGCAGCGTCGTGTAACCGATCTGATAAGCGAACTCGACATGCTCGGGATCGTAAACGCCGTCGTCGTCTCGAAAGGACGGTACGGCCGCACGAAAGAGATCAGCCTCTCGGTCCCGATAGACGACACCGAGGCCGTCTTGCTCTCCGATTCCCGGCTGTCGGACATCGACGACGTCCAGCCGTTCGTCCAGGCCCGCTTTGACAACTGATCGTTACGGGTTTACCAGCTTCCGGGGCGTCGGCTCCCGGCGATCGCGACGGCACTTCCGATCGCGAAGAGACCGACCTCGAGCGGGGCCGGTGTGGCGGGGACAGTCGACCCCGGTGTCGCGGGCGTCGAGCCGGGGACTCCGAGCGTGGTGCTCGCGAGGATCTCGTCGACGGTCAGTCTGACGTGACCGAGCCACGGGAGACGCTGTGAGGCTTTCCCGGTGACCCACTCGGGTTTGACGACGTAGTCGAGTTGCGCCCCGCTTCCGGCCTGGTCGTACCCGCTGTTCGCGTCGCCTTTGGTAACGAACCCGTCGTGTTCTGCCGGGCAGGCTGTGACGTCGACACAGGACCGGCCGTTGAGGTTCTCGGGGTCCGCCCTGGTGTCGACCCAGTTTTCGCCCTCCTCGACCCAGAAGTGTGCCCGGTGGATGACCGGGGTCCGGAACTCCTCCCCGTCGGGCGTGAAGACGACCACGTCCCCGGCCTGCCCGAACTTCTCGTGGCCGCTCTCGAGGCCGTTGTCGTGGGTGACGATCCCGGTGCCCTCGATCGGGTCGTCGCCGACGAACCGTTCGCCGTCGACGACGAAGATCAGGTCGCCACGTTCCATGCTCGGCTCCATGCTTCCGCTCTCGACGGCGACCAGCGGCGGCCAGACGCCACTGATCCCGAACAGGATCGCCCCGACGAGTGCCACGATCGCGACGGTCGTGACGACGTCCCGGATCGCCACGACGGTCCCGTCGTCGGTCCCTACGAACCACCGGAGGTACCCGTCCTCTTCGATCGTGACCGACCCCTCACGCGAGCGAGCCCGGTCGTCGACCCGGGTGGCGATCGGATCCACACCGTCCTCGCGGCCGTCGGCATCGCTTCGAGCGCTCGTCTCGCTTCGAGTACTCCTCCCGTCTTCCCGGTCGTGATCGGTTCGGTCACGTCGTGGCTCGTCGTCGCTCGAGGACGGCCCCTCGCGACGATCGGGTTCGTCGTCGTGATCGTCGGCGGGATCGTCCGAGCCGGGGCCTCTCATCGTCACCTGTTTTGCCGGGGGCCGCAATCAACCTTCTGCTCGCTTTCACCCCGGCTCCGTCACCCGAATCCGAATCCTTATCTCGAGGCTCACGAATACGACGGGTGTGCCACTCGAGGGCCCCGCACGGATCGTTAGCGAACTCACGAGCCGTGGGTACAACGCCGAACGCGAGGCGGTGACGCTGCTCGCGTCGACGGATCGGCCGGCGGCCACCCTCGAGGCCGTCCTCGAGGGCGTCCCCGAGGACGAACTCGTCGTCCGTGTCGCTCACGTCCGGTCGGAGCTCGAGGGAACCGACCCACCCGGCTCGGCGATCGGTTCCCCGTCCGGGCCGGCCGCCACAGACCCCTCCGTTTCGACTGGAACACCCACCGACGAACCCGGAGACAACGAAGGTTTACCTCCAGTTGAAACTGAGGGATCGAGCCCGGGGTTCGAGCGGGAGGTCGACACCGCCTTGCGCGAACTCGAGATCGAAAACGACATGACGGGGGCGAGCACGGGAACGGGGGAGTACAACGACTTCGTTACGGTCTTCCGGGACCGCCTGGAGCGTCTCGGCTCGAAACTCCGCGGGCGTGTCAACCACCGCCCGGCGACGGCCATCGGGAACATGCCCGGAGGGAGCGAGGTCGCGATGGTCGGCCTCGTCAACGACGTCCGCTCGACCGCGAGCGGGCACTGGCTGGTCGAACTCGAGGACACGACCGGAACTTTCCCGTGGCTCGTGATGAAAGATCGTGAGTACGCCGATCTCGTCGAGGAACTGCTCTGTGACGAGGCCGTAGCGATGGGGGGAACCCTTTCGGACGACGCCGGGATCGCCTTCGTCGACTCGATGTACTTCCCCGACGTGCCCCGGACCCACGACCCCTCGACGGCAGACCGTCACGTCCAGGCGGCGTTGATCAGTGACGTCCACGTCGGCAGCGAGGAGTTCATGGCCGACGCCTGGCGTGACTTCGCCGACTGGCTCCACACGGAAGCCGCCCAGCACGTCGAGTACCTGCTGATCGCCGGCGATATGGTCGAGGGCGTCGGCGTCTACCCGAACCAGGACGAGGAACTCGAGATCGTCGACATCTACGACCAGTACGAGGCGTTCAACGAGCACCTAAAAGACGTGCCGGGTGACCTCGAGATCGTCATGATCCCGGGCAACCACGACGCGGTACGCCTCGCGGAACCCCAGCCGGGTTTCGACGAGGAACTCCGGGAGATCATGACCGCCCACGACGCACGCATCGTGAGCAACCCCTCGACGATCACCCTCGAGGGCGTCTCCGTGCTCATGTACCACGGCGTTTCCCTGGACGAGGTGATCGCCGAACTCCCCGAGGGGAAAGCGAGCTACGACGACCCCCACAAGGCGATGTACCACCTTCTGAAAAAACGCCACGTCGCCCCGCAGTTCGGTGGCCACACCCGGCTGGCTCCGGAGGAGAAAGACTACCTCGTCATCGACGAGGTCCCCGACGTCTTCCACACCGGCCACGTTCACAAACTCGGTTTCGGGAAGTACCACAACGTCCTCGCGATCAACTCCGGATGCTGGCAGGCCCAGACGGACTTCCAGAAGAGCGTCAACATCGATCCCGACTCGGGGTACGCACCGATCGTCGATCTGGACACTCTCGACGTGACGGTCCAGAAGTTCAGTTGACACCTACTCCCACTTGCGGCTCTCGAGGAACCGTTCTGCTTCGGTCTCACCGTCGGCGTATAACTCCTCGATGAACGACGGGTCGCGCTCGAGTTTCGTCCGCCAGTCCAGATCCGGCCGTCCGAGTCCGATCCGTTCGATTTCGGTGTGGGTGAACTTCTCGGGCAGGTAGCCGGCCTCGATCCACTCGTTTACCTGTTCGACGAAGCCCACCTCGGCGTTCAGTGATTTGTTCCCCGACAGCTCGTTCCGTCGGTCGGCGATGCCGTCGACCGACCTGGGGACGCGGTCGCGTCGTTCGGGGTTGATCTTGACGATCCAGATCTCGTCTGGGTTCGGCGTCTCCGTTTTCGTAATGAAGTCTTTGATCGGTGGGTTCTTCGAGAACAGCCCGTCCCAGTAGTGGCTCCCGTCGACCTCGACGGCTTTGAACACGTCGGGTATCGCCGCCGACGCGAGGATCGCTTCCGGCGAGAGTTCGTCCTCGCGAAAGAGCTCGAACTCGCCGGTGAGGACGTCGATCGCGCTGATCAACAACGCGGGTTCGCTGCCGTCTAGGAGGTCGGGGATCGCCTCGAAGTCGACGTGGTCTTCGAGCAATCGGAGGTACTCCCTGCGACTCAGATACGACGTCGGGGTGTAGTAGGGACTGACCTCGGGAAGGGGGACGCCCATCCGCTCGAGTTGGGTCGTCAGGCGGACCATGCCGTTTGCCGTTCGGTCTACGGGGTCGTCGGCCGCCAGGTCGGCCCAGTAGTCGGCGAGCAGTTCGCCGGGGTCGTGGTCCGGGTGTTCTCGTCCGTACCAGGCCAAAAGCGCACAGACCGCCCCACCGGAGGTGCCGCTGAAGCCGACGATCTCGGTTCGCTCTTCGAGGTCGTCCTCGGCGAACAGCCGACTCAGTACGCCGGCGGTAAACGCCGTGTGACTCCCCCCACCCTGGCAGGCGATGGCGACGCGTGATCGGTTCGAAGACATGTCAACCGATCGGTCACCCCGCGGTAAGTCGGTTTCCTTTCGAGATGGAGACGGTCGTTATTCGACCTCGAGTCGAAACCTGATCGTCTTCGAACCGTCGAACTGGGGACCGAGCCCGTTTCTCTCGAACCCGAGTTCGCGGGCGGCCGCGACGACGCCGTCTTTACCTCTCGGGATGAGCATCTCGACGGCCATCGATTCGCGTTCGGCAAAGCGGACCGGCTCGGCGAGCAAGCGCTCACAGGCGTTCTCGGTGCCCTCTATCTGGGTGACGTGGACGGTTTCCCCCTGGGCGTCGAAGCTGATGAATCCGAGCAAGTCCTCCGGGTTCGATCCGTCGTACCGCGTGTCGTCGACGTCGGCGTTCGGGTCGTGGGTTCCGTCTTCGGCGACGCGCACCGTGCGATCGTGAACGAGGTTTCTCATCACGTCCGTCGGGGCGTCGGCGATCGATGCGATCGCGTCGGCATCGGCCTCGAGTGCGTCCCGTACGTTCATCATCGTGTGGCAACGCTTCGCACGAATATAAACTCCCGGCCGACGCCGCGAGTACGGCCCCTCGACCGGATGGACACAGTTATCTGCCCGCTCGCGCAAAGGGCTCGCACATGAACCGATTCACCGATCCTCCACGCCGCCGTGGGGTGTCCCTATGCGCGTAGTCGCGAAGTTCGGGGGAACGAGTCTCGGTAGCGGTGACCGGATCAACCGTGCTGCCGACTCGATCGCCGCCGCCGTCGAGGACGGCCACGAGATCGCCGTCGTCGCGAGTGCGATGGGTGCAACGACCGACGAACTCCTCGATGAGATTACCTTCGACGTCGACGACGTCGACCGTGCCCAGATCGTCAGCATGGGTGAGCGCACGTCGGTCCGAATGCTCAAGGCTGCACTCTCCGCTCGCGGCGTCGACGCCGAGTTTTACGAACCCGGCGGCGAGGGCTGGCCGGTGATCACGGACGAACACGGCGAGGTCGACGTCGGGACGACCCACGAGCGTGCTCGAGCGATCGCCGCTGACCTCGAGTCGGAGGTCGCGGTGATCACTGGCTTCCTCGCGGAGGCCCACGACGGCTCGATCACCACGCTCGGTCGCGGTGGCTCTGACACCACCGCCGTCATGATGGGCAGGTACATGGACGCCGACGAGGTCGTCATCGTCACCGACGTCGAGGGCGTCATGACCGGCGACCCGAACGTCGTCGAGGGGGCCAGGAACGTCGGCGAAATCTCCGTCGACGAGCTTCGGAACCTCTCGTTCCGTGGCGCGGAAGTCGTCGCCCCATCCGCCCTCTCGTATAAGGACGGCAAGCTGGACGTCCGGGTGGTCCACTACCAGCACGGTGACTTACTGACCGGCGGGACCAGCATCGAGGGTCAGTTCCAGAACCTCGTGGACATGCGAGAGGACCCCCTCGCTTGCCTCACCGTCGCCGGTCGTGCGATCCGCAACCAGCCCGGTGTCTTCCAGTCGCTGTCGACGACCCTCGGAGACAACGACGTCAACATCGACGCCGTCGCCAGCGGGCTCGACACGATCACATTCTACGTCGACGTCGATGAAGCCGAGTTCGCCGAGAACGTCCTCCATCGTAAGGTCGTCGAGGAGGAAGCGCTCTCGAGTATCACTGTCGACTCCCCGCTTGCCGTCGTCAGGATCACCGGCGGCGAACTGCCAAACCGCCCCGGCGTCATCGCGGAAATCGTCAATCCCCTGGCCGATGCCCGTATCAACATCCACGACCTGATCACCAGCGCGACCAGCGTCGCCGCCTTCGTCGACTGGGAAGACCGCGAGGAGACCCTCGAGATCACACAGGACCTCTTCTGACTGCCGTCGACGACGGGGCTTCCTCGGTGAAAAAAGACAGCCGAGACCACGGCCGACGGTACCAGCCACGCCACTGCCGACCTCGAGGCCCCGATCACAGCCGGCCGCCGAGACGTCCCGACGGCGTCGCTTCCGACTCGTCGGACGCTCCACTCAGCCAGTCGGGGACGCTCTCGCTGATTTCCGCCCGTTTCTTCGCTTTGATCGCACTGTAGCGCTGTAAGACGATGCCGACGCCGATGAACAGCCCGGCATCGAGTAGCTCCCGCCGGAACCGATCGCGATCGTTCCGGACCGCGATCGCTTTCACGAGCGAGATGATCCCGATCGCGATGTACAGCTTCGAACTCCGCGCCGGATCTCCCTGAAAGAGGCGTTGTATCGCCATGCGCGCCGACGTACCACGTCCCCACTCATAGCCTTTAGCCCGGCCCCACGGTCTCGAGGCCGTCACTCCCCGCGGGCCAGCCGTGACGCCGTCCGTTCCGGAAGCCCCGCGCGTTCGATCGCTTCTTGTACCGTCTCGAGGTCGTACCCGACGCGACGGGTGTCGACGGTCAGCGCCTCGAGGTCGACGACGGCGTACGCTGCACGCGGGTCGCCGTCACGTGGCTGGCCGACGCTGCCCGGGTTGACGACGATTCCCCCGCCGTACCGCTCGGCGTGTTGAACGTGGGTGTGGCCCATCACGAGGACGTCCTCCTCGCCGAGCAGCCGTGGCGAGAACTCCTCTGGGTACGTGTAGCGGTCGGGGTCGTCGGGGTGGCCGTGGACGATCCGTACCCGGCCGTCGAACTCCCGACGGGTTTCGGGCAGGGACTCGAGCCACCGACGCCCCTCCGCCTCGAGGGCCGTCTGCGCACGTTTGACTCCCGCCTGGGCCATCCGGTTAACGCGAAACGAACTCCGTTCGACGACCGCCCGGTCGTGGTTGCCCATCACCGTCGGTACCCTCCGCTCCCGAAGGATCTCGACGCAGTCGGCCGGCCAGGGGTTGTAGCCGACGACGTCGCCCGCACAGGCGACGGCGTCGACTTCGGGCATGTCCGCGAGGACGGCCTCGAGGGCGACCCTGTTCGCGTGGACGTCGGAGATGAGTCCGACTCTCATGGTCGACCGAACGGCCGCGAAAAATATGTAACTTGCCCGTAACGACACTCAGTTTCCGTTCTCGATCGCCGTCTCGAAGCCGTCGTCGGTGCGGGCGAGGCCGGCCGCACACACCGCGTGTTCGAACTCGAGGCCGTAGGCCTCGCTCGCGGCCGTCTCGGCGTCGTCGGCGTCGAACTCGAACGGTTGGGGACTGTCCTTCTCGTAGGTCGCCACGAGCGTTGGCTCCTCGACGGGTTCGACGACCAGGGCGTCCTTGCGGACGATGGCGACGTACGCTTCGTCCTCGCTGATCGTCGCCGCGATCCGGGGCGTGTCGTAGTCGTCTTTCTCGTAGTCGAGTGCCAGCAGGCCGGTCGCCAGAGCGTCCCGTGCGGGGTAGCCCATCTCGACTTTCTCGGCGACGGGGTCGACCTGTGAGCCGTTGCCGAACACTGCGGTTTCGCCGCCCGGCGAGTCGACGACCCGCAGGCAGTTGTAGGCGACGTAGGGATTGTCCGTCTCCGGGGCGTCCTCGGTGGGACCCACGGTGAGGGCATCGTCTCGAGTGGTTACCTTGCGGTTCGGGAACGAGCGCGAGGAGACGCGGTACGCGCCGACCTCGGGCCCGACGACGAGGAACCGTCCGACGTACATATCCGAACGTCCTCGGGGTGGAGTAAGTGGGTGTCGGTTCTCCCGCCAGTGCGGAGTTCCCCGGACGCCGGAGGCGACCCGAGGGCTCGACGGCCGGTTTCCGACCCTGTGATGTCCGCTAACGCGTCGCAACCGCCGTGGCGAACGTCATCACGGAAGTTAATGACTATCGCCCACCTACTGACAGCCGTGACCGAATGCATCTTCTACGGCGGGAAAGGCGGCGTCGGGAAGACGACCTGTGCGGCCGCGACCGCCCTCGCCCTCGCCGAGGCCGACCACGAGACGCTGGTCGTCTCGACCGACCCCGCCCACTCCCTCGCCGATTCACTCGAGGTCGACCTCGAGGCCGACCCCCGGGAAGTCGGGTCGAACCTCTGGGCGCTGGAGATCGATCCCGAGACGCGAGCAAAACGGTACGAGCAACTGGCGACCGCCCTCGCCGCCGACCTGCGTTCGGCGGGCATTCGCCTCTCAGACGAGGAGGTCGAACGGATCTTCGCCGCCGGCACGCCCGCGGGCGGGGACGAACTGGTCGCCCTCGAGGCCCTCGCCGAATACGCCGACGCGGGTCGCTGGGAGTACGTCGTCTTCGACACCGCCCCGACCGGCCACACCCTTCGGCTCTTCGATCTCCCCGAGGTGATGGGGCTGGCCATCGAGACCACCCGCTCGCTTCGCGGGCAGGTCCGCAAACTCGCCGACTCGGCCCGGCGGATGACCCTCGGTCCACTCTCCTATATGACCGGCCGCGACGACGAGGAAGACGGCCTCGAGGCCCTCCAGGCGCGGATGGAACGCGCCCTCGAGATCGTCACCGACCCGGAGCGGACGGAGTTCCGGATCGTCCTGATCCCAGAACGGATGGCGATCGCCGAGTCCGAACGCCTCCTCGAACGCCTGCGAGAGGACGACGTCGCCGTCCGAACGGTGGTGGTAAACAGGGTCTTCGAGGCCGACGACGAGGAGTGTTCGCGGTGTCTCTCACGGGCGAAACGCCACACAGAGCGCCTCGGGGAGATCCGGGAGACGTTCCCCGACCTCGGGGTCCTCACGGTGTCGGCCTTCGAGGGGGAAGTCCACGGCCTCGAGACGCTGTCGCGGGTCGCCGACGACCTCGAGGTCGAGTGACGGCTACCCACCGCGCCCGTGGCGTTCGTCTTCGAGTCGCCGACAGCCACGAACTAGCTGGTCGGGAACGCTGTCTGCCCTGTGATGAAGCGTCTCCAAGACGACCGCGACCTCTTCGAAACGTGATCCACGGGACGCCTTGAACGCCTCCTCGTTCCACCGGACGAACCCCGCGTCCTCGAGCATCGGAAGATGGCGATGGCGAAGTTGAATCCGGAGCGAGTCGGGTTCCGGCGGAACGGTCGGCGACGCCGCGGCCTCGGGCAGGGGGACCGACCCACCTCCTGGCGCGTCGACCAACGAGCCGATCAGCTGTCGGCGCGGTTCGGCCGCCAGCGCTTCGAAGACCAGATTCCATCGATCGATGACCCGTTTCCCGTTCCGGTACCGTTCAGCTGTCATCGGCAATACTCCGACGCCGGGGATGAAAACAGTTCGCTATGGCACGGGTTTCCCGTCGACCGTCGGTCCGCCGTGGTTGGGTCGGGACCTCGAGTCGGGGACGACTCCAGCCGAAAAACCCTATGTGTGGGCTTTCGAACTGAATTCCATGAACGATGCGCCCGGCCGAGACGACCCACGGGGTGCCCGGATGACCACCGAGGAGATCGACGCCTTCCTCACCGAACAGGGCGTCGGCCTGCTCGCCCTCGCGGATGGCGGGGACGCCTACGCCATCCCGATCTCCTTTGGCTACGACGGCGAACGCGCGGTCTTCTCCTATTGGCACTTCGGTACCGAAACCCACAAACAGGAGTACACCGAGGCGACCCGGAGAGCCTGTCTCGCCGTTTACGACGTCTGCTCGCCCGTGAACTGGCGAAGCGTCCTCGCTTTCGGCGAACTCGAGGAGATCCCCACCGAGCGATGGGGCGAACTCGGCGAACTGATCGACGACAACGCCTGGTCGCCCGAGGTCTCCCCCATCGGGAATCGCGGACTCACGATCACCGGCTACGAGATGGTCTTCGAGGAAGTCACGGGTTTCCAGGGCAGTGCCCACGACTAGCGCTACTCGAGGTCGATCCCCACCTCCGCGAGTCGGTCTCGAAACTCCCCCTCGTCGATGATCGGAACTCCCTCTTTTTCGGCGTCCTCGCGCTTTCGTTCCCCCGGGTTCTCCCCGACGACGAGGTAGTCCGTGCTCCCCGAGACGCTGCCCGTCGCAGCCCCGCCGTGGGCCTCGATGAGTTCCTGTGCGTCACCCCGATTCATCCCCGACAGCGACCCCGTGAAGACGAACGTCAGTCCCTCGAGTTCGTCTCCACCTTCCGTCTTCGCCTCCCGTGGAGTGACCTCCTCGAGGAGTGCGTCGACGACTGCGGCGTTCGCTTCGCTCGTGAAGAAGTCGTGGATCGTCCCCGCGACCGCCTCACCGACCTCGGAGACGTCCTCCAGCGTTTCGGGCTCGTCCTCTGCAGCCGTCCGGAACGCCGTGAACTCCCCGAACTCCCGTGTGAGTTCCCGAGCCGTCGTCGGCCCGACCTCCGGAATCCCGAGCGCCGAGAGGAAGTCGGCGAGTGGGGGCTCCCGGCTCGCCTCGATCCCCTCGAGGGCGTTTTCGGCGCTCGTCTCCCCCCATCCCTCGAGGTCGACCAGGTCCTCAGCCTCGAGGTCGTAGAGGTCCGCGACGGTCCCGACGAGCCCTGTGTCGACGAGCTGGCGGACGCTCTTCTCGCCGACCCCTTCCAGATCGAGCCCGTCGTCGCCCACGTAGTACTCGATCGACCGCCGGCGTTGGGCGTCACAGGCCAGTCCCCCCGAACAGAACGCAAGCGGGCCGTCGCGTTCGATCGGGCTCTCACAGACGGGACACGTCTCGGGCAGTTCGTAGTGGCCCCCTCTCCCCTTCTCGACGACTTCCTCGACGTAGGGGATCACGTCGCCCGCCCGCTGTACCCGGACGGTGTCGCCGACGTTCACCCCTTTCTCGGCGATCTCCTCTGGGTTGTGCAAACTCGCCCGCGAGACCGTCACGCCGCCGACGTCGACGGGCTCGAGGAGGGCGACGGGGGTCACCCGTCCCGTCCGGCCCACCTGGACGGCCACGTCCGCAACCTGCGTCACCTCGCTGCGTGCGGGGAACTTGTAGGCGTAGGCCCACCGATCGTGTCTCGCCGTCCGTCCCAGCTCCTCGCGGGCCTCCCGGTCGTCGACTTTGATCACCACGCCGTCGATCTCGTAGGGGAGTTCGGCGCGGGCCTCGAGCAACCGATCGCGGTAGTCGATCGCCGCCTCGATCCCCGCGACGGGTTCGACCCGATCGTTCACCCGCAGGCCGTACCCCGCGAACCGCTCGAGTTCCGCCCGGTGGCTGTCCTCGAGGTCGCTCGCATCGAGCACGTCGAAGAAAAAGACCTCGAGGGGCCGTTCGGCCACAACGGCGGGATCGAGCTGGCGGATCGTCCCCGCCGTGGCGTTTCTGGGGTTGGCAAAGGGCTCCTCGCCGCGTTCGATCCGCTCGCGGTTGTGTGCCTGGAAGGCGTCTTTGGGCATGTAGACCTCCCCGCGGACGGCGAGAAAGTCCGGGTGGTGCCCGCCGAGTCTCGAGGGCACCGAGCCGATGGTGCGGGCATTGCGGGTGACGTCGTCGCCCTCCCGGCCGTCCCCGCGGGTCACCGCGCGCTCGAGTCGGCCGTCCTCGTAGACGAACTCCATCGAGACGCCGTCGAATTTGGGTTCACAGACGTACTCGACCTCGCCGACCTCCTCGCGGACCCGGCGGTCGAACTCCCGCACGTCCTCGGCCTCGCCACTGGCGTCGATCGAGAGCATCGGCGCGACGTGTTCTGCCGTCTCGAACTCCTCTACGGGCTCCCCGCCGACCTGTCTGGTCGGGCTGTCAGGACGGCTGAGATCGAAGGCGTCCTCGAGGGCCTCGAGGCGGGAAAAGAGTGTATCGTAGGTCCGATCGGCGATGAGCGGATCGTTCTCGACGTAGTACCGGCGGTCGTGTTCGTGGATGGCCTCGCACAACAGGGCTGTCTGCTCGCGGGCCTTCGCTTCAGTGAGCTCGGCGACTGGCGTAAAGTCCGTCGGTGGATCCCGGAGATAGGGGTTTTCCTCGTCGGCGACTGGCATTGGCGACTATTGGGTCCGTCGGCTGGTAAAATGTGAGTATTGCTCGAGATGGGACGTTCGTCGGACCCGTCACCTGTCCGTTTCCCAGCGGGTTTCGACCCGGCGTTCTATGGCCTCGAGGATCGTCGAGTACACGTCCAGGGGGTTCGTAACTGTTCCTGAATTGCGCATCAATCAACAGTAGTCAGCACTCTTCAACCACAGCCACAACCACAACGCTTACACCATAATATGTGCTTTCCACTCAGATATTTGTGAGAAACGCCGGCCGAGGCGACCGCCGTTTCCAAGGCGAAGCCGGAAGTCGAAATCTTGATCCAACCGGTTTCTGCCGTGATCCTCGAGGTCAGCTCCGGCCGTCTCGAGTGTCGTCAGGGAACGATAGAGCGTGTCGCCACCCGGAGGTGGTGATCGCCTGGAGAAACACCCGATCGCGGGCGTGTCTCAGACAGAGAGTGATACGAGTTTAGGCTTCCTCGACTTCGTACTCCCACTCCTCGATGTCGTCCGGGATGTCATCGATCCGGAAGCCGACCCTGTTCTCCTCGTCCTCGAGTTCTTCCGTAAAGGTGTGTTCCTCGAGTTCCTCGCCCTCGGCGTCGAGGGCTCTGATTACCACCTCGACTTCCGTCGGTGGGTCGTTCACCTCGATGTCGAACATGATCGTTCCGCCGTCGTCTTCGGGGTCCTCGAGATCGGGGAAACTGAAGATTTCTGCGGTGATGTCCTCGTCGTCACCCAGACAGCCCGCCAGTGCAGTTATCGCGACCGCTCCACCACCTGCCAGTACGGCTCGTCGGCTTTGGTCCATTCGGTACCACCACGAGTCCCCGGAGTAATATTTCCTTCGGCTACTCCTGGCCGGTCTCGCGACCGAATTGTCCCACGGAGACGACGGTCTTTCACGGGAATGTGACGCCACGGCCGACAGCGTCGCTACTACGGTGGGTGAACGCGAGAAAACCGGCGGCTCTAGACGTCTAACTCCGAGGTCGCCAGCATCACCTGCAACACTTCGTCGGCCGACAGATCCTCGTCTAGCTGTGCCGCGTACCACTCGAGAAAGGCCACGAAGACCTCACGGACGTCCGTCGAGGTCATCCGATATTCGGTGACTTCGCCGTCGCTTACTGTCCCCTCGAGATTCAGCGCGATCACGGAATCAAATCATTCGGGAGGTGCTGGGAACAGTCGACCGGAATCCCTTCCCACGCCGCTTGAATCGCTTGATGGATCGCCGGCCCTGGTCACAAGCTTAATCTCTCGGTCGAACGCCAGCAACGCTTATGGTAATACGAGGGTAATACACACGTATGTCCGACGCTGACACTGGGGCTAACGACAGTCCCGATATGACCACGATTACGCTGAAGGTTCCCCAGGCGTTTCTCGAGGACCTCGATGCGACCTGGCGTGCCGAGGACTTTCCGTCCCGAAGCGAGTTCATTCGTTGGGCGCTCCGGGATGCTGTCAAACATCCCTCGTTCTCGCGAAAGGGCTGGAAGGACATCGCCGTGAGCGAACATCAGCTGGCGACCGGTGAGGGTCGAACCTATAGTAGCGACGAGATTCGGGCACGCCTGAACGAGGACGCAGAGACGGATGGTAGCGAGTGACGACGACTGGGATTGGGCGTTTACTGAGCCAGCAGAACGCGAATACGAGAAGCTGCAACCACACGAGAAAGAGCGTATCGTTTCGAAGCTCGACGAGATCGTTACGGATCGGTGGCGAGATCCCGGTGACTACCTGGAGCCACTGACCGGCACGCCCCACTCGAAGCTCCGGATCGGTCCGTTCCGTCTCGGTTGCAAGGTAGTTCATACTGAACAGATCCTGTGGGTCTACAACATCGAAAAGCGTTCTGGAGCGTACAAACCGGGCGACGACTAACTTCCTGTCCTGCCAATATCGTCGATCTGTAGGAACCGAACACGTGAGAACTACTGCGAACGAGAGCGGCGTCGCTGCTCAACGTACAACATCACGCGAGAAAACCGGCGGCCCTAGACGTCTAAGTCCGAGGTCGCCAGCATCACCTGCAACACTTCGTCGGCCGACAGATCCTCGTCTAGCTGCGCGGCGTACCACTCGAGGAA
>LFFM01000896.1_pt1 | contig 21163 bp, 16 predicted proteins | sample 643131 | NCBI WGS metagenome assembly LFFM01 (sample SAMN03777445, study PRJNA286221) | soda lake metagenome | biome: soda lake; feature: Kulunda steppe; material: water; isolation source: sample Tc-Br brine of Tanatar trona crystallizer | place: Russia: Kulunda steppe | collected 2011-07
CGGCGCAGTCCATGCCTGACACAACGTATTGGCGAGAGCCGTCAGGCTGTGTCGGAGAAAGTCTGGTGGCAGGGGTTCGGATACAAGCACGCCGCACGAATCGGCCCAGATTGGCTGACAAGAGACACCGGATGATCGATCATCGGTGTCGATATTTTCTTTTACAGGTGCTAGTGTTCAATAGATGTCCTGTCCCGCATGATTGCGCACCTGCCGAATGAATAGCCCTGGATGAGTTTTTTGCCAGTCCTTCATGGCCTGGTGCGGAATACTCCTGATCTGGCCCCCCGGTTCCACGGCATGCGGGACCCGGATTCCAAACGATTGGGGGGTCCCCCTTGACTGGAATACACAACCTTACCCTTGCTCTCCGGGTCATAGCCCCGGCAGACGTGGATGTTGAACCCCGCACCGCAGGCATAGCCGTGGAACTGCTCGTTGAGGCTGAGCTCACGGAACGACTCGGCCAGCACCACAAGGTTGGTCTGGTCGTAGACACACTCCTCAGGGACGCCGCCGAAGTACACGGTCTGCGGCACGCCACCGATCATCACCCCGCGCATCTCGCCGGGGTCCACCTGGCACTGAACGCCGGGGACCATGTCGAGAACCGGCTCGTAGTAGCGAGGCTGGGCAAAGACCCCGGCTTCCTTGAGCAAGCGAACATAGCGCCTCAGGCTGCGCTGCGAGACGGGCATCTCACCGAACTTCGTCGAGATCTTGCGGGCAAGCTTCACGTTGCTCAGCCGCGGGAAGCGCTCGAGGAGGTATTCGATGTAGGGCCGATACGGGTCCAGGCGGCGGCGCCGGCTGGTGTCCACCTTGGTCACCAGCACATCGCCTTCGCTCATGCGCAGATACTTGCGAATCGTATTTCTGGAGACGCCCAGCTCCTTTTCAATGGCGCGAATGGATAGACCGTCTCCGTTATCGCGTAGAGCCTTGATCCTGTGAATCAATGTGCGGAAACGCCGGGAGAGTACCTGCGGTGGTGTCCTCCCGGCGTTTTAATGACGTCTATTAGCTATCTGCTCGTTCAGGTACTTCGAGGCCCAACCAGTCCTGATAGAAGGTCTCTATATCCGGCTCGAAATCATGGATGACCGGGTACCAGGCAGTGGGTGCCTCAACATCCAGAAGGTCGCCGCTCAGTGGGCAGTAGTACTCCCGGATGGTCTGCCAGCCTGAGGATGGCGCCATCAGTTCCGGGTAGATCTCATTCAACTCCTCCTGGCTTTCGCGCACGTAAACCATGGCGTGCAGCTTCCAGTTCTCCCGGTAGTCGCAGAAGACGTGGCCGGCCTCCGACTTCACTACCCAGCGATGGGTGTCCTTTTCCTGAACGATGTAGAGTTTGGGGCCTAACGGCAGGATGATGCGGTCATCCCAAGGCACCCGCTCCTGAAGGATGCTGAGGTAGGTTTCAAAGCGCCCCTCATCCTTCGGTGTGGAGAGCATCTTGTGAAGGGTGTCCGGATCGATTGTGCCGTCAATAAGGTCGGCGATTTTGTTGCGTTCGTAAGCCATCTTGTATGCTCCTGTTCTGAGTCGGGCAGGGCTGGCCCGGTGCCCGCGGTCGGCTACCGGACCACGGCCTCTATTCCTCTTCCACCAGCTTGACGGTGCGGACGTCGGGCAGCTCGGACAGATCCATGTGGTAGTGCGAGCCGTAGTGCGGGATACCGAGTTCCTCCTCGCGCAGCTCCCAGCTCTCGGGCAGGTCCCAGAAGGCCTTGAACTGGGCAAGGAACCGGGGGCTGAGCTTGAAGGAGGAGGCGAACATCTGCTGCACTTGGGTGCTGGCGTCCTTCTTCAGGATTCGCTCGCGCTCCTGCTTCATCCACTCACGGGTGGGCATGGCCCGCGCCAGGCGCGCCTCGCGCAGAGCCTTGCGGCGCTCCCCGGTGGCCTGGCTGTCGACCTGGTAACCAGTATCGGTTTCGCGGACCACCACGCCGTAAATCCTCTCGGCGAAGCGTGGCAGGATGTGACCGTTTTCCAGGTCGTGCGCCACCATGGCCGGGTCCCGCTCCAGCGGGTCACCGAAACCAGGGCCACCCTTCATGGTGTTGAGATAGAGGTCGTAGTCCTTGAACATCTCCTCCGTGGTGATGGCCTGCTTGTCCCGCTTGACCTGAGCATTGGGAATCAGCTTTTCGTAGCTGCGCTCGCCGGGGTCTACATCGCCTCCCAAGGGGATGGGTTTGCCGGCCTCGATAAGCTCCTTGATCCCGGTGTCGTGCGCGGCGAAGCGGTAGCCGGATGCTGCGGGGAAGCCGCCCATCAGGCCCCAGTCAGAACTGATGTGCCCGTTGCCCATGAAGAACATGGTCCAGTCTTTGGCGTTCCAGACCATGCGCAGGCTTTCCCAGCCGCTGCCGCCACGGTACTTGCCAGAGCCACCGGAACTGGCCTTGATCTGCCTGCCCAGGTAGACCAACGGCTCCGCCAGCTCCCAGATCTCCATATCGCCCATGTCGCCTTCCGGGTTCCAGATGGCGGCGGCATGGCTGATGCCATCCCCGAAGGCTGAGGCACCGACACCGTTGGCGGCGCACTCGAAGCTGTTGACCGCGTGGATCTCGTCGTACTGGTTGAAGCCCCCGCCCTGTAGCCAGTTGGAGGTGTTGGCGTTGCCGGCGTTGACCTCCTCCAGGTAGCCGCGGCCGAAGTAGGACCGGCTAAGCCCCCGCCACAAGGCGGTCCAACTGGAGACCAGGAAGTGCCAGGAGTAGGAGAAGGCCACCCGCCGATCATCGGGGTTCATCCACGTCCCTTTCGGTAGCCGGAACTCGGTACCGTAGGCCGCCCCGTCGTTGATCATCTCGGTGGGGATGAGGGTCTGGGTCATCATCACCCAGATGCCGGAGGTAAAGCTCACCTGGTGGGCGTTGTAGGTATGCCAACCCCAGCGGGTGGACCCGTCAAAGTCCAGCTTCCAGGTGCCGTCCCCCCGTATTTCGATCTCCGACGGGGTGTGCATGATGGTATCCACCTTGGCGAAGTCGGAGGGTACCCGCACGTCCTCGTGCCTGTAGGGGACATCCACGAACCCGACCTGGCGGTACTTCCCGGGGATCGTCATGGCCTTGATGCGGTTCTGCAGGCCCCGCCGGCCATGCTCTACCGACTCGTAGCAGAAGCGCCAGTAGGCATCGATGCCTTCATCGCGGATCAGCTCCTCCACCATGTCCCGGATCATGTGGCAGCCGGCAACACGGGTGCGCTCGTCCAGCATCCAGTAGCGGGTGGTGCGCACCATGCGCTGGCTTTCGTGCAGCCAATCGCGGAAGAGGCTGTCGTTGGCGCCGATCTTCCGGCAGGTGACCGAGTAACCGTCGCCGAAGCGCTGGATCTGGCCGGTGGCCATGGAGCCCGGACCCACCGCGCCGGTGTCGATAACGTGGGTAACGCCGCCTACCCAGCCCACCAGTCGTCCCTCCCAGAATATGGGTACGATGGTGTGGATGTCGCATGGGTGTACGTTGCCGATTAACGAGTCGTTGTTGCAGAAGATGTCTTTGTCCTGAACGCCAGGGTTATGCTCCCAGTCGTTCTCGATCATGTACTTGATCGCAGCGCCCATGGTGCCCACGTGGATGATAATGCCCGTGGACGTGACAATGGCGTCGCCGGCGGCGTTATAGAGAGTGAAACAGAGTTCCCCCTCTTGCTCTACGATCGGCGAGGCGGCAATGCGTTTGGCAGTTTCGCGGGCATCCACCACACCCGCGCGGAGTCGGGAAAACATCTTGTTGTAGCGGATGGGCTCTTCATCCCGCAGGCTGAGCTCGGTCAGGCCTGCGTAGCTGCCCGTTTCGCGGGTAGCGTCCAGTACGCCGTCGCGGTGCTGCTTAAGCGTCTGGCCACCGCGCACGATGCCAGTGGTCGGTGTATTGCCCCCTGCGGACTGGGGCTCAATGCGCTCGTATGACATGTTCGTCTCTCCAAGGTCTGATTCGGTCTGGCTCAAAGGCGTAATTCGGGCGCGTTTGGCCTACAGCTCTTTCAGGTGGAACAGCCGGTGCTCGTCCAACCAGGTGCGGAAGCCGTCTGGCACCACGAATGTGGTGGCGTCGGATTCGATGATGGCCGGGCCCTCGATCTCGTTTCCGGGTAGCAGGGCTTCCATGTGATAAAGCTCTGCCTGAACCCAACGGCGCTGGTGGTAGAACTGCCGGGTACCCAGTCGAGCCTCTGCCACCGGTTCTTTGTCGGAGAGGGGTTCTCTTGGAATGCGCGGTTTGGGGATTGGCACGGAGCCGCGCATGATTGCACCGGTGACCGAGTAACCGAGTTCCGGGGAGCGAGCAGACTCGGCATAGACGCGGCCGTAAGTCTCGTTGAAGGCCTCCTCCAGCTTCACCCAGTCGTCCTCGGAGGCCACTTCCGGCAGCGGTGAATCGATCTCCAGATCATTCAGTTGGCCGCGGTACTGCATGCGGTAAGCCGGCTGCAGCCGGACCTGGTCGGCGCTGTAGCCGTTGACCCGGAATTCCTCCAGAACATTCTGGGTCAGTTCGCTCCAGGCCTCCTGCAGGGTCTTCGCGGCCGCCCGGCGCTGTTCGCCCGGTGCGTGCTGATCGAGGTTGATATCCAGGCTCTTGTCGTACCGGTACTCGAAGTCGGCAGCCGCACAGCCGAAGGCAGAAAAGCCCGCCGCCCAGGCCGGTACGATCACATCCTCAAAACCCAGCCCGCGGGTGTAGCCGTAGGTATGCACCGGTCCAGCACCTCCATAGGAGAAGCAGACGAAGCTTCGAGGGTCGTAACCTTTGGCGGAGATCATGGAACGGATGTAATCGTGCAACTCCGAGTCGAGCAGTTCGATCACGCCGGCCGCTGCTTCCTCGACCGACAGGCCCAGCGGGTCAGCGAGCTGTTCCTTGATGGCGTCGTGTGCCCGTTGCGGGTCCAGCTTGATAGCGCCACCCAGGAAGTTATCAGGGTTGAGATAGCCCAGCACCATGTGGCAATCGGTGATGGAGACCGTCTCGATACCGCTCTCGGCCCAGCAGACGCCAACGCGGTAACCCGCAGAGTCCGGTCCCAGCTTGATGGCGTGGGTGTAAGGGTCCAGCCGGACAAAGCTGCCGGCACCCGCGCCCACCGAGTCCATGGCCACCAGCGGAAGCGAGAGCACCAAGCGAGCCATATCCGGGTCGGTGCGAATGGTCAGCTCGTTCTGGGTGATGAGTGCCACGTCGAATGACGTGCCCCCGATATCGGAGCAGGCAATGTTTTTGTAGCCCAGCGTTTCACCCAGGTACTTGGCGCCAATCACGCCCCCGATAGGACCAGATGAGATGGTCCGAGCCAGCTCCTTCGCCTGCCAGCTAATAGTGCCGCCGTGCGTGGCCATGACGCGGAAGCTGAACTTCGTCCCTTTCTCTTGAAAGGATTGGGAGATCTTTTTCAGTGTCTCCCTGGAGGGCTCTGCCGCGTAGGCCTCGAGAATGGTGGTGTTGGTACGGTGAGACTCTTTGCGCACGGGATAATAGTCCACCGAGGCGAAAATGGGGATGTTTTTCCCCGACTTCTTGACCTCTTCACGCACGATATCCCGCACCTGCCGCTCGTGGTCTGGGTTCTTGTAGGAATGCAGCAGGCTGATGACGATGCTGTCCACGTTGGTGGAGATCACCTCGCGGGCCGCCTGGCGTGCTGTCTCCTCCCGGAGTGGGATAACCACATTGCCGAACATATCCACGCGTTCTACTACGCCGCGTGTGCGCTGGCGCGGGACCAGTGGCTCGTCGTAGTAGTGGGTGTTGATGTGAATCCGATCCTCATAGGCAAAACCGAGGTAGGCCTGGATGGCCCGGCCCATGCGGTGGAAGTCCTCCATGCCCTGGCTGACGATCAGCCCGCAGCGCAAGCCCTTCCGCTGCACTACGCGGTTGAGCAGGGCTGTGCCGGAATACACCCCGGTCTGGAGCTGGGCCAGGGCCTCCTCCAAGGGTATATCCCACAGGGCAAGAGCATCTTCGCTTGAGTAGAGCAGGCCGACAGACTCGTCGTCGGGCGTGCTCTGAGCTTTACCGACGACGAACTCACCCTGGCCGTCCACGAAGAACGTGTCGGTCATAGTGCCGCCGGCATCAATGCCCAGGACCTGAACATCTCTTGATACGGGTTGGACTGCGCTCACGATGGTCTCCTCCTAGCTGTCTTCTTTTGGCGCCTTTTTTTTGGGGCGCAGCCTGAAGAACGCAAGCGGCGTGCCATATTCTGGTGCGCAGAGGTTTTTTTAGCAAAGACAACAATATATGAAGATATGCTGCCTAATGAAGGACTGTTGATGCGGTTGTAGTGACTGTATTTCGGACAGTTGGAGGTGTTCAGATGACGGACAGTGATGCTTCCGGGAGACCTGCGACGACGCAACCGATGTGACGTCGCGCACGACCTTGCTATTCTGCATTTATCAACATCGCTCATCCCCGGAGGGCAGTTTGGCCGGCCCGGAACAGCTGAAGGGGCAGATCTTCAAACGGCTGGTCGACCTAAACGCCGTGTCGCCGGGTGCGGGTCAAGGTGCAGGACATGAGGGTTCGATGGGGCTCATGCAGCAAGGGGGAGTGTGTGTGATGGAGCGGGCGCTGATTGGCTGTGGTGGGGGGTTCGGGTTCGGTTTCTGTATAGCACCGGGTGGAGTTGACGTTGATTTGAGGCTTAATGGGCACAAGTGACTGACAGGTATGCCTGTTTTTGTTGATATGGATTTGCCCGCCACGAAAACCCCTCGGGTGATAAGCAGCTGCACCATATTATGACTTATACAGACGCAGTAGAATCAACTGTTGAACTAAACCGCTTGGCGGTAGCGGGGTTATTTGGCCTCGATTGAGCGGGTCGTTTGCGCTCGTTTGTGAAGACTCCAGGTGAGGCCCATTCGGGCCGATCACCAGAGGAGTGACGACGATGACCCCGTTACGGCATTTGATGATTGAAGCGATGCGGCTTCGTGGTTTTGTCCCCCGTACTCATGTCAGCTATCTGCGTGCGGTTAAGCAACTGGCCCGCCATTATGGCCGTTCCCCCCGGATGATCTGAGTGTAGAAGAGCTGGCGGCCTATTTCCGGTACCTCGTTCTGGTCCACGGCTTATCGCCGGCCAGTTGTCGGCAACATCTGAACGAGTTTCGCTTACTGTACCTGCAGGTTCTGCTTTGGCGCCACTTTGATGTCGATATCGAGATAGGTAATGGCATCGAACAGTGGCAGATCGCGGACCGTGCGCTGGACATGCTCGTGGACCCGCTCGCACGCCCGGCCACAGCAGTTGCAGTACAACGGGACACCTTGTCCATGACCTGTCCTCCATCACCTGTGACAGGTCAGAGACTAGGCCATTACCCCACTGATGTGCGAAGAACCAATAAAAAGCACCAGATGATGCTGAGCCTGTGCTACGGCTGTGTCCTGCGGGTCACTGAGCTGGTTGCGGTGCGGGTCACGGACATTGACGGTGAGCGCCCCCAGCTTCGCATCGAGCAAGGTAAGGGGCAAAAGGACCGACGGGTAACGATTAGCCACTCAATATTGCAGGCCTTGGGTGGGTACTGGCGGGCGCGGCGCCAAACGCGGTGGTTATTTCCCAGCGAAAGCCGTCCGCGTGAAGCCGTGACCATCAGCACCGCCCAGCGTACCTATGGCCGCGCCAAGGCCCGTGCGCAGATCCGCCAACAGGGAGGTATCCACGCGCTGCGTCATGCTTTCGCCACCCACCAGTTGGAAGTGGGCTGCCCGTGCACCGCCTGAAGCTCGAACTCGGGCATAAGGATCTGCACTCGACCATGCGCTACCTGCACTGGGTGCCGGATGCGCAGCGAGGCTGTGGCCACACCGATCTGGTTGACCCGCTGGGGGCAAGTGATGAGTGAGCTCGCCACCGGACAGGAGGCCTTGCGGCAATTTCTGGTTACTGCGCCGAGCGATCCGCGCAAGCGCCTGGTGAGCAGTCATTTGCTGGCCTGCCGGACCGAGGCAATGGGTGGTCGGGTGCTGCACTGTGGCCACTGCCACCGGGAGCAGACCTGGTATTACAGTTGCCGGGACCGTCACTGTCCGCAATGCCAGCGCCGGGACAGTCAGCGCTGAGCAGCACGGCAGCAGGCCGACGTGCTGCCGGTGGCCTCCTTCGATCTGGTCCTCACCCTTCCGCACGGCTTGAACGGTTAGGTCCAGCTTCACCCGGAGGTGATCTACCGCCTCCCGTTCCAGGCCGTGGGGGGGGGGACATTGGGCGCTTTTGGTCGCGACGCGAAGCGCCTGGACGGCGAGCTGGGGATGACCGCCGTGCTGCATACCTGGGACCAGAACCTGAGCCAGCATGTGCACCTGCACTGTCTGGTGCCGGTGGGGGCGCGGAGCGCGTCCGGCGCGTGGCACGCCAGCCGGAGCAACTACCTGTTCCCGGTACGGGCCCTGTCCCGGCACTATCGAGGCCGGATGATTGCCCTGCTGCGAGAGGCCGCACTCAGCGGCGCGCTGCTCCGGCTCAGTGGCCCGGACGAAGTCGAGCGCGTCCTGGCAGGGCTTTATCAGCACGACTGGGTGGTCTATACCCGGCATTGCCTCAAGCACACCGACACCGTGGTGCGTTACCTGGCCCGCTACACCCACCGCAGTGCCATTCACAATGGCAGGATCCTCGCCATCGATGCCGCGAGCGTCACGCTCCGGTACCAGGACTATCGGGCAAACGGCAAGCGCCGGAACCTGACCCTGCCGGGCGAGGAATTCGTGCGTCGGTTGCTGCTGCACGTCCTGCCCAAGGGCCTGATGCTCATCCGGCACTTTGGTCTGTTGGCCAACCGGGGCCGCACGGCGAAGCTCGCGCAAGTGCGGGCGGCCCTGGCGGCAGAGCGCACAAAGCCGCCCGCGGTGGCGCCGGAGGCCACAGCGCCGGGCTATCCCTGTCCGGAATGCGAGTCGGGCTACCTGTTCGTTATCAGCGAACTGCAACCGCGCAGCCAGCGGGAGGAGGCAGAACCACGACGACAGCGCTGAGGGCGTGCGCATGTCGGCCGGAACGCATGCCTACAAAGCGTAGGCTTAGCGGCGTGCCGCCGAATGGCTTTGCTGACGTCCATGAGGCTCGAGACTGGGTCCTTGGCTTTGTTCGCTGGTACAACCATTAGCATCGGCACAGCAGCCTGCGCTACGTCACGCCGCAGGAGCGGCATGAGGGCCGCGACCAGGCGATCCTTGCCAGAAGGCATGCGATCTACACCGCCGCCAAGCAGGCCAACCCCCGGCGCTGGTCAGGCCGCACACGCAACTGGGAACCCGTGGGTGCGGTCTGGCTGAATCCGGAAAAGGCCCTGGAAGCGGCATAGCAAAATGCGAAAACTAGGTTGACGGACACCAGGTAGGGGTCAGCCAAACTGAATTGGCTCAGCAGGCTGGTATCGGTCGGGCCACGCTCAGCCGGTACGAGCGCGGTGAGCTAACTCCGCCAGCGGACGTTCTGGCGGCGCTCGAAATGGCTCTGGACCTTGAAGAGGTGAGCCCGGAATGGCTTCTCTTTGGCGATCCCGAGGACGCAGCGAGGCCTCAGCCGACAATCCTGAAGAATTTCGGGGCCTTGTTTCGGATTGGTTTCGAGGGGCAGGGGACTGCTGACGTGGCGGCCACATCCAGCGACATTCGACGACTCCTCTGGGCCTGCGCCGAACACGAACAGGAGAAGGCTCAGCCAAACCAGGAGCTTCTAGACTGCCTGGACACGTTGAATCGGCATCTTTTCGACCCCGAAATCCAGGTCATACTCCGGGCCGTGATAGCTCAGCATGCGGTAAGACTGAAGCCCGAGATTCCAAAGGGTGAAGAGCGTAAGAGGAACATGACAGCAGACGCCTCGCCGGGGCCCGATTTCTCTGACCCCGGGGGGCAAGGAGCTCCAACCGATGGCGGAACGGAAAGGTCGGAAGTAACACAAACTGTGCAACGGGAGCACAACCAAGTCGCGGGGCGAGACTTCCATGCCGGCGGGCCTGACCCCAGAACGCGAAAGAAGGATTGATAGCGCGTGGAGTAAAGGCAATCCGGTAGGACCAATGTAAACCAGGAAGTCCGCGGCGAGCATAACCAGGTCGCGTGGGGCGACATCCATAACCGTCACTATGGGCGAACCGAGAACCCTCGGAATGCAGACAGATCTTCCCTCCGCCCTTGTGCGCACTGCGGATGGCCACACCTAGCTGAAAGCGCCCCAACATGCCCTAAGTGCGGCCATGACTACGCCGATGAGCGCCGCCGCAAAGAGCAATGGGCGTATCAGCAGAACCGAGCCTTTTTGCAAGGGGCTGGCGTTGTGGCGATAGCGCTTATTTTCGCTTCAATTTTTGTGGCTCAGAGTGCGCGCCTGGCATGGATTGAGGCGCTCGTGGTGTCTGCGGCGGCCGCAATCCTGCTTTGGGGCGCCTGCACTGTCATCCTCATCTACACCCGCTACTGGTTCGCCAAGCGGAGATGGAAGCGGAAACGGTAGGAAACCCGTCGCTTCCACTCCCCCCCATCCTGAAACGGTCGTTTCAACCCAGCTCAGCCCCTATAACCCGCAACAGCCCAGAGAATCCCATTATCTTGAAACCTACCAAGGGAATATCTTGGAGGGGCACAGGCCCTGCCCCCTCAGGGCTCGAGCAGGGTTGGAGGAGAATACAGATCGCAGGGGGGGTGTGGTTAGGTCGCCATCCGGCGGCGTCGGGGGATGGGAATCTGGTGCTCGCGGATACGGCAGTAAAGGGTGGAGCGCGCAATGCCCAGTTGGCTCGCGGCTTTGGAGACGTTGCCGTTCCAGGCGCTCAGTGCTTGTTCGATGGCACAGCGCTGAAGCGAGGCCAGATCCTTACAGCCGTTTGGGGTTGATGCCTCCGCCTTCACTTCGCTGCTGCGGATTGGGTTCAATACCTCATCCGGCAAGTCGTCAACGTCAATCCAAGGTGAATCACAGAGGGCGGCCGTAGTGGTGATGACATTCTTTAGCTGACGGACATTGCCAGGCCAGTGATAGGCCAATAGCACGTCCATCCCGGCACTCGTGAGGCGTGGCGTGGGGCCCCCGCTCTGCTGGGCCTGCTGGTGCAGGTAATACTCCGCAAGCAGGGCGATATCATCGCCACGCTCCCTCAGGGGAGGAATCTTCAGGCGGAGCGCGGCGATGCGGTAGAACAGGTCCTGGCGGAAGCGACCGGCGTCGACTTCTTCCGGTAGGTTTCGGTTGGTCATCGAGATCAGGCGGGCCTGCACCCTACGCGGCTGGTGGCTTCCGATGCGGTAAACCACGCCATCTTCCAGAATCCGCAGCAGTGTGGGTTGCAGATCCAGCGGCATTTCGCTGACTTCATCCAAGCAGAGGGTGCCGCCGTCTGCCGCCTCCAGTTTGCCCGGACGCCCCTCCTGACTCGCACCTGTGAATGCCCCGCCGACATAACCGAACATCTCCCCACCAATGAGATCCTTCGGCAAGGCCCCGCAGTTGACTGGAATAAAAGGTCCCGACTGGGTGCTCAGGGCATGCACACCGCGGGCGAACAACTCTTTTCCAACACCCGTCTCGCCTTCGATCAGGATTGGTGCGTCAGTCGTCGCCAGGCGATGAGCTCGCTCGCAAGCCGCCCGCATGGCGGGGCTGTCGCCGATAAGGCTGTCCAGGGGGATGGAACCGCTTTCGTCCGCTTTGCTGGATTTGGTAACGGCCGGCCGGATGCCTGGTGTGTGGCGATTCTGGCGCGGTGCAATGATAACCCCAAGGTATTCATCGCCCGCCTTGATCGGCTCCGTGCTGGCAGTGGGCAACTCTGTGTGCAGCTCGTCGCACCATTCTTCCGGGGGCGTGTCACGTATCAGCGGGATATCGCCCTCGTAAAAAAGGTTCCGAGAGGCCCGGGTAAGCTGGTTCTGTACCACCTCATTGCCGTGGACCACCACGCCGTTCCGGCTGACGACCATTACATCTCGCTGGTTCCAGCGCTGGCTTTTGGCGAGAAAGCGCTCCATCAATCGGCGATGGTCTGCTTCGGCGCTTTGCATCAACTCGCCCTCGATCTGGCGCGCTACTGCAACCACGTAAGCCAAACTTTGGGGGTTGAAGGTCTCTGCGGGGCCAGACAAATCCACAACCCCCAGGATACGGCGTGTGGTCGGGCTGAATACTGGTGCCGCAGCACCTGTCCAACGCTGAACACGACAGCAGTAGTGCTCATGGCCGCGGATCTGCACGGGTTGCTGGCTCGCCAGAGCCGTGCCGATCGCGTTGGTCCCGATGTGGCCCTCATCCCAGAGCCCCCCACGACGCAGCCCGATATCGTACCCGAGCTCGATGACGCGGCGGTCCCCCACGGTTTCCAGCACGGTGCCGTGAGCATTGCTGAGCATCACCATGGCCCGTGCATCATGGAGAAATTGTCGACCCTGCTCCAGAGCTGGTCGGGCGGCCGCGAGGAAGCCTCCGCTCTGTTGTCGGATCCGCAGCAATTCCCCCTCGCTCAGCGCAAGGGTGTGGGGTCGATCAATGGGTACATTGTTGTCGAGAGAACGCTGCCAGGATGCCAATACCTCACTACGGACATCCTCCGGAGCCTCTCCTCGGCTGAGAAAGGTCTCCCAAGCGCGGTGGATCTTTCGATCCTCCATTCTGCCTCCTCCCACGCAGGCTTTGCGCCTGCCGGGTGCATTGACTTATTTTTCTATACTCCGTGTATAGCACTCGCCTCGGGATGTCAACGGCCATTAGTTTTGCCCCCCCGTACGGACATTAACTTTGACCCGCGGGCCGGCGGTTAGCCGGCAGTTTTCTCCTTCAGCCTGTAGCCCTCACCACCGAGCTTGAAGATGTGCGAGTGGTGGATGATCCAGTCGATGACGGGAACTGGCACCTGGTCTTCCGCGAAGAACTCGCCCCAGTCGGTAAAGTCCTTGTTCGTGGTCAGCACGATCGAGCGGTACTCTTAGAGGCTGTGCACGAGCTGGAAGAGGTTGTAGCGCGCCTGCCGGCTCATCGGCAGGTAGCCGAGCTCATCAATGACCAGCAGATCGAACCGGCAGAGCTGTCCAACCTTTCGTTTGAGCTCGCCTTTCATCTCCGCAAGCTCAAGCTCCTCGACGAGCTCGAGTGCAGTTGTAAGCACCGGACCCGAAAGACCTTTGGGGACTCTAACGGGCGGTGCCAACATTTATCCGCGAAAATCGACAACGGTTTGTTCAGCGCACGCTCTCCTCACTAGTTGTCACGTCCCGGATGATTACGTACCTGCCGATTGACCGGCTTCGCCTGTGGCATGTGGCGATCGGTGATCCCGCCGTAGCATTATCCAAGCCTTGACACCTAGTCGGCATAATCTTCGCAAAGGGTCAGGACGGTAACGAGATAATTCTTCGCCTGGTCTCTATCGATGGACGAACGCAGCTGCTGAGGGACTGCTTTGGCGAACGCCTCACGCGTCACCGGTTGGTGCTCGACGAGCAAGCGGATTATGTCCTCGCGGAGCAGGTTGCGATCATCCGGGACATCAGGAAACTCATCGTCAATGGTCTGTCGCAGACGACGCAGACTCTCTTCGAGCTCATCCGCCTCGGCCCGGTCAAACGCAGCATCCTTCTCGCGGGGCGCATAATAAGCTGGTGATGATTCTTGGACCTGAACGCCTTCACTGGTCGTTTTCACACCAATATCAACAGTCCGAGACGGGGCCTGTTCGCGCTCCGCAAGTGCCTCGGCAGCCTTGGCGTAGTTGTCATTAACGGCATCGACAAGCCGACGCACCTCACGGTCGCGCCGGTTATACCAATCCACGGACCAGATGCGGTGAATGCGCCATCCCAGGTCTTCCAGAATCTTTTGTCTGAGGTGGTCCCGATCCCTGGCTGACTTCGCGGAGTGATAGGTAGCCCCATCACACTCCACTCCGAGGATAAACTCCTCACCGAACTCTGGATGACGTACGCCAATGTCGATGTAGAATCCAGCCACCCCAACCTGCGGAACTGCGACGTAACCATGCAGATTCAGGGCTTCCGCCACTTCAACCTCGAATGGGCTATCCGGTTCGCGACCGGAGTCGGCCACAGGTTCGGAGAGAACACCGCCCTTTTCGCAATACTCCAGGAAGTCGCGTAAAGCGGTGGTACCAACGTTCCCAGGGCTTGGAGTGACCTCCGTCGAGCGCATCGATGAATAAACGACCATATTCTGCTTGGCACGAGTGAAGAGAACGTTGAGCCGCCGCCACCCGTTGCGCTGGTTGATCGGGCCAAACCGCTGAAACACGTGACCGTTGCGATCCTTTCCATAGGTTAGAGAAATGAATACTACGTCCCGCTCATCGCCCTGCACATTCTCCAGGTTCTTGATGAAAAAAGGCTCATCCCGCTCCGCCCAAGCGTCGATCAGCGCCTCCTGGTCGGGGTGCTCTCGAATCAGGCGTGCCCATTCATCGCTCAACAGCTCCGCCTGCTGGGAGTTCATTGCCACAACGCCGACTGTGCGCCTCCCTCGAGAGCGTCGGATCTCACGCAGCACTCCGCGCAAGACTTCCTGCGCTTCCGGAAGATTCTTCTGTTTCGAGTACTCTCCTTCGGCAACATAGTGGTAGGTGATACCGAGCGATCCGGAGGTGGCATCCTGCTTCGGCGACGGGAACACCCAAAGCCGGTCGTCGTAGAACTTATGGTTGGAAAAGGCGATCAGCGACTCGTGCTGCGACCGATAATGCCAGTTGAGTTGGCGCACACGGCCAAGCGCCGGCATCAACAGTTCGAGAATGCTCTCCTTCCCTTCAATAACAGTCTCTTCGTCCTCGTCCTCGGACTCCTCAGCCTCCAGGCGATCAAAAAAGCTCGTCGGCGGCAGCTGTTTGGGGTCACCTACGACGATCACTTGCTTGGCGCGTGCGACCGCACCCAATGCGTCTTCCGGACGCATCTGGGATGCCTCATCCATGATGAGGAGATCGAACTCTAGCTCTCCGGGCGTGAGGTACTGAGCTACGCTCAACGGACCCATCATGAAGCACGGTTTGAGTGCCGTTAAAGCCCCTCCCGCCCTAGTCGTAAGCCGCCTAATCGGCACATGACCGCGCTTCTTGCCAATCTCATGGCGCAGCAGGTGCATTTCCGTGTACTCCCGCACCTTGCCAACCCCATTGCCCGCAGGCGGGCGCCGCTGCGCCGCCGCAGCCGCGATCTCCTCGCGATGGAGCTCCCGCAGACGGTCATCCACATCTTTCAGGTTTTGCCTCAAATCTTCGTGCTCCAAGCTCTCGAAATCGCGGAGGAGCTCGTGATCTTGGACCAAACGGTTCGCCAAGCTCGAGAGTAGACCAAGCTTCAGAGTAGCTTTGGCCTGCCCATCCGCGAGCTCTCCCACCATCAAGCCATAACCCAGTTGCGGCCAAGGCACAGCAGGATCCCCGCGGCGATGCAAGGAAAGAACGAAGTCCCTCCACGCTCTGAAGCTGGCCTCTCCCTGAAGTGCTTTCTCCAAGCGCTCGATCGCCGTTGTGAAAGGTGCATCGGCCAGCGGCTGCGTACAGAAGCACTCGGTGACACCAAGCGATTTAGTGGCTGGCCCACACTCGCTGGCGCAGTTCTCCAGCAGAGAGCCTGTCTCCTTGAGCGCATGCAGAAGTGGCGCAACGGCATGACTGTCTTTCCGTTGCTGGAGAATCAGCCGTGCTTCATCCGGCGTGCGGGTATCCCACACGGCACCGCTAAACGTCGCAGCCTCCGATAACGCTTCCAAGGTCTTTTCATCCAAGGGCTTCAGAGGCGGTGTAACCGCAAGGTACTGCCTGCGGCGCTCTTGGTGTTCTACGTTGTCAAGGATCCTCAAATAGGGTTTCGCGGCTTCACACGCATCCGCGGGCTTCACCTCCTCTCCGCGCAGTGCGTTACGGATATCCGGAAGGTTTCCGTGCAGATTCTCGCTAAGGCGGTCCGCAACTGACGCACCCTGCTCCCAGGAACCGAACCAGTCCTCTGCGAGGTATTCGCCCCCTGCATGCTGCATCTGATCCAGGTGCCAGATCGCCTGCTGAATGGCCTTACGAAGGCCGGCGTCCTCCAGTTCGCGAAGCTGTCTTGCGGCGTCTACCTCAATCCGCATGACGGACTGGATCACGGTAGGCGCATGTTGAAACCAGCGTCCTGCCCATGCCCGCACCTTTCCGTACCATTCAACCAGACGCACATAGTGGTCTACCGGCGTGTCCAGCCCGTTGAAGGCTTTCCCAAGCAGTCCCGTGTAGTCGGGGTTTCTTTCAAAGGATGTGAGCCGTTCACTCAGTGATTCCAGTGCCCGCAGATCAGCAGCCCGTTTCTCAGACGAGCGCAGCAGCGGCCGACCACGACTCAGGGATTTGTACAACCCATTGGCTGCTCGCCACTCACTGTCGAAGACCCCCAGCACCAGCTCTTTCTGACCGATCAACTCCGCGGCCGCGGCGAGCGAAGGGGTCTTACGCGCTTCCTCGACACGAAACCGTAAATCCAGGGATGCAACATCCAGGTTGAGCGCCTTTTGCTCCTGCGCAAGCCGTTGCATCGGCTCCACATTGTGAATGCTCTCCAGAGGTTTCGACCGCTGGTCCAATGCATCGCCGGGCATTTCCGCCAGGAGGTCAAAGAACTCATCAGCGGCCCTCAGCCCGGCGACTCCTCTTGGAACCGTGACATCCAGCATTCGCTGCATGCGCGTAAAATCTTCGCTGTTCTCGGCGAATATCTCGGCAACGCCCCGGGCTGAGTCTGCAACGCGCTGTAAGCCCTCTAGGCTAAGTGCCGTTGCGTCGAAAACCCCTTCCCCAAGGGCACGAATGGACTCGCACCGTGTCTTGAGAGTCCTCGGTTCGTCTAGAACGTCATTCGTCCATACGGCACTGGCGGTCTCTCGTGCCTCGGTGAGACGCCGTTCATCTTCGAGATAGGAAAGAAATTCATCGGCCGCACGCTGACCATCGACTAACCTTCCCAGCTGGACCGACGCCTCTGTGTCTTCCGGGTTGGCTAAAGCCCGAGACAGTACCGTCGCGACTCCTAATTCCTCGACAGTGTCCGGTATGTCTGCGTCCGAGCGCGCCGATAGCCGCCGAGCGGCATCGCGTAGAGATTCCATGTGACGCAGTATGGTCCGTAGCCTTTCGGCATGGGGCTCCCAAGTCGACTCAGCCTCAGGAGTCAACGCCAGTCCCTGGAGCGGGTGCTCCTGCAACTCCGGGAACTCCTCCTGAACGATACGACGACGCGCCAGTATCGCGTTGATTCGTTCAACCGCATCGTCCAGTTCCCTCTGGGTCAAACGCTCCGCGCTTTCGGGTACATCGTCGATTATTCCTGCATCAGCCTCACCGCCGTTCCTGAGACGGCTGACCGACCACAGCAAGTCATGCACGGAGAAACCGAACCCTGGGACGTCCTGGTTGATCAGACGAGCGTAGGCGTTCAGGCGGTCTCGTAGCCTCTCGTAACGATGAACCTCCCGCTCCAGACCTTTGGGCTCAGCATATGCGTTACCGCGCTGGATACGGCTCTCAATATCCTTGAGAAGCTTGGAGCGTTGTGTCCGGTGGGAGTGAAGCTCCAGACAGAACTCACCGAGACCGATCGCGTCCAGTCGGGTACGCACGACATCCAGAGCCGCCATCTTCTCGGATACGAACAGGACCGACTGCCCCTTCTTGAGGGCAACCCCGATGATATTCGTGATCGTTTGTGATTTGCCCGTGCCGGGCGGCCCCTCAACGACCAGGTCACTGCCTCTCGCCGCATCCACGACCACGCTGTGCTGAGAGCTATCTGCGCTGTGGACAAGCCGGAATTCGGGAGCGGCCGACTCGATCTGATCTGGGCTGTATTGGACGGAGTACTCGAAATCGCTTTCACCACCCCCTCCACCGAGAACCTTCGAGACCACCCGATGTTGGTCCAAGCGTCTTGATGGGGGCCACCGCGCAGGGTCGAGATCGAGATAGAGCAAAAGCTTGCCGAATTGGAAGAAGCCCAACGACGCGAAATGCTTGATCGTCCAATCAGGTTTCGCCTTCAGCAATGCGCCAGCTTTCCGGAGATAAGACTGTACGTTGTCGTCATCCTCAAGCTCAGGAAGGTCGAGACCAAAATCCCTGCTCAGTTTCTGCTTCAGCGACAGGTTGGTTTGAATATCCTCGCCAGTGTGCTGAATCGAGTAGATTTTCCGGCGGGTCTCGTCGTCGTAACCACTTCTTGTGAGCTGAACCGGGACTAACAGCAAAGGAGCAAGGTAGGTGCTGGATCCGGCTTGGTCTTGCCAACCGAGAAAGCCGAACGCCACGTACAGGATGTTCGCGCCGGAGTCCTCTATGGCCGTGCGCGCAAGCTGCGCTATCCGGCCCACCTGGCGCTCCAGATCTTCCGGATACATGAGGGTTTGCACGCGGGCGCCACGGCGGCCCGAGCCCCCACCACTACTGGTCTCGTACAGCTCACTCAGCTCGTAGTCGATCCGATAGCCCTTAAACTTCGCCCACTCGTGCGCTTTCGGCTTTACATCGCGACCATTTTTCGTCACCCATTCGGGCCATTCTCGCTCCAGCGCCTGCCCACGGGGTGGCGCAGGAACGTGTTGGACGCGAACAGTGTTTCCAGACAAAAGACGATCGTATAACCAGACGGGGTCTGTCTCGATGAACCGCAGCGAACGTCCCCTCGGATGCGGGTAATTCAACAAGCGGTTTCGAGCAGTAAGGTCTAGGAGACGGCTACGGAGCTTGTTCAGCTCTACCTGGTGGTCAGGGCGATGGATATCCTCAGATTTACTGCTCATCTCGCCTCTCCTGGCGTCCTTCTTTGAAGTTCTCCATTAGGTGACTTCCGCCTGTATGGGAGTTGATGCTATGTCAGGGTTCTAGCTATGGCGTCGACTCTGAGCATTCCGTTACGCGGCCGCTGACGCGAGATCTGATCGGGCATCCGAGCCACTCAGATCCAGTACCCCCAGGATGCGGAACTATATCCAGCGCCAAACAATCATCACCCACCGCATCACTCGACGGATTTTGAGCCCAGCCGAGATCAGCATCAGGTTCATAGCGTCGCAAAGTGCAACTTTGAGGAAGTTCCGATACATTCGGCAATCGGCTTTCAGATAGCCGATGCTCGGCTTCGCTACTTGGCAGCGTTTGAGCAGCCGCTTCTCTGCCTTGCCCATCAGCTTTGGCTTGCATCCGTGGAGGATGCAGTTGCCGCCACCTCTGAGCATCCCGATCGTAGTTCATCTGCTCGAGCAGCTGCTCCGACTGACTAGCGTTTCGATACATTTCACAGGAGATGCCGTCCATGACCGACCCCTTGGTCGTTTTACATTGAGCCTACCCATGATTAACGTCGGCCGTCATCCTACTGCAATAACAAAATTATTATTTTGAGGGCAGTAGACGCACCGGTTCGCCGGGACGAGAACGGCCGAGCTCGTAGTAGTGGACACCGCACGGGCCTATTGCAGATCATCTCCGCCGGCTATCCCCATGCCTAAAGCTCGGCCGCTTCCATAATCGAAGTCTGGTCGTCGGAGACAAAGTAAATGCGCAGCTCGCTGGCGGGTTTCCCCCAGTCGGCCATCAGTCCTTCATTCACCAAGACCTGAACTCGTTTGCGTGTTTCGGGTCCCGCGTCATAAACCGTGATGCTCGAACAGGTGGCCGGATGAATATAGCGCCAGGTGCCTATCCAGCTGTTGGCAACCGGGTGACGGATAATCACGGCGCGGGCATAGCCTTCACTGCCAAAGCGCTGTCCCTCACCATTCACGGCATAGACGGCTCGCAGCGCCGCCTCGGGACCCCAGAAACCACCTGTACCCGCGTGGGTGACAGGGAGACACACCCGGTTCGCACCCGCCAGCGCTCGTCCGCGAGGTGATCCACCAGCTTGATCCGCAGGTCCGCTATTTTCGAGACCACGACCACCCGCTCGGACAACCCGCCGCTCCTTCAAATCTTTCAAGGCGGCCATCCTTGGCCGGATCCGGTATCTCCCACCGGCGCAGTCCATGCCTGCCGCAGTGTATCGGCAGGGCCGTCAGATTGTGTCGGAGGCAGGTTAGCAGGCGCCCGAGAACGGCGGACAGGCCGGGAATCCACTCCACCCACCCCACGGTAGACTCGCACCCGCGAACCGCCGAAACTGGCCCCGGGCGGGACAAGCCCCAAAAAAACGAGGAGAGGGATCATGACGGGACAGCAGGATGTAGTGATCGTCGGTGGAGCACGGACCGCCATCGGTGTGTTCGGCGGTGGCCTCAAGGATGTGCCGCCGACACAGCTCGCCGCCACGGCGTTGCGGGAGTCGGTCAAGCGCGCGGGGGTCGCCCCCGATCAGGTGAGTCAGGTGGTGTTCGGCAATGTCATCCACACCGAACCCCGGGACATGTACTTGAGCCGCGTGGCCGCCCTGGAGGGTGGGCTGCCCGACAGTGCCTGCGCGCTGACGTTGAACCGGCTCTGTGGCAGTGGCCTGCAGGCGATTGTCACCGCGGCGTCCTACATCCGCCTGGGTGAGGCCGAGGCGGTGGTCGGCGGTGGCGCGGAGTGCATGTCGCGGGCACCCTACTGGTTGCCAACGGCGCGCTGGGGACAGCGGATGGGCGACGGCGGCATGGTGGATGCCATGGTGGGGGCCCTGACCGATCCCTTCGACCGCTGTCACATGGGCATTACTGCCGAAAATGTCGCCGAGAAGTGGGGCATTTCCCGGGACGAGCAGGATGCGCTGGCCCTGCAGTCCCATCAACGGGCCACGGCGGCCATCGAGGCCGGTCACTTTGCCGAACAGATCGTCCCGGTCTCCATCAAGACCCGCAAGGGCGAGGTGGTGTTTGATACCGACGAGGGGCCGCGGGCCGATATTAGCGCCGAGCGGCTCGGCAGCATGCGCCCGGTGTTCAAGCGCGAGGGTGGCACGGTCACCGCGGGCAATGCCTCGTCCATTAACGATGGCGCCGCGGCGGTCACGATGATGTCCGCCGCGGCGGCCGAGCGGGCCGGGGTCAAGCCGCTGGCGCGTCTGGTGGGTGCATCGCTGGCGGCGGTGGACCCCAAGTACATGGGCATTGGCCCGGTGCCGGCGATTCAGCAGCTGATGGAGCAGACCGGCGTCAATGCCGACGACGTCGACGTCTGGGA
>LFFM01000897.1_pt1 | contig 21150 bp, 8 predicted proteins | sample 643131 | NCBI WGS metagenome assembly LFFM01 (sample SAMN03777445, study PRJNA286221) | soda lake metagenome | biome: soda lake; feature: Kulunda steppe; material: water; isolation source: sample Tc-Br brine of Tanatar trona crystallizer | place: Russia: Kulunda steppe | collected 2011-07
CCGGTATTGGCCTCGCCGGTGATGCGCTGATCGAGCGGACTTCCGCCGACGAGTATCGAGCCAAAGAGGGCGCCGGGGCCGAGCATATACTCCGCCCCTCCGCCGATGGCGACGCCGTACTCCGAGTTGGTTTCCCGGTTTTCGCCAAAGTCATTGCCGTCGGAGCTGGCCTCCATGACGGATTCCATCAGATACAGACGGGGAGCGAGCATGGCGTAGGCACTAAGTCCCTGGCCGGGTGGCATAAAGCGCCATCGGGCGTTGAATTGAAGGGTCAGCATCCGCTGCTGTAACTCCCAGTTGTAGGTGCGGCCGTCGTCGCCGAGCATCGGGTGGTCGCCGCTTCCGGTGGCGCCGGGGCGGGTGTACGAGGCGCCAACGCCAACTTCGATGGGGCGCTCGGTAACGAGGTCGAAGGGCAGGATATAGCCGGCGTCGAGGCCGACGACGGCAAAGGAATTGAGGTCGCCGAATGGTTGAGGAGCGTTGACGCCGACCTGAGGGGCGACGCTCACGTCGGGATGGGCGCCGTCGTCGGCCAGCGCCGGACTGGCGGCGATAACGAACGCAAGGGCGATCAATGGGGCGGTGATACGCTTCATCGAGGACTCCTGACTGGGGATGAACTTCCCGTGGTACTACAGTAAAGATAACGTGCGCAGATGGTCGCCGGTCCCCCCCGGCCCGGTTCATGGCGTGGCGCCGGCGACGGAGTACTGAATGGTGGTGGTCGGCCCGGCGGCATCGACACCTCCCGTAAAGTACCAGAAGCCGCGAAACGGGACGTGGCCCATCCAGGCTGTGGCCTCCATCTGGAGATCGGAGAGGTTCGAGAAATCGGAGGGAATCGATGCCGGCGGACAGTCGCCGCCGCACAGCACATCGGTGTGGAAACCGTCGTCTCCGGGGCTTCCGTCGCCGCCGCCACCGGCGTACACCAGATTGTTGTTGAGGACGGCGCCCGCATGTCCGGTGCGTGCACCGCCGGACATCCGCTGGCTGGGACCGAAGGTCGTCCACGACTCGAGGTGGCCGTCGTCACCGACGGTGGTCACCTTAATATTGGTGTCGGTGGAGCCGTCGCTGTCGCCGCCAAACACGAAGATCTGGGGATCGACGTCGGCCACGGCGCTGGCGTTCGATTCGTAGGCTACGGCAGCCGTCAACTCCGTGCGAGGTGCCGGCATCAGCATCTCGTCGCCGTCATCGTCGAGTCCCAGGGTGGCGTCGCCGACCCACTGGTCGCGAGCTCCGTCGACTTCCACCGAGAATAACTCGTAGTCGTCGCGGCTCGAGCCGTCGTCTCCGTCGCCACCGATGGCGTAGATGAAGTACTCGTCATCGACGGTCGGATGGGGAGCAAACGTGATACCGGCGGCCTGGCGGGCATGGTTGAGCGTTGCCACCTGATGCCAGGTACCCAGTGAGCCCTGAGACAAAGGCTGGTCGGTGTCGTCCGGAATGTCGGTGCCGTCGTCGGTATAGGAGCTGTCGCCGGCATCGACGGTGGCGATCAACGACTCGTCGCCGTAGGCATCGTCGGGGTCCTGGTTGCGGTACACCGCGTAGTAGTCGATATCGTGGTTGATATCGGTCGGCGGGTCCCAGGAGATGGTGAGTGTCACACCATCGACGGGAAGCTGGATCGGTTGGGGCTCACTGGCCAGTGATTCGCCTCCCGGGTTTGCCGGATCGTCGTCGGTGTAGACAGCGGAGACCCGATAGTAGTAGGTGCCGGCGTCGAGGCCGTCGACGCTGCCGTTGGTCTCATCGAAGATGTCGGAGACATCGATGTCGACGTCGACGATATCGGGCACGTCCAGTGGATCGAGGACCTGGGTGCGAAGGATTTCATCGGTGGTCTGACCCTCGTCAGAGCCGCCGACGAGGTAGACGAAATCGTCGATGCGCACTCCGTCGGCCATCGACCGGCCACTGGGCAGATCGTAGGGCAGAGTCGACCAGGAGTCGGGAGCCCCGAAGCGGTCGAGCCGGGCGAACTCGCCGGAGCTGATGGCGGTGTCGGTGGTGCCGTCGTCGCCGCCGACGACGTACAGGTAGCGACTGGCCCGGGTGGGGGCGCCGGAGAAGGCCGTCGGCGCCCGACGGGGCACGTCGAAGTCATTGCCGGCCTGAAACTCCAGAAATTTCTCGGCGGGGTTTGTCGTCGTAATCGGCGAGTATTCGGCGTAGGTGCCATCGGGATTGGTCACCCGCATATAACAGGCGCTCAGAGCCTCCAGGTTTCCGGTGTCGACGGTGATGTCGATGTCGGAATCGGTGACGCTGTCGACGGTAATATCGGGCTGGTCGAGCTGATCTTCGTCGGTTTCGTCGCTGCCGCTTTGCTGACAGAAGACGTCGACCTCCGGATCATCGGGGACGTCGCGGAAATTGGCGCCTTCGACATCGACGTCCAGTGCCGCCTCACCGGTGGGCCAGGAGGCGGGGCTGACGCTGTCGACGATCGGCGGTCGCTCTTCGGTGACCTGGAAGGCATCATCCAGGACCCCGACACTTCCGTCGGGATTGACGACGATGAGGTCGTAGAAGCCGGTGTCGAGCCCGGAGGGAACGACGCCGTTGAGTTCGGTTTCGTCGATAAACTGGACGGCGCGTATCTCGCGGCCCAGCGCGTCGGAATCGCCATCGACGGGATTGAGATAGGCCCGGGGGACGGCCTCAAATTGGACCTGACCGTCGTCGGGGTCTTCGACGGCTGTGATTTCGACGCCGGTGCTCTGGTCCTGAGCGCCGAAGGGGGGATCGATGTCGTCGATGGCGACGGTCAACTCGGAGGTGATGGTCACCAACTCGTCGGATTGATTGCTACAGGTGATCTCCTGGTCGGTAAGCCGGACGCCGAAATCGGCGGCATTTTCCCCGTCGTTGAGATCGTCGTCATCGATGTCGTCGAGCATATTTTCGGGGATGGTGGCGTTGAGGACCTGGGGACGATCGTCGTCGTAGTCGTGATCGAGAGCGGTGGTCGCTCCGTCGGGGTGGACCAATTCCACCTCGTCGACGGTCCCGCCGTATAGTCCGGCGGCGTAGACGGTGACCTGGGTATTCATTTCGTCGAAGACGACCGGTGGGTCGACGAAGATCGGAAGCGGGCCGTCGGTGACGCGAAGCTCCTCCTCGTACGTCGAAGAGCAGTCGCCGGGGTTGATGACTTCAAAGGTCGCCCAGTCGCCGGGGACCGATGATTCAAAGGTGACGGTGGCGGTGGTGCCGTCGTCATTGACGTCGATATCATCGTCGTCGGCGGCGACGCCGTTGAGCAGATAATCGGCGTCGTCGCGCAGGTCCTGGCCGGAGACGGTGAGTGTGGTCCCGCCGTCGGCGCACACCCGACTGGGGATGACGCTGTCGATGGTGGGAGGCACGGTGCGCTCCAGACTGATGGTGTCGGAGCCGCAGGCCAGCGGTTCTGACGCGGTGACCGTAACGTCGAATTCATCGTCGATGAGGTCTTCCGGCACCGTCGTCGAGATGCCGCCGCATAGATCGAGGTCGAAGTCGTCGAGCGCCGGGCTGCATCCGCTCAGTTCGAAGTCGATGGACTCACCATCGATGGTGACGGTGGGCTCTTCTCCCTGCGGGTCGTAGAGAAATTGCCCGAAGAGTTCGAGGTCGCCGTCGAAGTCGGCGTCCTGGCAAAAGCCGTCGGGATCGGCGTCGGTGATCGACGGGGAGCCGGCGGCGTAAAACTCCTCGGATTCCGGGCTCTGACATTGGATCGGTTCTGGATTGACGGCGACCATCGAGTAGGCGCCGCTGAAGTCGGAGGGATCGTCGACGTCGACTTCCAGGCCGGCGCAATAACGGGTGTCGTCCTGTCCGTCCACATCTTCGCAGTCCGTCGGTTCGGCGTCGTATTCGGTGTCGTCGATGACGACATGGGGCGCGGCCCCGTCGATCTCAAAGAGGTGAGTACCTTCGGCGTCAAAGGTCACAGAGCCGTCGTTGTTGCAGACAGTGCGAGGCTCGACGGAGGTAATCTCCGGGGGAGGAACGACACCGAGCGTGGTATCTTCGGTGGAGTGGCAGCCGACGGGTTCCGGGTTTTCGACACCGACATCGACGTCGGTGACCCATTCGTCGGCATCGACCTCGTCGTCGAGGTCACCGGCCGGAATCGAGACCGTCAGCTCCGTACATCGCTGGGCGTCAGTGTTGGGCGCCTCGTCGATGGACTGGCAATCGCCGGCGTCCGTCGGCTCGTAGGAATTGTCGCCGATGGAGACAGTGGGATAGGTGTCGCCGTCGAGGACCACAAAACCCTGGCCTTCAACTTCGAGCTCTTCGTAGTCGATCTGCTGGCTGCAGACCGGAGTCGGTTCGACGCTGTAAACTTCCGGTGGGTCTTCAATCGTCAGTGTGACGCCGTCTTCCTCGGGGTTGCTCGGGCAGTCGGCGGGGGCGATATTTTCGACGATGACATCGTAGGTGCCGGCGTCCAGCGAGTCCTCTTCGATGGTAGTACTGGCTTCAGAACACAGCTGATGGTCGCCGAAGACGTCGTGTAGGCCCTGACAACCATCGGCGTCGGTGATCTCGTAGGTCTGGTCATCGACGGAGACCGTCGGATAGTCTTCGCCGCCGACCAGAAAATCGCGCCCCTCCACGACGGCATTGCGCTCGCCCTGGGCGACGCAGGTCAGCTCCGGGACAATGGCCTCCACCGTCGGCCTTGGCAATACGCCGATCGCTTCGTGCTCGGTGACGACTTCGCCATTGGGATTGGTGACTTCGATGTCGTAGACGCCGGGGGTCAGTTCCAATTCGGCGCTGAGGCGAAAACGGAGAGTCTCATCATCGATCCAGCGAATATCGCCGTCGTCGGCACCCAGTGGACTGTCGAGTTGAACCCGGAGGTCGTCGTCGAGCTCTTCGCCCGTCGGAGACGTCCGCAAAATGAGGGTGACCGTCGGCAATTCGACGTCGTCGTCGTTGTCGGAGGCGATGGCATCGACGACGAGAGGACTGAACGCATCTCCGTCGAGGGTCACCCACGTTCCGGGGTCCTCATTGCATACAAATGACGGGTCCGTCGCCAGGTCTTCGGCGTCACCACCCATCTGAGGCTCCGGGCCGGTGACTTCCTCAGAGCACGCAAAAAGAACGAAACAACAGACGAGTAAACAACATAGCAGTCGGCGCATGACCTCTCCTACAGATTGACGGGGCGAATCGCGGGAACTTCAGTTTTGAAAGCGTCAAGATAATACAACGGTACCCCTTAAGGGGTTGTAAAACAACAGGTTCTTTGTGGTGCAATGTAACAAACGCAGCAGCTCCTCACCTTGAGATGAGCACTGACCATTGGTCGTCGGACCCGCGGTGAATCGGGTACTTCACTCATGTACTCGTGTAGAGCCCATATTTTTTTGCATGTTTTTTAGTAATGATTTGTATAGTTGTGGTGAGGGTAGAATTCGGAGGCCTTGTTTTGTGGAGCTAAGACCGACGATTTTGAGCGGAAGCCGGCCCCGAGAGTAGAATCGGAGCCGGCTTCGCAATGCTCGGTGAGGAAGGGCGATATCGCCTACGGGGTGCCGCCGGCGACGGAGAAGTCAACGGTATTCGTCGGCTCGCCGGCGTCATTGAGTCCACCGGTCAGGTACCAGAATCCACGAAAGGTGCGGTGACCCATCCAGACCCGTTCTTCCGACATCTGGGCTCCCAAATCCTGCCAGCCCGGCGGTGTGGCTACTTCGGCGGTCGGGCAGTCGGCACCGCATTCGATTTCGGCATGTCGGCCACCACCACTGGCGTTGCCGTTGGCTCCTCCGGCGACGACGAGGTTGTCGTTGATCGCCGCTGCGGCGTGACCGTAGCGATCGTTGTTGAGACGCTGACCGGGACTCGAAAGTGCAGTCCAATCGTCAAGATGGCCGTCGGCATTGATGCTGGTGACGTAGATATCTCGATTGTTGTCCGTACCGGTGGACTGTCCGCCGAGGACGAATAGCTGGGGGGCGACGTCGGCGACGGAGGCGGCATTTCCTTCGTGGGCAATGGCGATTTCCAGTTCTCCTCTTGCTCCGGGGAGCACCATGTCGTCGCCGTCGAATTGGCCGATCGTCGGTGCCTGGCCCAGCGATTGCTGGCGGGGGGCGGCGACGTCGATTGAGAAATACTCGTAATCGGCCCGAAAATCTCCGGTGCTGTCCTCGCCGCCGACGACGTAGACAAAGTGTTCGCCTTCGCTGCCGGGGTTTTCGATGCTGTCGATGCCGGCGACCATTCGCTCCTGTTCGAGATTGGCAAAGTGGTGCCAGGTACCAAAGGAGCCGGTGGGCACGGTGTGGACGCCGGCGGCGGGATTTTCGCTGCCGTCGTCGGTATAGCTGGTGGTGGAGACGTCGAGGTCGGCGAGCAGCGATTCGTTGCCGTAGGGGTCGTCGGCTTCGACGTTTCGATAGACGCGATAGCCGACGATATCGTCTTCGAGTTCTTCTGGAGGACTCCAGGAGATGGTGACTTCGATATCATCGAGGGGAAGATTGATCGGTTGTGGTTCGCTGGCGATGGTTTCGCCGCCGGGATTGATGGCATTGTCGTCGCTCAGAACTGCCGAGACCCGGTAGTAATAGACACCTGAGTCGAGCCCGGAGTCGCCGTCGAGGTCGTCGAGATCGAGACCGACGTCGATGATCTCGGGTACGTCGAGCGGATTGAGAACGTGGGCTCGCAAGATCTCGTCGGTCACCGTGCCCTCATCGGAGCCGCCGATGAGGTAGACGAAGTCGTCGATGCGAACTCCGTTGGCCAGGGTTCGGCCCGTGGGTAGATCGAAGGGAAGGTAATTCCAGCTTCGAGGGGCGCCAAACCGGTTGAGCGAGGCAAACTCACTGGAGGAAAAAGCGGTGTCTTCGGTGCCGTCGTCACCGCCGACGACGTACAGGTAGCGGTCCTGGCGAGAGGGTACGCCCGAAAAGGTCGTGGGAGCCCGACGGGGAAGGTCAAAGGCTGTGCCGGCTTGAAACTCGACGAATTTGCCCGCCGGGTTGGTGATCGTGATCGGCGAGTACTCGCCGTAGGTCCCGTCGGCATTGGTCAGGCGAAGATAGCAGGCGCTCAGGTGCTCGAGATTATTGGTGTCGACCTCGATGAGGACCTCGTCGGCGAAGACGTCGGTGACCACGATATCGTTGGGTTGATCGAGGTCGTCTTCGTCGGTGTCGTCGTCATCTCCCGGGGGAAGACAGAACACCTCTACGCTGGGATCGGGATCGTCGCGAAAATGTTGGCCCTCGATGCTCACGGGCAATGCGTCCTCGTTGTTCGTCCAGGAGCCGGGGCTGACACTATCGACGAGCGGCGGCGGATCTTGGACCACCGTAAATGCCTCGTCGAGGACGCCGACGCTGCCGTCGGGATTGACGACGATCAAATCGTAGTCGCCGAGGTCAAGTCCGGAGGGAACGATGCCATTGAGCTCCGTTTCATCGAGAAATTGGAGAGCTCGGATCTCGGTGGCGCTGTCCTCATTGGGAGCGCTCAAATAGGCCCGAGGCGTGGCCTCGAACTGAGTCATGGTGTCATCTTCGGGCGGATCTTCGGCGTTGATGGTGATGCTCGTGGACTCGTCGGTGGTGCCAAAAGGCGGTTCGATATCTTTGATGGCCACGCTCAACTCGGAGGTAATGGTCAACAAGTCTTCGGTGGTCTCGCTGCAGCTGTCCTCGTCGTCGGTCAGACGGATGCCAAAGTCGACGCTGGTTTCGGTGGCGTCGAGCATGCCTTCGGGGACGGTTGCCTGCAGAATATGGGGTCGATCGGCGCTGTCCGGACTAAAACTCAAGCCAGTGGAGGTGCCATCGGGGTGGATAAGTTCGACGACGTCGATATTTCGACCGTCGAGGCCGGTGGCGTAGATGGTGACTTGAGTATTCATCCCGTCGAAGGCCGCCGGTGGATCGACGTAGATGGGCGTCGGACCGTCGATGATGGCGATTTGTTCTTGTTCGTAGGTGTCGCCGCAGTCACCGGGGTTGACGACTTCCAACGTCTTGGCGCTGCCATCGAGGGGACCGTCGAATTGAGCCGTGATTTCGGTGCCGTCGGCGTTGACGTCGACGAGATTGGCCGGGGTCCCATCGAGATAGACGTCGGCGTCCTGGGAGAAGTTTTGGCCAGTGACAACGAAACTGCCGCCACTTCCACAGATGGCCAGCGGCGATACGGAGTCGACCGTCGGCGAGGGCTGCTGCTCGACGATGATCGAGTCACTGCCACAGGCGACGGGATCGGATCCGGCGATGGTGACCTGAAACTCTTGGTCCCGAAAAGCTGTCGGCACGGTGGTGTCCAACTGGTCGCAGGAGGCGATAGCCTCGTCACCCAGGGAAGTGGTGGAGCAACCGGAGGTGCTGTCAACGGCCACGGTCTGGCCTTCGATGGTGACGGTCGGAAAATCACCGTCGGGGTCATAGATAAATTCACCATAGAGCGAGAGAGCACCGTCGAAGGTATCACCCTCGCAGATCCCGGAGGGCTCGGTCATTACGATCGCCGGGCCATCGGCGGCGTAGAAGGGGTCGGATTCCGGGCTCTGACAGCCGATGGGGTCGGGGTTGACGGCCACCATGGGCATGATGTCGGCGCTGAGAATGGAGGCGTCGACGTCGACCTGGACGGTGTCGCAGAGGCGTACGTCGTCGTAGTCCTGGTAGTCGCTGCAATGTACACCGGTCGAGGCATAGATCTCGCCATCGACGAGGATATCGGGGGCTGTGCCGTCGACCTCGAAGAGATAGTTTCCTTCGACATCGAAGCTGGCGCTGGCGTCGTCGTTGCACACGGCGTGAGGAGTAAGGGCTGTGATCTGCGGGGGAGGGACGGTGCGCACCGTGGTGTCTTCTTCGGAGGAACAGGCCGCCGTCTGCGGATTGGTCACCACCACCTGGTGGTCTCCATCGGCCAGCGATCCGGCGTCGATATCAACGAAGAGCGACTGACAGGTCAAAATATCTCGATTGTCGTCGTCGACGGGCAGCGGCTCGCAGTCGTCGATGTCGACGACGGGGTAGTCGTTTCCACCGACGGTGATCGTCGGAAGGTCGTCGTCGATGCTCAAAAAGTGCTCGCCGATGATCTCGACGCTTCGGTCTTCGCCTTCGATGCAAAGCGGTTCGGGATCGACTTCAGCGACCATCGGGGGCGCAACGACCTGGACTGTGGAGTCGTCGGTGCTCTCGCAGGCGGCGGTCGCCGGGTTTTCGACACTGACATCGGCACGCTGGGGCTCGAGATCGCCTTCGGCAATCGCGATCGTCAGGCGCTGACAGGAGATGGTCTCCGTGTCCGGTGTGGGCACGTCGACGCAGTCTTGCATCTCGTCGATTTCGTAGGTCTGGTCGCCGACGTGGACGACGGGCTCGTCGTCGCCGATGGCAACAAAGCCGTGGCCTTCGACGCTAAACGTATTTTCAAATTGGGCGGTACATATTGGATCGGGCTCTACCAATTGGACCGACGGCGGGGGCACGGCGGTCAGCGCCAGATCTTCGGTCGAGTGGCAACCGACGGGCTCGGGATTGGTGATCCGGACGTCGAGATCGGCGTAGGCGACATCGGCATCGACCTGTTCGCCCACATCGCCGGGCTCGATGTTGATGGTCAGTTGGTCACAGCGCTGAGCGTTCAGCGAAGGTGCCGTATCGATGTCCTGGCAACCGTCGGCATCGATGGGCTCATAGCTTCGGTCGCCGATGGTGACTTCGGGATAGAGCCGGTCGCCGGCTTCGCCGACGACGATGATGTCCTGGCCGTCGATCTGGACGGCTTCGTAATCGATCTGTTCGCTACAGATCGGTGTCGGCGAAATATCATGGGCCTGGGGAGGACCGGTGATGGTGACAGTGACTCCGTCTTCTTCGGGCTTGCTTGGGCAGCCGGCGGGCTCGAAATTGGTGGCCCTCACGTCATAGACGCCGGCCTCAAACGACGTTTCATCGAGGCCAACTGTGGCCTCTTTGCAGATCTGATGGCCGCCGAAGGTGGAGTGAAGTTCGCGACAGTCGTCGGTGTCGACGACCTCGACTTGCTGGTCGCCGAGCTCGATTGTGGGCACATGGTCGTCGTCTTCGCTGTCTTGAAGCACGAGCAGGTTATCGCCGGAGAGCACGATCTGGCGCTCTCCCTGGGCAATACAGGTCAATTCGGGAGCAGCTTTATCGAGGGACGGTCGGGGCATCACGCCCAGGGCTTCGTGTTCGGTGGCGATTTGTCCATCGGGGTTTGTGACGGTGATATCATATACACCTTCGGGCAATTCAAGATCGTCGCTGATACGGATCTCGAGTGTGCTGTCATCGAGCCAGCGGATCTGACCGTCCTCGCCGCCGAGCGGGCTGTCGAGTGTTACCGAGAAACTCTCGTCTTCGACGTCACCAGTGGGATCGAGACGAAGGTCGAGGGTCACCGTCGGCAGCTCGACGTCGTGGTCGTCCTCGGAGGCGATAGCATCGACGACCAGAGGGCTGAAACCCTCGCCGTCGACGGTCACCCAGGTGCCGGGATCTTCGTTGCAAACAAAGGAGGGATCTGTGCTCAATTCGTCGGGCTCATCGGTCATCTTCGGTTCCGGGCCTGTGACCTCTGTGGAGCAGGCCGATACAGCGAAACAAAAGACGAGTAAGCAATATGATAGACGTCGCATGATCACTCCTGATTATTTCTCGAGATGCGCGGTTACTTCGGCAGATACTGGGTTAGAAGAACAACCGATATCCGACATCGAGATTGACGGCGCCCGTATTGGCCTCACCGGTGATGCGCTGGTCCAGGGGACTGCCGCCGACGAGGATGGTGCCAAAGAGCGCACCCGGTCCGAGCATGTACTCGGCGCCGCCACCGATGGCGACGCCGTATTCGGTGTTGGTCTCGCGGTTTTCGCCAAAGTCGTTGCCATCGTGGTTGGCTTCCATGACCGATTCCATCAGATAGATCCGGGGAGCGAGCATCCCGTAGGCGCTCAATCCCTGGCCGGCGGGCATAAAGCGCCACATGGCATTTAATTGAAGCGTCAGCATCCGCTGCTGGAGTTCCCAGTCATAGGTGCCGCCGTCGTCGCCGAGCATGGGATGTTCGCCGGTGCCCGCGGCGCCGGGTTGGGTGTAGGAGACGCCGACACCCAGTTGCAGGGGGCGCTCCATTCCGGCGTCGAAGGGAAGGATATAGCCGACGTCGAGGCCAAAGACCGGCCAGGAGCCCAGATCTCCGAAGAGTTGTGGAGCGGTGACCCCGATCTGGGGAGCTACGGCAAGGCCCGGCTCCCCACTATCGCCGGCGAGTGCCGGAGAAGCGGTGAGCAAAAAGGCAACGGCAATCAAGGTAGCGGTGATACGTCGCATCGAAGACTCCTTAAAAAAGATTGAAATCACAGATTGAGCAAAGCAGAACAACATCGAGAACACTGGCGTCTGGCCCCCCGGCCCAGGTCAGGGCGCTCCACCGGCGACGGAGAAGTCCACACTATTTTTGGGCTCCAGATCGGTGTCCAGACCGCCGGTCAGATACCAGAAGCCGCGGAAGGCGAGGTGTCCCATCCACACCCGCTCCTGCATCCCGATATCGGAGAGTGAACTCCAATCGGGACCCAGCTCGGCGGGGGGGCAATCGTCGTCGACGTCACAGCGAATTTCGTTGTGATAAGCCGTATCGTCGGGAAGACCATCGGCACCACCGGCGACGACGACCTCGTTGTTGATCACGGCGCCGGCGTGGCCGTAGCGGTTGGGGCCGCTAAGTCGCTGCGAAATGGGCAGCTGGGTCCACTCGTCGAGGTGACCATCGTCGTTGACCGTAGAGACGTAGATGTCGTTGTCGCTGTCGGCACCTTCACTCTGGCCACCGGCCAAAAAGATCTGGGGATCGACATCGGAGACGGCGCTGGCATTTCCATCGTAGGCGGTCATCGCCGTAAGCTCGGCACGTCCTCCGGGCAAAAGGTTGGGGACGCCAGCGCTGAGCTCCCCGAGGGTGGCGTCTGCACTCACGGTTTGTTCGCGTGGACCGTCGACGCTCACGCTGACAAATTCGTAATCGTCACGAAAATCTCCGGCACCGTCTTCGCCACCGACGACGTAGATAAAGTGTTCGTCGGAGTCGCTGGGGTTTTGGGCGGACGTGATGCCAGCGACCATTCGCTCGTGCTGGAGCGTCGAGACCTGGTCCCACGCTCCGAACGAGCCCAGGGGCAGCGGATTTTCGCCGGCAATGGGATCGTCGGTTCCATCGTCGGTATACGACGTCGTCGACGAGTCGACTGTCGCGATCAGTGATTCATTGCCGTATGGATCGTCGGCTTCCACGCTTCGATAGACGGCGTAGTAGTCGATATCGTGATTGATATCCTCGGGAGCCACCCAGGAAATCGACACCGTCGTACCGTCCAGCGGCACGTTGATGGGCTGGGGCTCACTGGCCAGGGATTCCCCGTCGGGGTTGGCCGGGTCGTTGGGTCCGAAGACGGCGGCCACGCGGTAGTAGTAGACACCGGCATCGAGATCGGAGTCCAGACTGTCGCCCTCGAGACCGTCGCCGTCGGCGAAGAGATCGAGATTGACGATCTCCGGAACATCGAGGGGGTCAAGGACCTGGGCCCGCAAGACCTCGTCGGTGGCTGTGCCTTCGTCGGAGCCGCCGACGAGGTAGACGAAGTCGTCGATGCGAAGTCCATTGGCCAGGGTGCGACCGGTGGGAAGTTCGTAGGGCAGGTAATTCCATTCTCCCGGGGCACCGAAGCGATCGAGGCGGCTGAATTCACCGGATCGAAAGGCGGTGTCGGAGGTACCGGCATCGCCGCCGATGACGTACAGATAGCGGGCTTGACGCGAGGGCACTCCCGACAGTGTGGTCGGCCCCCGGCGGGCGGTGTCAAATTCGGTGCCTGCACTGAACCCGACAAAATTTCCAGCCGGGTTCGTCACCGTAATCGGCGAGTACATATCGTAGGTGCCGTCGGCATTCGTTAGACGCATATAGCAGGCGTCGAGGTGGTCGAGGTTATTGGTGTCGACGAGAATCTCGACCAGTGTGTCGCTGACGCTGGCGATCTGGATGTCGTTGGGCTGGTCGAGAAGATCTTCATCTTCTTCGTCATCTTCAGGGGCCCGGCAAAAGACCTCCACGGTCGGATCTTCAGGGTCGTCTCGGAAGTTTTCACCCTCGATGTCGACGAGCAATGCGTCCTGGTCGTTGGTCCAGGAGCCGGGACTTACACTCTCGATTCGGGGCGGACGCTCGGCGGTGACCTCAAAGGAGTCAAAGAGAGCGCCCACGGCGCCGTCGGGATTGACCACGATGAGGTCATAGGTGCCTACGGGAAGTCCCGAGGGAACGAGGCCATTGAGCTCGGTTTCATCGATAAATTGCAGGGAGCGAATTTCGCGAGCTCGCGTCGAATCTCCCTCCGTGTCCGAGGGGTTGAGGTAGGCTCGGGGAATGGCCTCGAATTGAACCATATCGGAGTCGTTCAGCGGATCGACGGCGTCGATCGTCACGCCTGTCGTTTCGTCTGTGGCGCCAAAAGGCGGGGTTATATCGTCGATCGCCACAGTGAGCTCGGAGGTGACGGTGAGCAAATCGGAGGCTCCATCACTGCAGTCGACGTCGTCGGTCAAGATGACGCCGAAATCGACGCTGTCTTCGGTATCGGCGAGGATGCCCTCGGGGACGACGGCCTGCACGACGTTGGGTCGATCGTCGTCGACTTCGTAGTCCAGCGAAATACTGGTGCCGTCGGGATGGAGCAGCTCCACGACCTCGATGCTGCCGCCGTGGAGACCGGCGGCGTAGATGGTCACCTGGGTGGTCATCCCGTCAAAGGTCGCCGGTGGGTCGACGTAGACCGGGTTGGGTCCCTCGGTGATGCGAATCTCCTCGGTGTGAATGGTGCTGCAGTCGCCGGGATTGACGACTTCCAGTGTTTTGTGGGTCGGTGACAGGGGACCGTCGAAGGTCACATTGGCTGTGGTTCCATTGGAATCGATGGTGGCCGTCGATGCGGCGATACCGTCGAGATAGAATTCGGCGTCCGGACTCAGATCTTGGCCCTGGACCTCAAAGGAGCCTCCTTCGTCGCAAATTCGCTCCGGTACCACCGCGTCGATCTGCGGGATGGGCTCTCGCTCGACGGTGATGGTATCCGAGCCGCAGGCCACGGGATCAGAGCCTGTGACCGTGACGTCAAAGGACTGGTCGCGAAGATCGGTTGGAATCGTGGTGTGAAGTTCGGTGCAGGTCTCGAGCGTAAAGTCGTCGAGGTCGGTCGTCTCGCAGTCCGAGAATCCGGTCACAGTCGCCGATTGACCATTCATCGTGACTTGCGGGGCATCTTCGTCGGGATCGTGGGTGAATTGACCCATGAGGGTAAGGTCGGCGTCCATGACTTCACCTTCGCAACCAGCCTCCGGTTCAGTGAGTACGATCTGGGGCGGATCGGCGAGGGTGATGGGCTGGGACTCGTCGCTCTGGCAGCCAACCGGATCGGGATTAATGGCCGTCAGGTACTGGACATCGGAACTGAGCGCCGAGGGGTCGACATCGATCTCGAGGGTCTCGCAGAGTCGAGTATCACCATCGACATCGGTGCAGTCCGAAGCGTCGCTCTGGTACGTCTGGCCGTCGACCAAAATCTCGGGGCCGACGCCAGCGACTTCATAGAGGTGGTCGCCGGTGACCTGGAGCAAAGTATTTCCGTCAGTGGTGCACAACGCCCGAGGTTCAGCAGACGTCAAGGTCGGAGGAGGAACGGTTTCGATATCGAGTTCTTGTTGCGAGGAACAGGCCGCCTGTTCGGGATTGGTGACCACCACGTCGTGGAGTCCGGCATCGAGGACGCCGGCGTCGACGTTGACCAGTAGCGTCTGACAGCGGCGCACACTGCGACCGTCGTCATCGACGGGCAGGTCCTGGCAGTCGGCGATGTCATCGGCGATGAAACTTTCTTGGCCGATGGCCACGCTGGGAAGAGCTCCGTCGATGTCCAAAAACTCCTCGCCGTCGATCTCGAGAGTTCGCATCTGCTGGTCTGCACATAAGGGCTCGGGATTGATGGCTTGGACTGTCGGGGGAGCGACGACCTGGACAGTCGATTGTTGAGTACTTGTACAGGCGGCGGTCTCCGGGTTTTCGACAACCACATCGGCCCGATGGGGTTCGAGATCACCTTCGGCAATGGTGATTACAACCCGTTCACAGGAGATCGTTTCGGCCTCGGGCGTCGGTACGTCGACGCAGTCTTGCATCTCGTCGACTTCATAGGTCTGGTCGCCGACGTGGACTACGGGCTGTGCATCGCCGATGGCGACAAAGCCGTGGCCCTCGACGATAAAGCTGTTCTCGAACTGAGCCGTGCACATCGGATCCGGTTCTGCATAGGCAACCGACGGCGGGGGAACGGCGGTCAATGCCAGATCATCGGTGGAGTGGCAGCCCACGGGTTCGGGGTTGGTGATGACCACGTCCAGCTCCGTAAACGCCGTGTCATCGGCGACCTGTTCGGCGAGATCACCGTCGTCGACGGCGATGGTAATCTGGCTGCAGTTTTGAGCGCCCAGAGCCGGCGCCGACTCGATTTCTTGGCAACCGTCGACGGAAATTGGCTCATAGCTTCGCTCATCGATATGAATTTCGGGATAGACGGCATCGCCGTTTTCGTCATGGACGACGACGATGTCCTGGCCGTCGATTTCCATGGCTTCGTAGCCGATCTGCTCGCTGCAGATGGGCGTCGGCGAAATATTGTGAGCCTGGGGAGGCGGAGCAATGGTGACGGTAACGTCGTCTTCTTCCGGGTGGCTTTCGCAGCCGGCGGGGGAGAAGTTTTCGGCGCTTACCTGGTAGACGCCGGCATCAAAGGACGCCTCGTCGAGGCGCACTGAGACCTGCTGGCATAGTCGGTGGTCCGTAAAAGTGGAGTGGAGCTCACGACAGTTGTCAGTGCCCACGACTTCGACCTCCTGGTCGCCGAGGCGGATCGTCGGCACTTGTTCGTCATCGCCGCGGACCAGCAGATTGTCTCCCTCCAGATTGATTTGGCGTTCTCCCTGGGCCACACAGGTCAATTCCGGTATCGCCGTCTCCAGTGACGGTCGGGGGATGACGCCAAATGCCTCATGTTCGGTGGTGGCGCCCCCGTTGGGGTTTTCGACTTGGATATCGTAGACGCCTTCCGGAAGCTCGAGGTCGGCGGAGATAAACAACTTGAGGGTCTCATCATCGATCCATCGGATCCGACCGTCGTCGGCCCCCAGTGGACTGTCGAGGGTCACCGAGAAGGTCGTGTCTGTATCAGCGCCGGTGGGATCGGCGCGAAGAAACAGGGTCACTGTGGGCAATTCGGCGTCGTCGTCATGCTCGGAGGCGATGGCGTCGACGACGAGCGGACTGAAAGCGTCGCCATCTAGCGTCACCCAGGTTCCGGGATCTTCGTTACAAACAAAGGAGGGATCCGTCGCCAGTTCATCGGCTTGCCCGCCCATCTGGGGTTCGGGACCGCTGACTTCTTCGGAACAGGCAAAGAGACCAAAACAGAAGGCAAGTAAGCAATATAACAGTCGACGCATGATCTCTCCTTTTAAGAGATTACGGAGTTCACTAAACCTTTCGGCCACCATTAATTCGCATCCAAACGAGATGAGGCAAAATCCGTCGGGTGTCGCATCAGTGGCATGGGCGTTGATTCATTCTTGTACTCGCAACAGCGCGATAATTTTGTGCATCTTTTTTTTTTTGGAGCGGGCCATGTCGGGAGACAAATCCGGTGGATGCCGGATGCAGATCGGTCCTGCCACCCCTGGAGGTGGTAGGTGTCAGAAATTGTGAGCTATGAGGAAGGCAGCCGGTAGAGGATCGGCCTGGCGAGGGTGTGTTACGCAGAGATATATATGGCGTGCGTGACTAGCCGGGGGCAGGGCTTGTGGAATCAGTCACAGAGCTTGTTTTCGGCGCTGTCGACGGAGTCCATCTCGCAGAGCTGGCGCTCGATGGCGTTGGCGGCCGGATCGTCGGGCCAGTGGTCGACGAAGCGACTGAGGTAGTCGGCGGCTCGCTGTGGTTCGTCGAGGTTATGGAGGTGAATGCGCGCCAACTCCAGCAGTATGTCGGCATGGGCGCGATCGGTGGGTTCGGTCTTGTGAAGTGCTCGAGACAGAAGGTCGGCGGCTCGGCGATGCTCCCGATCTCGCAGGGCCTGAAGGGCCATCTCGTGCAATTGATGCGGTGATTGTGGAACCGCCTCGTCGGAGGGCTCGTCGAGATCGTCGGTTTCGGCCGTGGCCGGTGCCGCCGACTCTTCGGTGCCCGGTGGTTCCTCCGGCGGGATCTGTTCTTCGGAGGGCTCCGACGGTGCTTGTTCGGCCTCCGATATCTGGCGAGCCGTTTGCTGGGCGCGAGAGGCGACGGACAGATGATTGGCGGCCTGTCGAGCATCGGATTTCGAGCGTTGTTGAAGGGTTCGACGGTGGGCATCGAGGTTGATGTGGCGCTCGACTTCGATGTGTGTGGCTTCATCGATGGTGCCCGTATCGTCACCGACGATGAATTGTCCGGTCTCGAGCCTGCGGCTTGCTCCGTTCGGGTAGTCTATGCGCACGGCTCCGTCGAATACGCCGACTTCGACATTGTCGCTGTCGACGGCGACCGAAAATACGGTTCCCACGGCGGTAATCGTGTGATCGAGGGCCCGCACAGACAACCGGTCATCGGGCTGGGGAAGATACTCGACGAGCATGCTTCCACCGGCTAGTTCGACAGACGATGTCTGGTCTTCCTGGACGACGTCGTACTGGACGTCTTCACTTCCAAATAGTCGCAGCGTTTCGCCTTCAGATTGAAGCGATTGAAGCGATGGAAGCGACATCCGAGTGCTGTCAGCGGCGATGGCTCCGGCGGTTTCGTCCGGCTCTTCGACGTCGGAGGCGGTGGTATCGATCCGGGCTTCGTTGTCCGAGTTTGGTGCGGAGCCGAAGTCGATGGACCATCCCCACCAGCCAATCAGGGCCAGAGAGGCGGCGCAGGCGGCAATGGCGGCCAGTCGCCGGCGTCTTGGAGGGGGGCGTTTGTCGTCGGTGTGCGGCTCAATCTCTTCCCCGTCGCAGTCCGGTGGTTCGACGGCCCTGGCGTCGGTGTTCGACGGCTCGTCCTGTTGTGCAGTGGTCTCTTGTTCGATGCGCTCGAAGAGTTCATCGGAGTCAAAGGTCGCCCAACTGTTGTCGTCGGTGTCTCGGGCGGCGTCAAACATCTCATCGAGGCGGACCTGTTGGCCGAAATCGTCGGAATGATCGGAATTGTTAGAATCATCGGTGGGCGACGACTCCTCGATCAGTGTCTGGACGCGCTCAAAGAGCTGTTCCTCATCGATATCGGCGTAGACGTCGGCGCCTTCTTTGGCGGCCTCGAATATGTCGTCGGTCCTGGAGACCAGCTGTCGGCACGGCCGACAATGGCGGAGATGTTCGTCGACTTCGGCGCGCTTTAGATTCGAACATTCGCCGCGGTGAAGCTCAAAGAGTAATTGCCGGACTTCTGTACATGAGATCTGGTTACTCATTGGCTCTCTCCGGCTTTGGCCTCGGTGGTCGACAGGGCGCGTTCGATGATCTTGGCCAGTTGTTTTCGGCCCCGGCGAACGCGGGAGCCGATGGTGTTGATCGAGGTATCGGTACGGTCGGCGATCTCCTGGAGGGTGTGGCCTTCGATTTCGTACATAATGACCGCCTCGCGCATTTTGTCGGAGAGACTATCCATCGCCGAGTAAAGAACGCGCACCTTTTCGCGGGCGGCGAGCTTCTTCCAGTGGTTCGTCGGCTCCTTGAGGTTCTGAAGGGCGACGAAGTCGACGGAGCGCGGTGTCTTTCGCACATGGGAGATGGCCACGTTTCGCGTCACTCGGTAGACCCAGCCACCGAACGCCTCGTAGTCGGAGACGTTGTCGAGACTTTTGTGCAATTCGATAAACGCCTCCTGAACGATATCTTCGACCTGAGGGCAGGGGCCGAGGTAGCGACCGACGGTGCGCGTGACCTGGTCGAGATATCGATCATAGAGGGTGCGAAATGCCTCCATATCCCCGTTGGCTGCCGCTTTTATGAGTTGTTCTTCGTCATTCATGGGCTCAAAACCTCCATTGCAGGCCCAGTAACAAGTCGAGATCGAAATATCCAAGATTCACAACCACGTCCTGGTCGCCGCTGAGCGTTCGCTCGGTGAGACTGGTGGCCAGGGTCCCATCGGCGCGCAACGTCAGGCCTCGAAACAGCGAATAGCTCGCTCCGGCATTGGCGACGACCGACCACTTCGACAGGGTGTCGTGCCACGACGAGTCTCGTTGGCTGCCCACGCTCACCGGGGTGTCGACCGGGTTTTGTTGCCTCTGTGCGCGGGTCGACTCATCGGTTCGGCTGTCCCGGGCCCAGACCTGGGAAAGCGTATTTCTGAGCCCGGCGCTGAGATTTAGCGTCCAGTCTTGCGACAGGCGCTGGATAACGCCGGCGGTCAGATCTATCGACCATGGCCGGTATCCGTACTCGACGCCGCCGGACTGGGCATTGACGGTGCTCAGCGGGAGTCGTCCGGTCACTCCGATTTGTAGTTGTGACAGAGGTTTCCAACTGGCCTTTAGCCGGATCAGCATCAATGTGGTGTCGGCGGATGGAATCCACAGCGGGCCGGCCAATGCTTCGGCGGAAAAACGGTGCCTCGTCGCCTGGCCAGAATCCAGGGGCGCCGATTGGGTGGGCTCGTCGACAGCGCGTTCGGCGACGACCCCCTGGGCGAAGGCCGTGCCGGCGGAGATGGCCATTGCTTCTCGCACAATGGCCGTGCTCGCCGAGATCGCCGGCCGGGGGTCGACGGCCTCCTCAACGTAGGGTTGGGGCTCGGCGGCCGGGCCGCCGCTGCCGTCGATGATCCACGCCATTCGATTGGCGGCGGATGCGATCTCGACCCGGTCGGCGTCGCGAGACACAACAAGTGGACGAGAGTCGTCCGCCTCTCGAAGGCGCGCCTGGCACGACTGCTGGTCGAGACCACTTAAAAGGACCGTCCACTGTGCCTGGGTGGGTTCGCTGTCCGACGGGCTCACGATCAATTGTGCGGTCGAGCGAAGGCGCAACTCATCCACGAATTGATCGGTAAATTCCGTGGGGCAACTGGAGGCATCAGCCTCGACGGCGATGGCTTGCGATTCGTTGGCCGAGGCGGTGGTCGAGGCGGCGAGCATCACAAGCAAGATGGCTCCCAACGCGGCGCTCAGGCCCAAAGACGGGTTGTGATGTTGAATATTCATATCGCGCGACCATTGTTGGACTCACCGATTGACGAGTGAGCATCATAACATCTGCTCCCCGTCTTCACCTATGTACTCGCAGAGGTCATCGATTTTTGTGCATTGACAGCAAAGATTGTTTCGATGTCACGGTCGCCGGCGGTCGGAAAAACTTCGAAAAGGACGGGGATCACAGGAATGTGAAGGCAGCGATAAACGCCAATAGGGTTCCGGCGACGGTGGTCATCACGTACAGGCCGGCCAGCGGTACGGACCTGGAGACCAGGGCCACCGTCTCGGTACAGAAACTCGAAAATGTGGTGTAGGCCCCGCAAAAACCGACACCGCCAAATAACATCATCGGAGCGTCGACGAGGCTCGTTAGATCGGGCTCCAGCAACGCGACGACGGCCCCGAGAAGGGCGCTTCCCGTGATATTGACAAAGAGCGTTGGCAGGGGAAACGAGGCCTCGGGCATTGCCAGGGCGCCAACACGGGAGATCCAGTAGCGGGCAACGGCGCCCACCGCACCGCCGGCACAGACCAAAAGTACGCCACTCAATGTCATTGTCGCCTCCCGAGTCGGCGTCCGGCGCGAATGCCCAGCCAGGCCAGGATGAGCCCGAAGACCAGGGACACTCCGACATAACCGACGGCCCAGGCGGGCGCCTGATAGACGGCGACGACGAATGTGTCGGACGCCAACGTCGACATCGTGGTGTAGCCACCGCAAAAGCCGGTGGCCACGCCGGTGCGAAGCCAGTCCGGGGCGTCGGCCCGAGTCGCAATAAACCCGCTGACGACTCCGAGTAGAAGGGCGCCCGACAGGTTCTCGACAATCGTTCCCACCGGCCAGGCCGGGACGA